>Ga0208788_1000677_pt1 | contig 16776 bp, 15 predicted proteins | sample Wag4_2014_7_11_3_FD_187363 | JGI IMG/M metagenome (GOLD analysis project Ga0208788, IMG submission 187363) | Fresh water mixed with fracking chemicals microbial communities from Ohio, USA - Utica-2 Time Series FC 2014_7_11 (SPAdes) (version 2) ...
CCTTTAAATCTAACTACTTCCAATTAATTAGATGGCGTTGCTTTCTCGGCTGCAGCCAATTGACCACAGGCGCCGTCAATTTCTCGGCCTCGTGTATCTCGCACGGTTACCGGTACGCCATAACTTTCAAGGATGCGAACAAATTCAGCCTCATCCTGAGGGCGGGATGCTGTCCACTTGGAACCAGGAGTTGGATTCAAGGGAATCAAATTCACATGTGCGTTGCGGTTTTTCAGCAAGCGGCCCAAAAGATCTGATCGCCAGGATTGATCATTGATATCTCTAATCAGCGCATACTCGATGGAGTAACGACGGCCCGTCTTTTTCTCGTAGGCATCAGCAGCTGCTAAAACCTCGCGGACATTAAAGCGGTTGTTGATTGGGACCAAAGAGTCACGAAGCTCATCATCGGGGGTGTGTAATGAAACCGCCAAAGTACAGTTGATACCTTCATCCATTAACTTTTCAATTCCGTTTACCAAACCAACAGTTGAAACAACTACTGATCGTGCAGAAATTCCTAGGCCATCTGGGTTTGGGTCGGTGATGTTGCGCAAAGTTCTAACAACCGCGTTGTAATTTGCAAGTGGCTCCCCCATGCCCATAAACACAATATTTGAAAGCCGTGTCGGACCACCTGGAAGTTCACCATTTGCGCACGCACGCGCCGCGGCAACAATTTGATCTGTAATTTCACCAGCAGATAAATTTCGAGTTAATCCCGCTTGTCCAGTGGCGCAAAATGGGCAGTTCATTCCACAACCAGCTTGCGAGGAAATGCACACTGTTACGCGATCTGAATATCGCATCAAAACACTTTCAACCAATACGCCATCGTGAAGTTTCCACAAATCTTTGCGGGTCATGCCGTTATCAGTTGTACGAGTTGTCACTAATTCAATTAACTTGGGCGTTAACGCCTCAGCAATACTCTGCCGTTCTGCTGCAGGGATATCGGTCCATTCATCAGGATTGGCAGAGAGATGGCCAAAGTAATGCGTTGCAACTTGTGATGCTCTAAAGGGTTGAAAACCAAGCTCCTTTGCAAAAGCTTTGCGTTCTGCGGGAGAAAAATCTGCCAGGTGCTTTGGCGCTTTTTTGCGTTGAACGGGCTCGTCAAAGACCAACTTTATTTCAGGAACTTGTCCGCTCATAAATAGCGCTTCACAAGTTCAAGTGCCAGCCACATTGCAGGGGCAGATAAGACCACTGAATCTAGGCGATCCAACATTCCGCCATGGCCTGGTAATAAAGAGCCCATATCTTTAAGGCTCATATCTCGCTTCATCGCACTTTCAATCAAGTCCCCGCAGGTTGCTGTAAAGACAATCATTAAGCCAACGACAATACCTATCCACCACTGCATATCCATGATGTAGTAAAAGGCTAAACACCCACCGGCGACGGTGAAAATGATCGAACCAATCAAACCTTCCCAAGTCTTCTTGGGAGAAATCGTTGGCACCAATGGATGCTTTCCGAGCAAGACTCCAACGATGTAGCCAAATGTGTCATTACAACCCACTAAAACTACAAATGTCATAACACCCTGGAACCCATTGTCAGGACGGGCCAGCAAAATTAGAAAACCTGCCAAGAATGGAAGGTACAACAGGGCGAAAGTTGTAGCTGTTGCTTTGCCAACAAAGCCTTCAGGGCCATTGAGTAACAAGCGAATCAACAAAATTGGAAATGAAATTGCTGTTGCTATCGCAAGTCCGGCGACTCCATGGCTCCACGCCGATCCCAACAAAGCTATTGCGGCAATCGATAAGGATGGGAAAGAAATAACTATCGATCTAGATTGGCAGGCACGTACTAGTTCTTTGATTCCAAGAACTACTGCAGTGGTCAAAACAAAAACAAAGATGATTTTGTATACAGAGAGCGAAAACCAAATCAATCCGAGCAGAGATAAGCCAACAACAATTGAAGGCAAGAGCTTTCGCCCGGCCTTTTTATTGATCGCTTCATTGATCGAATGTAGATCGGACATGAGAGAACCCCTTAAACCTCGAGGAGTTCGACCTCCTTGTGCTTGAGCATTTCATCGATCTTTGCAACATGGTCTGAAGTAATTTTTTCTAACTCTTTTTCACCGCGAGCCAAGTCATCTTTTCCGATGTCGCCATCTTTTTCCATCTTTTCCATGGCTTCTTTAGCGGCGCGACGAATGTTTCGCATTGAAATCTTTGAATCTTCGGCTTTGCCTTTAACTACTTTGATGTACTCCTTGCGGCGCTCTTCTGTTAACTGCGGAAAATTAACTCGTATAACAACCCCGTCATTGCCAGGGTTTACACCTAGATCAGATTCGCGGATCGCTTTTTCAATCGATGCCATAGCTCCTTTATCGAAAGGAGAAATCAGAGCCATACGGGCTTCTGGAACTTGAATGGATGCAAGTTGTGACAGTGCGGTGTAGGTACCGTAGTAATCAACCATTACCTTGTTAAATAGTGATGGGTGTGCGCGACCGGTGCGAATCGAGGCAAAGTCATCCTTGGCAACTTCGACCGCTTTATTCATCTTTACTTCAGCGTCTTGAAGTGCACTTGCTACATCTGCCATGGTCCTTGCTCCTCTAACTACTTCTTGCTTATAGCTCTCGGCCGCTTATGCGACAAGAGTTCCGATAGTTTCGCCGCGTACTGCACGAGCGATATTTCCATTTTGCATCAAATCAAAAATGACAATCGGAAGTTTGTTTTCGCGACACAGTGCAAAGGCGGCAGCATCTGCAACAGCCAAAGACTTTGAGAGAACTTCATCGTAAGAAATCGTGTCGTACTTTGTAGCCGCGGAATCCTTCTTTGGATCTGCGCTGTAAACACCATCAACACCACTCTTTGCAAGCAAAAGCGCTTCGGCATTGATTTCTAGAGCGCGTTGGGCAGAAACTGTGTCAGTTGTGAAGAACGGCATTCCTGCGCCGGCTCCGAAAATTACAACGCGACCTTTTTCGAGGTGGCGGATTGCACGTAATGGAATGTAAGGCTCTGCTACCTGTCCCATTGTTATTGCTGTTTGAACGCGGGTGGCAACGCCTTCTTTTTCCAGAAAATCTTGCAGTGCCAGACAGTTCATAACTGTTCCCAGCATTCCCATGTAATCGGCGCGAGATCGATCCATTCCGCGCTGTGAAAGCTCGGCTCCGCGGAAGTAATTACCTCCACCAACAACGATTGCTACCTGAACACCGCTGCGAGCAACGTCTGCGATTTGTTTTGCAATATCTTGAACAACATCGGGATCAACACCGATGCCTTTTGCTCCACCAAAAACTTCGCCAGAAAGTTTAAGGAGCACTCTGCGATACGTTCCTCTTGTACCGGGCATGAGTGCTCCTTAATCTTTTAAGTATGTGGCCTTAAGTTCTGGCTGCTTGGGCTAAGTCTAAGTGATCAGACCTTGACCTTATTGACCCACGCGGAAGCGATGGAAAGACTTAACAGCCGTTCCAGCCTCTTCGAGGATCTGCTTAACAGTCTTCTTCGCATCTTTGGCAAACGACTGCTCGATTAAGGAAACTTCCTTAACAAAGCCAGCAACTCGGCCTTCGATGATCTTAGAAAGAGCAGCCTCAGGCTTGCCCTCTTCGCGCGCTGTCTCTTCAGCGATACGGCGCTCGTTCTCGATCAAATCAGCAGGAACTTCTTCGCGATTAACAAACTGCGGCGCAAAAGCTGCAATGTGCTGTGCGATGTCCTTACCGACTTCTGCTGCATCCTTAACTAGCTCAACCAAAACACCAACCTGTGGTGGAAGATCTGGGCTAGTGCGGTGCAAGTAAATTCCAACTGGTGAATCCTTGATAACTGCAATTCGGCGAACTTCGATCTTTTCGCCAAGTGTTGCATTTGCTTCATCAACAGTTTCTTGAACGCTCTTACCGTTACCCATTGTTGAAGACAGGAAAGCTTCCAAAGAATCAGATTGTGCATTTTGAAGATGAGCAAGAAGCTCATCAGCTAGTGCAACAAAGCGCTCACCCTTTGCAACGAAATCTGTTTCGCAGTTCAGTTCTAGCATCACACCAAGGTTGCCCTCGACCTTTGCTACAACTGCGCCATTTGAAGTTAAGCGACCTTCGCGCTTTGTAACGCCCTTAAGTCCCTTAACGCGAATGATGTCTAGCGCCTTGTTGTAGTCGCCATCCGCTTCATCTAAAGCCTTCTTGCAATCCAACATTCCTGCTGCAGTTGCTTCACGAAGCTTCTTTACATCTTCAGCTGTGTAATTAGCCAATTTATGCACCCGCTTCTTCTGTTGCTACAGCTGGTGCATCTGTTGATGTTCCAGCGAGAATTTCCTTCTCCCAATCAGCCAAAGGCTCGCCTGCAGCAACTTCTGCTGGTGCATCGCTCTTAGTTTCAGCCTTAACAGTTGCAGAACGTGCCTGTAGGCCCGCAGCAATTGCATCGGTGATTACGCGAGTGAGCAAGTCGATTGATCGGATTGCATCATCGTTACCAGGAATCTTGTAATCAACTTCATCTGGATCACAGTTGGTGTCCAAAATTGCGATTACTGGAATACCAAGCTTCTTTGCTTCCTGAACTGCAAGGTGTTCCTTCTTTGTGTCAACAACCCAAATTGCTGAAGGCAACTTAGTCATGTGACGAATACCGTCTAGGTTCTTAAATAGTTTTTCACGTTCGCGACGCAAGACAAGAAGTTCCTTCTTTGTTAGAAGTAGATCGTTCTTCTCCTCAAGAGCTTCTAGCTCCTTTAGGCGCTGAATACGCTTGTAAACAGTTGGGAAGTTAGTAAGCATTCCGCCTAACCAGCGCTCTGTCACTGTTGGCATTCCAACACGTGCAGCGTGATCAATGATTGGCATGTGTGCTTGCTTCTTTGTTCCAACGAACAAAATGTGGCCACCCTTAGCAACTGTGTCCTTAACAAATTCATACGCTGAATCGATAAGTGCAAGTGATTGCTGGATGTCGATGATGTAGATGCCATTGCGCTCTGTGAAAATAAAGCGCTTCATCTTTGGGTTCCATCGACGAGTCTGGTGTCCGAAGTGGACTCCGCTGTCGAGGAGCTCTCGCATTGTTACAACTGCCATGACGGCATACTCCTTCTTAGGTTTTATCTGCGCATGCAGAGTAAAACCCGCTCGGTTTATGGCCAAACAATTTGTTTAGCCCGTCGCACTCGAAGTCACCGACCACAATTTCTTGTGGACCGAGGTGGTTATGCCGACCGAAGCCGGTGAGTGCTGAGATGTCATCCCTTTAACAAGAGATGCGTGGCAAATCCTACCTGAGCGTGAGCGTGGGATTTACCGCCCGATCAAGCGCAAAGCTCCCCAGGCGGTGATGCGAAGTACCGCTTCTAGGGCGATGGCAAAGGACATTTTGCTTTCCCCTTGAGCCCGTTCAATGAAGGTAATCGGGATTTCTGAAACCGATCCCCCACGAGAAATCGCTCTCCGGGTCATTTCGATTTGGAAGCAATACCCCTCGCTGCGAATCGTTGTAATTTCCATCTGCTGTAAAAGCTCACCTGTATAGATTCGAAAACCAGAGGTTGTGTCCTTAACCCCAAGGGACAAAAGCAAGTTTGCATAAGCATTGGCAGATTTAGATAAGTATTCGCGGAATTTGCTCCAGTTTGCAATTGATCCATCCTGAACCCAACGAGAGCCAATTAGCAGATCTGCAGCGCCAATCCATTCCATCATTTTTTCAAGATCATGGATCTGATGAGATCCATCAGCATCCATTTGAATCAAGTAGGTATAGCCGCGTTGGATTCCGATTGAGAAACCTGTTCGGTATGCGCTGCCTAAACCTTGCTTGCCACTACGTTCGATAACTTCAATATTTTTCGCACGAACAACATCAGCCGTGCCATCTGGAGATCCATCATCAATTACCAAAATATCTAGATCTAGCTTCTTTAAACCATCAAGAATGATCCCGATACTTTTCGCTTCGTTGTATGTAGGAATAACTACTAATGATTTATTCATGCGCGTGGGTGTGCTTGCTTAAAGGCTTTTTGAAGGCGTTCAGTTGAAACGTGGGTGTAAATCTGAGTTGTGGCCAAAGATGCATGACCTAAAATTTCTTGAACAGTTCGCAGATCTGCTCCACCTTCAAGTAAATGAGTTGCTGCAGAATGTCGCAAAGCATGAGGGCCCATACGTTCAATTCCCTCGATTGCAGACAACGCTTCATACACCACTGTTCTTACCGCTCTTTGATCAATCCGCTTGCCGCGAGCACCCAAAAAAACCGCATTTGCAGATTGCTCATTCTTTAAAGATTCACGCCCATCCTTCAACCAAACTTTCAGCGCTTTGATTGCAGGATTGCCCAACGGAATCGTGCGCTCTTTGTTTCCTTTACCCAAGACACGAATAGTCTGACGGTCATAATCAATGTCCGAAAGATCTAACCCGCATAATTCAGCAACTCGGGCACCTGTGGCATACAGCATTTCAACCATCGCAACATCACGCAATGAAATTGGAGTTTCTTCTTCAGACGCGCGGGTTGCCATCGAATCCATTGCAATCTTTGCATCAGCTATTTCTAATACCTCGGGCAAGGTGCGGTGACCCTTTGGTGTGGCTAACGTTGCTGCAATATCTTTTTCTAGAAACCCGTTCTTAACCGCCCATTTTGTAAACAATCGAACTGACACAGCCCTACGGGACAAAGTTGTACGCGCTCCCCCTTTGACCTGTTGATTGGCAAGCCAAGAACGCAAATGAGTGAGTTCAAGTTGTGAAATGTTGTTTACGCCGACAAGTTCTAAGTGGGTAATTAAACTTTCGAGATCTCCCAGATAAGCACGAATTGTGTGCACCGAAAGATTTCTTTCGATTTCTAAGTGGCGAGTAAAAGCATTTATTAGCTTTACGTAATCATCGCTCACGGTGCGAGTTTACTCGGGCTTTCGTCCCTGACGCATTAAGCCAAAGGTAAGGGCATCTTCGAGCGCCATCGCAGATGCTGCAATCACGTTTTCATGAACACCGACCGTGTTCCACTCGCCTTTGCCATCACTTGTTTCAACGAGAACGCGAGTGATAGCCCCTGTTCCCAGTCGACCTTCGAGGATGCGAACCTTGTAATCAGTTAGTTCTAGGGAAGATAGTTCTGGATACAGTTTGATCAATCCTGTGCGCAGTGCGTTATCAAAAGCATTAACTGGTCCATTACCTTCGCCGTTACAAGTGAACTCTTCTCCGCAAGCGGTAACAGTTACTTCGGCTTTGGTTGTAATTGAATGATCAGCCCCACGCTCCACAGATGTAACCCAATGCTTAATTGCAAAAAATGATGGTCGTTTGCCCGAGATTTCTTCATGTACTAACAGCTCAAATGAAGCATCAGCTGCTTCAAATGTAAATCCGCGAGACTCCATCTCTTTAACACGATCAACAATGCGGCCGATGAGTTCCTTATCTCCGCCCAGATCTACTCCGAGCTCTTGAGATTTAAGTTCGATGGATGCCCGGCCGGCCATATCTGAAACCAACATACGCATGTCATTTCCAACCGATGATGGATCTTCATGTTGGTATAGCGAAGGATCTACCTTGATTGCACTTGCGTGCAGGCCTGCCTTGTGAGCAAATGCTGAAACACCAACATATGGTTGACGCGCACTTGGTGCGACGTTTGTAACCTCAGCAATTGCATGTGAAATTCTAAATGCCTCTTTCAGGGCGTTAACTGGAAGTACCAACTGCTTCTTTTTTAACTCAAGATTTGCGATGATCGACACTAAATCAGCATTTCCTGTGCGTTCACCATACCCATTGATGGTTCCCTGCACATGAGTTGCACCTGCTGCTACTGCCGCCATGGAGTTTGCTACTGCGCAACCTGTGTCGTTGTGACAGTGAATTCCAAGTCGGGCATTACTTGCACCTAATACATCATGAACAATTTGCGACAACTCATCAGGCAACATTCCACCGTTTGTATCGCATAACGCGATGACATCTGCGCCAGCTTCAGCTGCTACTCGAACAACTTCGAGGGCATAAGCGCGGTTGTTGCGATACCCATCAAAGAAGTGTTCTGCATCCAAGAATACGCGCTGACCCTCTTGGCGAAGATGCGTTACTGAGTCGCGAATCATTGCAAGATTTTCATCCAGAGTTGTCTTTAAAGCCAGGTCGACATGGCGATCAAATGCCTTTGCAACAAGGGTTACAGCAGGCGCGCCACTATCTCGTAATGCACCTAATAAAACATCATCGGCGGCATTTGAATTAGGACGACGCGTTGCACCGAATGCTACAAATGTTGCATTCTTTAACTTCAACTCTTTTTTAGCCAGAGCAAAAAATTCTGTGTCTTTTGGATTAGCTCCGGGCCAGCCGCCTTCAATAAAACCAACACCTAGATCATCAAGATGACGCGCGATGTTGAGTTTGTCATGGACAGAAAGATTTAAGCCCTCTTGTTGAGCGCCATCGCGCAAAGTTGTGTCATAAATATGAAATGCATCGTTGATTGTCATTGCTTCACCGCACTCATCCAGTTGTGCTTATCTGCAATTGTGCCGTGTTGAATTCCAAGAAGGTGATTTCGAATCTGCATCGTGATTGGGCCAGGTTGCCCATTTCCTGTAATCCAGGTTCCCATTGCACTTTTTGCTTGGCCAACTGGTGAGACAACAGCGGCAGTTCCGCAAGCAAAGATTTCAGTGATCTCACCGGACGTGACACCATCTCGCCAATCATCGATTGAAAGCATTACCTCTTCAACTTTGTAACCCAAATCTACAGCAACTGACAAAATTGAGTCGCGAGTAATACCTGGAAGCAAAGTTCCGGTTAGTTTTGGAGTTACCACTGTGGCATCACTTCCAATTCCCTTTACAAAGTAAAGGTTCATTCCGCCCATTTCTTCAATCCATTTGCGCTCTTTTGCATCAATCCACACGACCTGATCGCACCCCTGTTGGGCTGCTGCCTTTTGTGCAACAAGTGATGCTGCGTAATTTCCACCGCACTTTGCCTCACCGGTTCCGCCTTGTGCTGCGCGTACATACTCTGTTGAAATCCATACAGAGACAGCTTTTGAAGGATCAAAGTATGCGCCAGCAGGTGTTGCAATAAGAATGTATGTGGCTTTATTACTTGGACGAACCCCAAGACCAACCTCAGTTGCGATCATGAAAGGACGGATGTACAAAGACTCACCGACCTTTGTTGGGACCCATCCTGCATCTTGCTTAACTAGTGCTTCAACGGTCTCCATGAATAGCTCTACTGGCATTTCGGGAAGCGCTAATCTTTTGGCCGAATTTGCAAACCGCTTTGCATTTGCAGTTGGACGGAACAACTGGATCGATCCATCTGGTTGGCGATAAGCCTTCATGCCTTCAAAAATTTCTTGGCCGTAGTGAAATACAGCTGTTGCTGGATCTAATGAAATTGGACCATAAGGCATCAGGTGCGGTTCGCCCCATCCATCTTTCTCACTCCATTCGCACATCACCATATGATCGGTGTAGTACTTACCAAATCCACCTTCAGCAACTAGACCGTCGCGGGTCACTGCATCCTTGGCATTTGGGTTAAGAGTGATCTTCATGATTACAGAGCGCTTGCTAGCGCATCTCCAATTTCAGTAGTGCTGCGCTTCTTGTCTCCGCGTGTTAATAGATCTGCGGCTACAACTCGCTCGACCTCTCTGGCTGCATCTGCAAATCCAAGATGATCCAGCATCATCGCAACAGACATAACAGTTGCAGTTGGGTCAGCTAAATTCTTTCCAGCAATATCTGGGGCTGAACCATGTACAGGTTCAAACATTGATGGGAAAGCACCAGTTGGGTTGATGTTTCCGGATGCAGCTAGACCAATGCCACCGCAGATTGCAGCGGCAATATCGGTCAAGATGTCTCCGAAAAGATTGTCTGTTACGACAACATCGAATCGATCCGGGTTTGTTACAAAGAACATCGATGCAGCATCGACATGCAAGTACTCAGTTGTGATTGCTGGGTATTCCTGTGCAACCTCATTAAATGTTCGGGTCCATAATCCGCCAGCCCGTGTCAGTACATTGTTTTTGTGAACCAAAGTTAACTTCTTACGCTCTCGTTTTGAAGCACGCTCGAAAGCATCGCGAATTACTCGCTCTGCTCCGCGTCGAGTATTCAAGCTTTCCTCCGTTGCAATTTCTGCATCGGTGCCTTCAGCTAATACTCCGCCAGCCCCAACATATGGGCCTTCCGTGCCTTCACGAACAACAATGAAATCAATCGGAGCTTTAGTTGCAAGCGGGCCAGTAACACCTGGCATCAATCGTGCAGGGCGCAGATTAATGTAATGATCAAATGCAAAACGCAGCTTGAGTAATAAGCCACGTTCTAGAACGCCACTAGGAACCGTTGGGTCGCCTACTGCGCCAAGCAAAATTACATCTGATTTTGCTAGCTCTGCCAAAGTTTTATCTGGCAAAACTTCGCCTGTGCGATGCCAGAAAGCAGCACCCAAATCGTATGAAGTTTTCTTAAACTCAACCCCATACTTTTTTGAAATGACATCAAGAACTTTGAGGCCTTCTCCTACAACCTCAGGACCGATGCCATCGCCTGCAATTATCGCCAGATTTATTGTTGTCATTACCCCACCAAAGTTACGGAGCGAACAACGTTAGCTCCTGTTTCCTTCTTAACTGCTGCAATTAATTCATCACTAATCAGTGAATCAACAGTTAAAGCCATCAAAGCTTCTCCGCCAGCAGCATTACGTGCTACCTGCATTCCTGCGATGTTGATTCCGGACTTTCCGAGTGCGTTACCAACTGCGCCAACAACACCAGGCTTGTCAGAGTAACGAAGGAACAAAAGATTTTCTGTTGGTGGAAGATCTAAATCAAAACCATCAATTGCAATAATCTTTTCGACCTTGCGAATTCCCATCAATGTTCCGTCAACTGTAACGCTCTTACCGTCAGCTAGTGCCGCACGAAGAGAAATCATGTTGCGATACTCAGGACTTTCTGGATCCGTTGCAACAGATGAAGTAACTCCACGTTCAACGGCAAGCGCTGGCGCATTCACGTATGTGACATCTGAAAGTCCACAACCCAGTAATGCACCCTTCAGCGCACTTGTCGCAAGGATTGAAGAATCATGTTCAGAAATTTCACCCTTAACAGTTAGGTGGAAACTGACGGGTGCTTCTCCTGCAATTGCCGTTGCAATTTGGGCCATCTTTTCAACCAAAGGCAAACTTGGGCGAATCTCTTCATGGATTGCACCGCCCTTAACATTTACTGCATCTGGGACTAATTCGCCCGCTAATGCTTTACGAACTGAGACCGCAACAGCAATACCTGCGCGCTCTTGTGCCTCATCCGTTGATGCGCCTAAGTGAGGAGTTGCGACAACTTGGTCCAATGTAAATAGCGGTGAATCTGTACATGGTTCGGTTGCAAACACATCAAGACCGGCACCTGCAACGCGACCTTCGGTGATTGCATCAAATAATGCAGCCTCGTCAAGGACGCCCCCGCGAGCAGCATTAATAATGCGAACGGAAGGTTTCACCTTTGCCAATGCATCAACACCGATTAAGTTTGCAGTTTCCTTCGTCTTTGGAAGGTGGATAGTGATGAAGTCTGAAATCTTTAGAAGTTCATCAAGTTCGACTAGTCGAACTCCAAGTTGAGCGGCACGAGCCGGTTGTAGATATGGATCGTATGCAACGACATCCATCCCAAATGCCTGCATGCGATGAGCAACTAGCTGTCCGATTCGACCAAAGCCAACAATTCCAAGAGTCTTCTCGAAAATTTCAGCACCTGTGTACTTGGAGCGTGCCCATTTTCCATTTCGCAAAGCGGCATGTGCTGGCGAAATAAAACGAGCAGAAGCCATCAGTAATGAAATTGCGAGCTCTGCTGCAGAAACGATGTTTGATGTAGGAGCGTTTACAACCATTACACCTGCCGCAGTTGCCGCAGGAATATCTACGTTGTCTAGACCAACACCTGCACGTGCAATTACTTTCAAACCCTTTGCTGCTGCAATCGCTTCTGCATCCATTTTGGTTGCAGATCGAATCAAAACCGCATCTACGCCTTTTGCAAGGGCCGCAAGAAGTTCTGCGCGATTTGCACCGTCGCAGTTAACAACTTCAAAATCTGGACCTAACGCTTCAAGTGTTGCTGGGCTGAGTTCTTCAGCGATTAAAACAATAGGTTTAGCCACGCGCTGCGCTGCCTTCCTTGTAATCGTCACCCTTTGACTGCTTCATCCAAGAGAACATTTTGCGAAGTTCGCGGCCAACGGCCTCGATTGGATGTGTTTCACCCTTTGCGCGAAGTGATTTAAATTCAGGTGCGCCAGCCTCTTGGTCGTCGATGAAGCGCTTTGCAAATGCTCCGCTTTGGATATCAGCAAGTACCGCCTTCATGTTTTCCTTGACGCGTGGATCGATAACACGTGGACCAGAAACGTAATCACCAAACTCAGCTGTGTCAGAAACTGACCAGCGCTGCTTTGCGATTCCACCTTCGTACATCAAGTCAACGATCAACTTAAGTTCGTGCAAGCACTCGAAGTATGCAACCTCTGGCTGGTATCCAGCTTCAGTCAATGTTTCAAAGCCATACATAACTAGTTGTGATGCGCCACCACAAAGTACTGACTGCTCACCAAATAGATCTGTTTCGGTCTCTTCGGTAAATGTTGTAAGGATTCCGCCTGCGCGTAGTCCGCCGATGGCCTTTGCATATGAAAGCGTTAGTGGCCAAGCATTTCCTGTCGCATCTTGTTCAACTGCAACAATTACAGGAACTCCGCGACCTGCTGCGTACTCGCGACGCACAAGGTGTCCTGGACCCTTTGGTGCAACCATGCAAACATCAACAGAAGCCGAAGGCTTGATGTAACCAAATCGAATGTTGAATCCATGTCCGAAGAACAATGCATCGCCATCTTTTAGGTTTGGCAAAATTGAATCTGTGTAGATGTGGCGTTGCAAGTGATCGGGTGCCAAGATCATGATGACAGTTGATTCTTTAACAGCTTCAGCAACAGTTACAACGCGTAGGCCTTCAGCTTCAGCCTTTGCACGTGATGGCGAACCGTCCTTTAGACCAACTCGAACATCGACACCGCTATCGCGCAAGTTAAGCGCGTGTGCGTGCCCTTGTGAGCCGTAACCGATGATCGCGACTTTGCGACCCTGGATGATTGAAAGATCAGCATCCTCTTCGTGATACATCGTTGCTGCCACGGTATTACTCCATTCGCCTTTTTGAGTTTGGTCGTTGTTAGTTTTGGTAATCAGCCTGACCGCTGTCAGCGGTAGGAATACTTTGAGTGCTAAGGGTACGGTCTGCCAAGGATCCGCTGCCACGCTCGATGGCAACCAGCCCAGATTGAGCCAGTTCGCGAATCCCAAAACGCTCTAAAGCGTTCAGTAGATCGCTAATTTTTGCCGCATCCCCAGTTGCTTCGATGGTCAAAGACTCTGAATCTTCATCGACAATTGAAGCATCATAGGTTTCAAGGACCGCATCTACATCAAACTTATTTTTAGCAGTAGCAGAAATCTTAACCAGTAAGAGTTCGGCTTGTACAGATTCTTCAAGTTTGAGCTCTGCAATATGAATGACATTTACCAACTTGTCTAGTTGTCGAATCACTTGCTCTAAGGAATGACTTTCGACATTGATCACAATAGTCATTCTGGAAATATCTGGGTTTTCAGTTGGACCCACGGCCAAAGAATCAATGTTGTATGCGCGGCGTGAAAATAGACCTGCAACCCGAGCAAGTACGCCAGGTGAGTTTTCAACTAGAACAGAAAGTGTATGTGTACTCATTACAGCTCCTGTGAATCCCAGTCAGGCGCTAATTCGCGCGCGATCATAATGTCGTCATTTGATGTTCCTGCTGCAACCATTGGCCACACCATTGCATCGCGGAAAACTCGAAAATCAACAACTACTGGCTGATCATTAATTGAATTCGCTTTTTTAATAATTGCATCCACATCTTCCATGCGATCGCAAGTTAAACCAACGCAACCCATTGCATCTGCAAGCTTTACAAAATCTGGCACACGCTTTGATTCCAGACTTGTATTTGAATATCGACCTTCATAGAAAAGTGTTTGCCATTGGCGAACCATTCCGAGAGATTCATTATTAATGATTGCGACCTTGATTGGAATATTGTTGAGTGCACAAGTTACAAGTTCTTGGTTTGTCATCTGGAAACAACCATCTCCATCAATTGCCCACACTGTTGTGTCAGGTGCGCCAACTTTTGCACCCATCGCTGCAGGAACTGCGTAGCCCATTGTTCCGAGTCCGCCTGAGTTCAACCATGTTCGTGGATTTTCATACTTAACAAATTGCGCAGCCCACATTTGATGCTGACCAACACCTGCGACATAGATTGCCTCTGGCCCAGTTATCGCACTAATTCTTTCAATTACATACTGTGGCGACAATGAACCATCTTTGGGCAAGTCATAGCCCAGCGGATATGTGGCGCGCAATTTATTCATTGCAGCAAGCCAAGGGCTCAAATCTGCCCGGCCCTTAGCAAATTCAGCTTTGAGAGCGGGAATAAGTGCAGCAATTGTGTGTTTCAAATCGCCAACAACTGGAACATCTGCAAAGCGGTTCTTACCAATTTCCGCAGGATCAATATCGGCATGAATAACCTTTGCATTTACGGCAAATGTTGAAAGCTTGCCAGTTACGCGGTCATCAAAGCGTGCGCCTAATGTAATTAATAGGTCTGCCTTTTGCAGCGCTGTTACAGCACCAACAGTTCCGTGCATTCCTGGCATTCCATAATGCTGAGGGTGGCTATCTGGAAAAGAACCAAGTGCCATCAAAGTTGTAACAACTGGTGCACCTAGTAATTCAGCAAGTTGCATTAACTCTTTTGTGGCGTTGGCCTTCATAACTCCGCCACCTACATATAAAACAGGTTTTAAAGATTGCGCAATTAATGCTGCGGCATCTTTGATTGCCTGATTTTCCGGTTCAATTTGAGGATGGTAACCAGGCAAAGTTAACTGCTTTGGCCATTCAAAATCGGTTTCCTTCTGGAGAGCATCCTTTGCAATATCTACAAGCACAGGACCTGGACGCCCTGAGCTTGCAATATAAAATGCTTCAGCAATTGCCTTTGGAATATCTTTTGGATCGGTAACTAAATAGTTGTGCTTTGTAAAAGGCATTGTGATTCCACGAATATCAGCCTCTTGGAAAGCATCGGTTCCAATTGCCGCAGATGGAACTTGACCGGTAATTGCAACCATTGGAACTGAATCCATTGCGGCATCGGCAAGCGGTGTAACAAGATTTGTGGCACCAGGTCCAGAGGTGGCAATACAAACACCAACTCGACCAGTTGCTTGGGCGTAGCCAGTTGCAGCATGTCCAGCGCCTTGTTCATGGCGGACCAAGATGTGGCGAATACTGCTATCAAAGATTGGATCATAAGCTGGAAGAATTGCGCCACCAGGAATTCCAAACATCACATCGACGCCGGCATGTTCCAAAGATTGCACGAGTGATTTTGCTCCACTCATCTTCTTGCTCATTTCCATCTCCTCTCAGTTGTCTAAATGAAAAAACCCCCAGATAACTGAGGGTGGCGCCTGATCACAAATTGATCACGCGCCTTTAAATCACCACCACAAATGTTGTGCTCATGAGCTTATTCTCCAATGAAGTGGCCTGTGCGTCAAGGGATGAGATACACATCTCATATTTTGAGAGCATTACTGACAGATAGCGCCTTTGGATGCGGACTGCACCAGCTTTGAATACTTAGCTAATACACCTTGGGTGTACTTATGAGTAAGCGGCGTCCATCCAATTTTGCGGGCTTCAAGTTCTTGCTCATCAACCAGCAAATCTAATGTGCGATTTGTTATGTCGATTCTGACTGTGTCGCCATCTTTAATAAACGCGATCGGGCCGCCATCGACGGCTTCGGGAGCAACATGTCCCACACACAAACCTGTTGAACCACCGGAAAAGCGACCATCAGTTAAAAGCAATGTTGATTTGCCAAGACCTGCGCCTTTAATAGCACCAGTAATCATTAACATTTCGCGCATGCCTGGTCCGCCTTTTGGACCTTCATATCGAATTACAACAACATCTCCGGCTTGAATTAATCCATTTTCAAGTGCATCCATTGCGGCTTGCTCGCGTTCAAATACACGAGCAGGACCTTCAAAAGTTTCGATTCCGATTCCTGCTGTCTTACACACCGCACCTTCGGTAGCAAGTGTGCCCCCAAGAATTGTTATTCCTACATCTGTCGACATAGGAGATGAAACAGCTTTTAAAATTTGGCCATCTGGATCAGGAGGATTGATCTCCTTAAGGTTTTCAGCCATCGTCTTGCCCGTAACAGTTAAGACATCGCCGTTCAACAAGCCAGCATCTAGTAGACCCTTTAGAACAACGGGAATTCCGCCAACCTTGTCAACATCGCTCATCACAAACTGTCCAAATGGCTTGAGGTCTCCCAGTAGTGGAACTTTCGATCCGATGCGATGGAAATCATCTAGAGATAAATCAACGTGTGCCTCGTTAGCAATTGCTAACAAGTGCAGTACGGCATTAGTTGATCCTCCTAATGCCATCAAGATTGTGATTGCATTTTCAAATGCTGGTTTTGTCAAAATATCGCGAGTAGTAATTCCCTGACGGATAAGTTCAACAACAGCAGCACCTGATGCGATTGCATAAGTATCACGACGGCGGTCCACAGCAGGAGGCGCTGCAGATCCTGGCAATGAAA
>Ga0208788_1000680_pt1 | contig 16755 bp, 14 predicted proteins | sample Wag4_2014_7_11_3_FD_187363 | JGI IMG/M metagenome (GOLD analysis project Ga0208788, IMG submission 187363) | Fresh water mixed with fracking chemicals microbial communities from Ohio, USA - Utica-2 Time Series FC 2014_7_11 (SPAdes) (version 2) ...
GGGGCATGCCCCTTGATGAACTGGATGGGACCCGTGGCCGAGACGGTGGCCGGGTCGAGGCCCGAGGACGTGCCGTGTGCCAGGGACTCGGCGCGGGTGGCCATCTGGCGGACCAGGGCGACGGGCGGGTGGCTGCCGTGGTGGGCGAAGGCCGCGCGGATGGCCGCGACCAGGACCGAGGCCGAGCTCCCGAGGCCCGATCCGGGCGGGATGTCCCCGTGGATGGCCACCTCCACCGGCTGCCAGGGCCGGTCCATGCGGTCGAGCCACATGCGGACCTCGCGCAGGGCCTCGCACAGGGGCGCGAGTGGGCCGTTGCGCGTCTCGGCGATCGCCACCCTCTGGCCGAGGTAGCGGTCGCTCGTGAGCGTGTCCTGTCCGGCCGTGACCGTGACGCGGGTCTGGAGAGCCGGGAAAGGCACGGCGATCGCCGGGTGCCCGTGCAGCACCGCGTGTTCGCCGGCCAGGATCAGCTTGGCCGGCGCCGTGGCGACGGTCTCGCTCACCGGGCGTCGCCTGCCTGCATCTCGAGCAGCAGTTCGATCGCGCGGGGCACCTTGATGTCCTGCTCGGCGACCAGACGCTCCGCGATGCGGTCGACCCACTCGCCGCGGGCCCCCGCCGTGACGGCCACCGACCGGGCGTGCAGGGCCATGTGGCCGCGCTGGATGCCCACCGTCGCGAGGGCCCGCAGGGCGGCCATGTTCTGGGCGAGGCCCACGGCCACCGTCACCTCGGCCAGCTCGCGGGCCGTGCGGACCCGCAGGAACTTGAGCGCGACCTGCGCCATGGGGTGGAGCTGGATGGAGCCGCCCACGATGCCCACGGGCATCGGCAACTCGATTTCTCCGACCAGGCAGCCCTCTGCGTCCTTCGACCAGCGGGCCATCGGGGCATAGTGGCCCTCGCGCGCCGCCCAGGCATGGGCTCCGGCCTCGATGGCGCGCCAGTCGTTGCCCGTGGCGATCACGACGGCGTCGATCCCGTTCATGACGCCCTTGTTGTTCGTGACGGCCCGGTAGATGTCACTGGCGGCGAACTCGTAGGCCTTCACGATCCCGTCGACGACCTGTTCGCCGGAGTGCTCGGCGGTCTGGAGCACGTGCGGAGGGATGCGGCAGGTGGCCCAGGCCAGGCAGTGGTCCGTGAAGTTCGAGAGGATGCGCAGGAGGACCTTGCCGCCCGTCAGCTCCTCGATGCGAGGCGCGAGCCCCTCGACCATCGTGTTGATGGTGTTGGCGCCCATGGCATCCTGCGTATCGACGTTCAGGTGCATGACGAGCATGGTCGAGTAGCTCGAGCGCGGGTTGTCGTTGAGGATGCGCACGTCGAGGCTGCGGGCCCCGCCGCCGCGCTGGACCATCCGCGGGGCGAAGGCGTTGGCGATCGCGAGCAGTTCTTCGCGTGCCTCGAGGAGCGCCTCGCGGGCGGCGGCGAAGTCGGCGCAGCCGATCACCTGGATCTGGCCGATCATCTCGCGCCGGGTGCTACCGGCCCGGAACCCCCCGCTCTCGCGGACCAGCTTCGCCATGAACGAGCACGAGGCCACCACCGACGGCTCCTCGATGGCCATCGGGACGATGTATTCCTTCTCGTTGATGAGAAAGTTCAGGGCCACGCCGATGGGCAGCGAGTAGATGCCGACGGCATTCTCGATCATCTTGTCGGCCTGGGCGAGTTCGAGGGCGCCCTGGGACCGCAGCGAGTCGATCTCGTCGCGGGTGAGCTCGTAGGTCTCGGCCAGCTTGTCGATGCGCTCGTCGATCGACAGGCGATAGAAGCCGGAAATGCGCGAGCTTTTCATGGGGACACCTCGGGGGTCGGGGGCGTGGCACGGGCCGCGGAGCATTATACCAAGCCGGACCTGGCCAGGGGCCGCTCACGGCCGCTCGGTCACCGGAACCGGCAAGCGCTCAGGGCACCATCCCGGGAGCCATCGTCTTCACGACGACGTACCCGATGAACGCGACGTAGAAGACCGCACCCAGCAGCAGGGCCTGGAGGGTCATCCGACCCGTACGCCGCACCTGCAGGTACTGGAACATGCCGGCGAGCCAGGCCACCCCGGCCGCGATCATGCTCGACCCGGAGAGGTGCCAGGGCGTCAGCCAAAGGCCCACCGTGACGGGGATGCAGCTCTGGAAGACCATGGCGCCGGTGACGTTCCCGAGCGCCAGGGTGTCCTTGCGAGCGCGGATCCACAGGACGCTGTTGAACTTTTCGGGCAACTCGGTCGCGACGGGCGTGATGACCAGCGACAGGATGAGCGGGGAAGCGGCCAGCAGGGTGGCCAGGTGCTCGACGCGGCCGACGAAGAAGTGGGCGGCCAGCGCGATCCCGAGCAGCGACACGACGACCTGGGTCACGACGAGCGCGAGGGGCGGATTGTCGTGGTTGCGTCCGAAGTGGAGGGCCTCGGGCATCCCGGACAGTTCGCCCGGGTCATCGAGGGTCTTCTTGACGTAGTAGGCATAGGCGCCGAGCAGTGCCACGCCGAGGGCGAGGTGAAGCGGTCGCGAGGGGATGAATCCCGCGGCGATCGCCGGCGTGAAGCAGATCAGGAAGAACCTCAGGTCGCGCTCCATGACGACGCCATCGGCCGTGACCTCGAGCGTCCGAAGCCCCTGGCGGGCGGCCACGAGCACGGCGACTCCGCTCACGCCCATCGCGAGCGTCGAGAGCATGAACGGGGCCCCCACGATGGCCCCGAGCGCGACCTCGCCCCCGCCGGCCTGACCCATCCACGCCGAGGCGGCGAGAGCCACCAGCGGGACGAGGGTCTCGGGCAGGGCCGTGCCGACGGCGGCGAGCACGCTGCCCACGGCGCCCTCGTTGAGCCCGAGCTTGTGTCCCAGCCACTCGATGGCGTTGGTGAATGCCTCGCAGGCGTAGAGCAGGCCTGCGATGAGCAGGGCGAGCACCAGCAACGTGACTCCGATCGACATGGTCAGTCCTTCTGGTCGGGGGTGGGCGCTTCCATGCCCGCGAGGGTGGCCGTCCCGCCCGGCGTCCGCGTGGCTGCCTGGGGGTTGGCCTTCATCATCTCGGTGAGGAAGCGGGAGGGGGTGACGCTCTTCTTCGCGCCGAAGGAGGCGCGCTCGTGACAGTGACTGAGTTGCAGGTAACGCCGGGCCCGCGTGATGGCCACGTAGGCGAGGCGGCGCTCCTCGGCGAGGTTCCCCTCGTCGACGGCGACCTGGTAGGGCAGGGTGCCCTCCTCGACGCCCACCACGAACACGGCGTCCCACTCGAGGCCCTTGCTGGCGTGGATCGTCATGAGCTGGACGGCATCGTCGTTCTTGGCCTTGCGAGGGCGCATCTGGTTGTCGAGCATCTCGAAGAGGTTATAGATGCTCTTCGGGGCCCAGCGCGTGACCTGCTCGTGGAAGATCGAGAGGCAGTCCAGCTTCTGACGCGCCTTTTCGCCCTTTTTCTTCTCGAGCTGCTCGCGGGCCTGGGTGTCCTTGAAGATCTTCATGACCAGGTCGGCCACGGTGCCCGGGTGGCGCCGCCAGCCGTTGACCATCGCGACCGTGCGGCGGATGGTCTGGGTCTGGCGGATGTCCTGGATGGGCACGCGCTCGATCTCGAGGCATGCTTGCCACAGCGATCCGCCGTTGCGCTCCGTCGCCACTTTCAGCAGGGACATGGCGTCGTGCGAGATGCCCACGCGGCGCAGGAGGCCCTCGAAGGAGACCTCGGCCAGCGGGTGGACCCTGGGAAGGGCGAGGCGCAGGCAGGCCAGGAGGTTCTGGATCTCGGCCTGCTGGTAGAAGTTGTCGGACTTCTTGACCGTGAAGGGGATCTGGGCCTCGGTGAGGGCCCCCAGAATGGGCATGGCCTGGGCATGGGTGCGGTAGAGGATGGCCATTTCCTTCGGCGGCGTCCCCTCGAGGGCCAGCTCCTGGATGCCCTTCACGACGGCCTCGGCCTCGCCGAAGCCATCGAGCGCTTTGAGGTTGCGGATGCGTTGACCGTCCTTCGAGCGACCGGCCCGGATGGTCTTGCGGATCTGGCGCGAGTTGTAGCCGATGAGGTTGTTCGCGAGCGTGACGATGCCCGGCGTCGAGCGGTAGTTGGTCTCGAGCGTGATGCGCCGCGCGTGCGGGTAGTCCTGCTCGAAGTTCAGGATGTTGTCGAGGTCGGCCGCCCGGAAGCCATAGATGCCCTGCGCGTCGTCCCCCACGACGAACAGGTTCTGCTGCGGGTCGGCCAGCAGCTTCATGAGCGTGTACTGGGCCTTGTTGGTGTCCTGGTACTCGTCGACGAGCACGTGGGTGTAGCGCGACTGGATGGCGTGACGCACGTCGGGCTGGGTCTGCAACAGCTCGATGGCGAGGCCGATCTGGTCGTCGAAGTCCAGGAGGTTCATGCTCCGGAGCCGGCGCTGGTAGTCGAGATACATCCTGGCGAACCGCATCTCGGCCTCGTCGGCCGTGATGCGTCCGACCTTGCGGGCGTCGGCGAGGGTGGCCTTGGCCCAGGACACGTACTGACCGAGGTCCTCGTGGCGCAGGTCGAGGGCGTCGTGCTCGCGCAGCAACAGGTCGAAGAGCGATCGCTGCGTGCTCTCGATCAGCAGGTGGGGTTTGTCGACGGTGAAGCCCAGGCGTCGGTAATTGCCCTCGAGAAGCTTGAGGCCCAGCGAGTTGAAGGTGCAGCAGGTCAGGGCTTCCGCGGCCTTCTTCGAGCCCAGGACGCGCGCGACGCGGTGCTGCATCTCGGTGGCGGCCTTGCGCGTGAAGGTGACGGCCAGGATCCGATCCGCCGTGACGCCGCTGCGGATGAGGTTGGCCAGGCGCCTCGTGAGGACGGTCGTTTTGCCCGAGCCGGGTGCCGCCACCACGAGGACGGGGCCGTTCAGGGTGGCGACGGCCTCCTGCTGGTCCGGATTGAGCCCCTCGAGGAGCGGGCTGAGGAGGGCGAGCTGCGACAAGGACCCTCCTGCAAGGACGAACGCGACGACGTTCATGGTACCAAATGGCCATCCGGGCACTCAACCTCGGGTATGATGCGGGCATGCCCAGGATCGGAGACGCTGCGGGGAACGATCCCCTGCCCACGACGTTTGCCTCCCCCGTTCGCCCGGCCGCTCCGGCCGGCGGGGCGGAGTCGTTCCAGCAGGCCGTGAGCGGGGCGCAGCACCACCAGGCCCAGGGACAGCCCGATCTCGAGCCCGAGGCCGCCTTCTACGAGGTGGACCGGTCGGTCCAGATGCTGCTGAAGTCGCCCGTCATGGCGCACGTGGCGGCCTTCCGGCAGGCGATCGCGAAGTTCCTGAAGGTGGTCCAGCCGCGGCTGGATCGGGCGGATTCGAAGACGGACCGGCGGAACCGGACGCTCGTGATCCTGCGGGAGATCGACCGGAAGCTGGCCGAGCTGACGGACAACATCGTGAATCAGCTGATGGGGCCGGTGGAACTCGCGGCGTCGATCGACGAGATCCGGGGGCTGCTCATGGACCTGCTGGTCTAGTCACGACGGCACGTCCGGCGATTCCTTGCCCTCGGGGTGAAGCTCTGGTAAAGTGATGAACGTCTGCTGCATCCCGCTGGGTGCCGTCAGGTTTTCCAGACGCGGTAGATGATCGGGGCGTAGCGCAGCTTGGTAGCGCACCACTTTGGGGTAGTGGGGGTCGTGGGTTCGAATCCCGCCGCTCCGACTGACACATCTGAAACTTGTTTCGGGTGAATCAACAGAACGGGTCTGCCTGGCTTCTACGGGCAGGCCTTTTTTGTTGCCGAGGGCAGTGCCACCCGCCGCGCGCCCGGACCGGTCCACGTGGTATATCACGACGTGTCCGCGCCTTGCCCCTGGAGGTCCACCCGCCATGTTGCGTTCCACTCTTGCCCTGCTGGGCCTCACTGCCCTCGCCCTGTTCCCCGCGATGCCCGCTTCCGCCGGGTCCACCGCTCCCTGGGACATTTCCCTGAAGACCCTCGCCGGCAAACCGACCACGCTGGCCCCGTGGCGCGGCAAGGTGCTGCTCATCGTCAACACGGCCAGCCACTGCGGCTACACGCCCCAGTACGAGGGGTTGCAGGAGCTTCACGAACGCTACGGCAAGAAGGGGCTGGCCGTCCTGGGCTTTCCCTGCAACCAGTTCGGTGGGCAGGAACCCGGCACCTCCGGGGAGATTGCCCGTTTCTGTACCGGCGAGTACGGCGTGACGTTCCCGATGTTCGCCAAGCTCGAGGTGAACGGGGCCGGGACCCATCCGCTTTACACGTGGCTGAAGCAGGCGAAGCCCGGCGACATCTCCTGGAACTTCAGCAAGTTCCTGGTCGATCGCAAGGGACACGTCGCCGGGCGATACGAGTCCTCGACCGAACCGGCCGCCATCCGCAAGGACCTCGAGGCCCTGCTCTAGCGTTCGAGGCCTGACACGTCACCGGGCAGCACCATCCTGGATGGTGCTGCCCGGTCTGATGGCCAGGTGAATGTAAGAGAGGCGTTGCCGGGCTATGGCTTAACCGCCGAAGAGGCCCGAGACGGCGTTGACGAACGGGGCGGCCTGCGGGAACGCTTTGGTAATTGCGCTACCGATGCTCTGAAGGAAGCCCCCGGAGCCGCCCTGCTTGGGCGCAGCGGTGTTGCCACCGCCCGCCTTCACGCCCTTGTCCTGATCCGCGAGGCTCATCTGCGACCTGCTGTTTTCAGTCAGCGGGGCGCTCGACTGGAAGATGTCCCCGAGCTTGGGCAGAACCTGGCCCAGAAGATTGCCAACCGGTCCAGGAAGGATATTCCCGAGCGCGGGAGCCACTGCCTTGACGAAACCGACCAAATTACTGATGTTCATGGCCAACCTCTTTCCTCGAATGCTCTGTCGCATCCCGCACCGGGTGATGCACGCTACGAGAACCTTTTGGCGCGATCGCCATCCGAGGTGACGTCGCTTGATGGACTTTTAATGAATTCCTAGACGATTTCCAAAACGACCCCGGCTTGCATCCGGTGGGTGCCGCGTACCGCCAGGGCCTGACAGATTTCATCGGGTGAAATCGCTTTCCAGGCACGATGGGAGGACGCCCTTCCTGACCTCCGGAGGTCCCCCGTGTTTGCCCGCGTCCGCCATCTCGAACCAGGCCGTCCCCTGTCGCCCGGCGTCGCGGCGCTGGTCGCGTACCTCGACCGGAACCTCGAACCGGCATGGCGCATCCTGGTCCATCCCCGGCTGGAGGGGGTGCGTCTCGACGTCGTCGTGTTCCAGGCCCTCGTGGGACTGACGATCTTCCAGGTCACGGACGTCCTGCCTCCAGGGCCGCAGCGACCTCCGGTGGACCTCGCCGGGTACGCTCGCGACACCCTCGTTCGCCTCATGACCGAATTCGCCGGGCCTGACGGACCCGACGCGGGGTCGGCCGCACTCATCCGCACGGCCGCCTACGTGCACGGCCTCGATCAGCCGCAGGTGGACGCCCTGCTCGCCACGCAGCCCACCCGGACCCCGTGCTTCGGTCAGGATGCGCTCGAACCGGCCAACCTGGCCCGTATCGTCCCGGGGGCCCACCGGCTGCGGCGGGGCAACTGGGATCCGGCCTGGAACGATTTCCTGATGACCTGGTTGCAGCCCGCCCACCACGAACCCGAGCGCCAGCATCCCCTCGTGCTCACGCCGGAGCAGCGACGTCACGTCCAGCCGCATCCCGGTCATCGCGGGTTGCGGGGCCCGGTGGGGGCCGGCAAGTCGCGCGTGCTCGCATGGCGGGCCGCCCTCCTGGCGAGCGAGGGGAAGCAGGTGCTCATCGTCTGCATGACCCCCGGTCTCCGGCACGATCTGCGGGCGTTGCTCTCCCGCACGCCCATCGCCTTTGCCTGGCAGCAACTCGTCATCACCGACCTGACGGGGCTGTGCAAGGGCGTGGTCGTCGAGGCCGGGTGTGCCGAACCGCCCGCGGATGCGGGCCCCGGCTCGCCCGATACGCGTGCCCTGTCCCGGGCAGCCGAGGCCGCCCTGGCCCGTTTGCCGCACCGGAGGTACGACGCGATCCTGGTCGACGAGGGGCATCAGTTTCATCCGGATGCGGTTCGCCTGCTCGCGGCCATGCTCACCGGGCACGACGAATTGTGGCTCGTGCACGACGATCCGCCCGGTGGTGAGGGGCCGGCCGTGGAGCAGGAGACCTGGCTCGATCGGCTGCCGGTAAGCGAACTCCCCCGGTTCGACCGGCGCTGGGTGCGTCTCACGACCGTTCATGCCCGACCTCTCTCGCTCGCCTGGGGGGCCGCGCTCTTCGCCGCGCTCCGCGATCTCGAGATCGCCCATCCGGTCCTGCAGGACGTGCGTGAAGCCCGGGACCGGGAAGTGGCGGGGCTGACGTGCGAATGGCGCCCGATCCAGGCCGCCCTGTGGTTCGACGAGGTCGTGGCGAGCGTCAAGGCCCTTTCCCTCGAGCGGGCCCGGCGCCCGGATGTCACCGTGCTCGTGCCCGAACCGATCCGGGGCCTGCCGGAGACCTTGATCCGGGATCGCCTGAAGGGGGTCTTCGAGCGGGTCTTCGACATGAGCGACCGGCCCTATCCCGTGCGGCGGGCGCACCTCGCCACGGGGTTGCCCCGGCTCGAGGTGTCCCATGTCATGGCCTTCGATGGCTGGGACCGCTCCGAGGTGGTGTTGCTCGTCCCCGAGTACCATCCCGGTTACGACGTCCTCGATGTCCTCGTTTACACGGTACTATCGAGAGCACGGCACCGGGTGCATGTGCTCGATGCCGGCTCCCGGTACCGGGACTTCCTGGACGTGCTGGCTCCTCCCCTGCGCTAGGCAGGCCCGGCGGGAAAGGCAGAGAACCTTGCAGGACACGGTGGTGAATCTGGCCCAGCTGCATGCGGAGGCCGTGGCGAAGCTCATCCAGCATGGCCCGGTGCCCTTCACCCGGCTGGAGCGGATGTGCGTCGCGACCATCTGTGGCCCGGGTTCGGTCGGACCCGACACCGAGCCCCTGGTCACGCGCATGCTCGCAGAGATCACGGACCTGGGAGTGCCGAAGTATGCGGCGCTGATCGCCTGGCTCGGTCCCTACGGGGCGGCCTCGCAGGCACCGGAACTCGTCGGCCGCCTCGCGATGTATCTGCTGGGGCACACCCGCGTGCGCGAGGAGTCGGCCATCCCGGTCGTGTATTTCGACCGGCTGCAGGGCTAGGTCGGGACGGAGGGGCTCCGGCATCGCTTCAGGGGGCCTTCGTGCCCCCGTGCAAGAAGTCCAGATCGGCAGGTGTCAGCTGTTTGGCGAGGTCGAGCGAGGCGACCGTGCGGCGCAACTGCTCGACCGTGCGGGGGCCGATCACCACGAAATCCGTCCGGGGATGGGCCAGCACGTAGGCGTTCAGCAGTTGATCGAGCGTGTAGGTCGTGCGGTGCAGCCGGTTGAATCCGGCGGTGAAACGCTCGGCGCGCCGGTACCTCTCGGCGTTGGTCTCGTGGAAGAGGGCCTCGAAGGTGTGGCTCCAGTACCGGTCGCCACCCGTCTTCAGATCGAGCGCCCGCTGCCGGGCCGCTTCCCAGCCGGGCCGGACGATCGAGAAGCCCGCGAGCGGAGAGTAGGTCATCAGCCGGATACCCGGCTGGAATCCGGGATCCCGCATCTGCTCGTGGGTGACCTGGACGCCCCCGCTGTGGATGGTGACCTTCCCCATCTCGAGCAGGGAGAAGTAGGGGCTGTGGCAAGCGGGGCGCAGCAGCGCCGGATCCCGGTCCGCTGCGGTCAGGGCCTCGGCCACGCGCCCCGTCGACCAGTTCGACAGCCCGATCAGACGGTAATGGCTCTTCAGCGCCGGATCCGAGAGCGCACCGAGGATGGTCGCGGCCGGAGTGGCGGCCCGGGGGACCCGCCGGTAGTTCACGAAGTCCGCGTCATCCCGGTGCATGAGGTACACGTCGATCGGGCGCGGAAACCGGGAGCGGGAGGGGCCCACCTCCTCGAGCACGTTCGCCGCGATCTGCTCGCGGGTGCCCTTCAGGCGGCTGTCGTACGTTCCGGGGCCCGTGTCGTGGGGAAAGCCACCCTTCGTGATGACCACGAGGTCGGGACGGGCCTGGCGCGCCATCCACTCTCCGAGCTTCCGCTCGATGTCCCCCGAGTAGATGGGCGCGGTGTCGAAGGCGTTGATACCCAGCTTCACGGCCTCGTCGAGCACGGCCAGGGTCTGGGCCTCGGGGACCTTGCCCAGGTGGTCGGTGCCGAGGATGAGACGGGAAATCCGCAGGACGGGGCCGGGGGCCTGCCCGACCTGGAGCAGGGGCATCTCGGTGGCCCGGGCTGGCGAGCCTGCGAAAAGGACCCAGAGGGCGATCGCCAGCCCGAACGTCCCGATGCGGCGTGATGCACCGTGTCTTCCCGTCGCCCCGAACATCGCGTCCTCCCCGGGCCGTCTCGACCCGGCCGTCTTGTACCCGTGCAACGAGCCCTCCGACCCCGTACGAGAACAGGTGTCCATTTAAACGATTCCATGCCCAAGCTTCATCTGAATCCAACCGGATTCGAGGCGCCGCGTCGGATACATGTCAGAACAGCCACGCGGCCCGATCAGGAGGTGCCATGCCCGACGTCGATCGCCCGAATCCCTTCGCCTCGAGCCCGCGCCCGAATCGTGCCGGTCCGCTCGTGGACCTGTTTCGCCGTCTGCGCGGCGGCGGGCGCGATCGCGGTTCCGCGACCCCCGGGGCGTCCCGACCCGGCACGGATCGCTACGTCCCCTCACCAGCCCGGCCACCCGGGGCAGGCCAGGACCCCCTCCCCTTGCTGCGTCCCATGCCCGGCGTGATCACGCAGGGCGTGCGCCCGGGGCATCCGGCCCTGGACATCGCGTGCACGGTCGGTACGCCCGTGAAGGCCGCGCACGACGGGCAGGGGGGCTCGCACAGCAGCCACACCCACGGCATCACGTTCGTGCTGCGCGGGGCTGACGGGCTCGAAACACGCTACGCCCATCTCGATTCCGCCAGACCCGGGGGCGCCTACCGGCGCGGCGAGGTCATCGGGGCCTGTGGCAACACGGGGGCCTGGACGACCGGCCCGCACCTGCACTTCGAGAGCAACCGGCCCGAGTTGCTCGGTCGACTCAGCGACTCTTGACGGGGCTCTGACGCGATCGCCACCAGGCCAGATCGTGCGCGGCCTCATCGCGGCTGCGGCCCATCAGCCAGGCCACCCGGCCCTGAACTTCCAGGTCCAGGATGTCGTCATCCGGATCCCGGGCGATCTGCGTGTGCAGGGTGGCGAGCCGCTCGGCCCACTCCGGGCACGTCCGCCAGTCCGGTATGACGATGCCTTCCAGGGCTGCCTTCTTGATGGTCGTCTGGTGACCGGACATCGCCCCCGCGCCGTGTACCCGCATGAAGGCGCGCGAGGTCGAGGCCGCATTGAGGACCACCGTCAGGGCCGCGAGCCACGTGCTTTCGTGCGCCGGATCGTCCACGAGCGAACGCCGCGGCGTGAGGACCCACGTCGAGACCACCCCGCCGGCCTCCCCGCGGGTGTCGAACCAGGCCTCGAGCACCGCCGTCAGCCCCCCCACCAGCACCTTCGGGCGCCTCTGGGCGTCGCGGGCACGGCACACGGCCTGCGGCACCCCCGGGGTGTCGTCCATCGGCCACCTGGGGTGTGCGAACTTTCCGCCCAGGAACCGGACGGGGTGCTCGCCCCAGCGTGACCGGAACCGGTCGATCGCCCCCGTCGTGACGAGTCGGAGCGCGTCCCGGGCGTCTCTGGCCTCATCCGTCACGAGGGGACGCAGGGCGTAGGCCACCGCCGTCACGCAACCGGCGCGCACCTCGAAGAGCGTCGACAGGGGCACGAGCGCGACGTTCGCGGGCTCTTCCCACGGGAGCGCCTCGAGCGCGAAGGCCTCCCTCCCGGGCCCGGCGAGCGGAGCCCGGCAGGCCTCGTCTGCCGCGGCCACCGCGGCATACCAGTTCGCGTCCGTCTCCTGCCACGCATGCAGGTGTCGCACAGGTTTCCCGGCGGGCGCGTGGTGAACGGTGCAGGTAGTCCCGGGGACGTCTCCACCGGCGATCGCCACGACCCGGATGGCCGCCCCCTCGAAGCGATCGACCGCGTACACGCGCAGCACGTCGGGCCGCCACCGCGCGTGCATCCAGGCCTGCCAGGGCGCATCCGTTCCGAGCAGGGCCTGCGGGGCGAGCAGGCCGTACCTCCCCCCCGGACGCAGGAGGTCGGTGGCCAGGCCCAGGAACAGCACGCAGGTGTCGTACGCGCCCCGGGCGAACCGCGGAAAGGACTTCCGGTACAGGGTGGCCAGGCCCCGGGAGCGCGCGCTCCGGGCCTCGATGGCGTTCAGGAATGGCGGGTTGCCGAGCACGGCGTCGAACCCCGGACGCTCCCGGCCGAAGACCTCCGGGAAGGCCAGGAGCCAGTGGCAGGGCAGGGCGACCGCTTCCCCGGTCGGTCGGGCCTCCGGGGGGCCTCCGGTCCGGATTGCCTCCACGAGCCGGTCCGCCCTCCGTTCGAAGGCGGCCAGCCACCGGAGGGCCTCGGCGTCGCCGCGGGCAGCCCGTCGGAGCGTGTCGTCGAGAACCCTCCGGACTTCTGCCGGGTCCGCCCCTTTCGCCGGGGCATGAGGGGGGCCATCTCCTGCGAGGCTTTCGACGAGCAGGGCCGGCGAGCAGCCCCCGATGGCATCGGCCGTCCGCAGGGAACGGGGGAGGAAGGTGGCCGGCTCTCCCGGTTGGCCGGCCTCGAGCCACAGCGAGATCCGGGCGAGATCCACGGCGACCGGATCCCGGTCGACTCCTTTCAGGCAGCGTCCGGCGATCTGCCGGAAAGCTGCCACCTCCGCAGCCAGGCCCGGTTCGAGGTCGTCCGGGAAGCCGTGGCGCGACCAGGCCTCGACGAGCGCCTCTGCCAGGAAACGGCCGCCGGCCAGCAGGAACACGCCGGCCCCCATCGCGGGGTCGACGAGCCGCAGGTCGAGGATCTGCGCGGGGTCCGGGGCGGGCCCCATGGCGGCGAGAATGGGCTCCAGCGTGTCGCGGGCGACTTCCGTGGCGATCGCGAGCGGCGTGTAGTGCATCCCGGAGCGGCGGCGCGTGTCGCTGGCCCGCACGAGCCGGGTCCGGTCCGGACTCCACCGGAGATCGACGAGGTGCTCGTGCAGGGCGCCGAGGCGCTCGACCGGATGCGTGGACGCGCGCGCGTCGAGGGCCGCCCGGAGCGCGTCGAGCACGGACAGGAGGTCGGCGTCCGTCATTCCGGGAGGGAAGCCGCCCAGCTGGCCAACGGGCATATGCGTGACGGCATCCCGGAGCGCAGTCAGAGACGGGGGCCCCTCGGCGACCCGGGTGATCGCCAGTCGCAGGAGCAGGGTCCGGGCCTCTGGCAGGTCGCGTTCGGGATGAGCCAGGACGAGCCGTTCCAGGGCCACGCAGGCGGGGTCGGACCGGCGCGCGCGCGGAGGGGCCGGCAGCCGGAGTTCAGGCACGAGGCGCCGGCTCCGGGCTACAGCGAGAACGAGTTGCCGGGTAACGTGGCGTTCGGCACGAGCTTCGTGTAAGTGGTCGTGAAGACGGGCGCGCCCTGGGCGTTCTCCCGCATCTCGCGCAGGACCGGCAGGCGCAGCGCCAGATCGATCCCCACGCGCTCGACTTGCACGCCCGGGAGCCGCGCCGGGAACTCGACGGTCAGGACCTGACGTCCGGCCAGGGTCCCCTGACCCACGACCCGGGCCGAGCCCAGACCGGCCAGCAGGGACCGGACCATCGCCTCGTAGTCGGTGTCCGAGTACAGCCAGCCGCGCAGGCAGGGCTTCTCGGAAAGCGGGCTGGTGGTCGAGATGGGCAGGACGCCGATCGACTTTTTACCTTTCACGATGCCGTCGCCGAGCCAGAGCACCGAGGCGCCGCTCAGCAAGGACACCGAGCAGGACTCGATGTCCAGGCGCAGCTTGCGGGGCTTCGAGAAGCGCATGTGGACCTTCGCGAAGTAGCGGTCGGTGCCGCGGGACTGGCGGTTGTCGTAGTCGGCCGTGAGGGTGTTGAGGCGCTGGTAGGCCGTGGCGACCTCTTGCCGCAGGCTCTCGAGTTGCCGGGCCGTGACCGGGTCGGTCATCCGCCCGGGAGGTGTCACCGGTTGCGAGGAGGGACGCCACACCGGATCGGGGTTGCCACCGCCGGAAGGGGTGTTGCCGCAGGCGGGAAGGAAGGCCAGGGAGGCGGCGATCGCCAGGGGCAGCCACCTGAGAACGTGCGTCATGGAACCGGGCCTCCTCGTCTTCATGAGGTTATCGTGAAGACCAGGTCAAGACTTGCTCAAGAAATGATGAAAGACACGAAGGTTCAGTCGGCGGTGTTCGCGATTCCCGCCGCCGCACGGGCCATGCGAGCCAGATCGTCGGGCGAGGGAACCTCGTACGGGCGGTTTTCCGATTGCGCAATGCGCCGGGCCCGGGCCTGAAGGTCCGTCAGGAGGCGATCGCGGTCCGTGCGGGCCGATTCATCTGTCCCGGAGAGACGCGCCATGTCCGTCGGGTGGTGCACGCCGCAGTCATCCAGCAGACGGGCGTGATCCGGCTTCATGCCCGGGATCTGCAGGAGGTCCAGGCGACGCCCCAGGTTCTGAAGGCTCACGGGCGGGACCCCTGTGGCGATCGCCACCGTCATCCGTCGCATCCCCCCGGCTGCCCAGAAGCGGACGGCCCCGGCGTCCCGGATGCCGAAGCCCTCGAGCAGGGGCAGGTGTGACGGGAAGTCGGCGATCCGGGCGAGGCCCTTCAGGGGGCCCGTGAGGTCAGATGTCGCGGAGTCCCCGGGGCGGACCGGTTCGTTCGAGCGCGCCGGTCCTCCGGCCTGGAGGGCGGGACGGTTGACGGTCGGGCGATTCGACGACACGGACATCGACATGGGGAACGCTCCTCGCTCACGGGACCAGAGCGTTATCGTCCCGTGGCGATCACGGATTCTTGTGTCAAGGCCAAGATGAGGTCAAGCTTCGCCCTGGATGGCCCGCCGGATGAACTCCGGGATCACGGTCGTGTAGGTCACGCCGAGCGAGGCGGGGTCGAGGATGCGGAACTGGATCTCGTCGAACTTGGCCTGGCCGTGCTTCTCGATGATCCCGGCCTTGCGCTTCGGCTCGTTGAAGTGGAGGTTCATCCCGGCCGGGTCGGCCTCGGGGTGGAACTGGACGCCCACGATCTCGGGCGAGATCCGCATGGCCATCACGGCGCGCTCGAGGGGGACGTGCGGGCGGTCCTTCTCGATGGCCAGGATGCTCGCCCCGATCTCGGCGATGCGGTCATGACGCGGCTGCAGGACCTGCCACTCGCGGAAGTCACCGCCGTAGAACGGATCGGGCAGCAGGCCGAAGAGGGGGTCCTTCAGTCCGGCCTCGGTGTGGTGAACGGGCATCACGCCGAACGAGCCGGACTTGCGGAGCTTGACCTCGGCCAGGCCCAGGTGGATGCACAGGAGCTGGAACGAGTGGCAGATGGCCAGCAGGTACTTCCGCGGACCCGTCCCGCGGTTGTGGGCCATGAGGTCGTCCAGGAAGGAGAAATACCGGCCCTCCCAGGGCTGGTCGGCCCCGTCGAAGGGGCTACCCGGGCCGCCCGAGCTGATGTACAGGTCGAATGACAGGTCGGGCACCTGGTGGGCAGCACGGACGTCGAATTCCTCGAGCTCGAACCGGACCTCGGGGTGGCGATCGCCGGCCTCGGCCAGCAACTGGCGCAGGCAGCGCATCCCCTGGTTGGCATCGCCCTTGTACATGTCGAGGATGGCCACCCGGACCGTGCGGCGAGCCGGGTCGGGATCGGCGGAATCCTTGCCAGAGCCTGCATCCAGGGTCGATTGAACCGTCACGTCACACCTCGCTCGCACCGGACGGGGAACCGATGAGCCCGACCTCCGCCCGCCTACCAGTTAACCATATCTTGACAATACCGAAATGGACGCCTTTCCTAACCTCCCTCGGGGCCGGTTCCTTCCGTCGAGAGGGAGCGAGCATCCGGCATGGGGGAGGATTCACCGGGGTTTTCAACCGCGGCCGGACGGTCCACCATGGGGGCCGGATGCACGCCTCGCGGGCACCGTCGTGACCGACGATCACGAGGGTGCCTGCGCCCTCGACGGAGCCTGCCATGCCTCCCGACGCACACACTGACGCCCCGTCCGACGCTCCCACCGTCGCCTCGACGCTGGATCCGCGCCTGGATCCGAGCTGGAAGGCCGTGCTGCTGCCCGAGTTCCAGCAGCCCTACATGCGTGATCTCAAGGCATTCCTGGTGGCCGAGCGGCAGGCGGGCCACCCGTTTTATCCGCCGGGCCCCCTGATCTTTCATGCGCTCGACTGCACCCCGTTTGACCGGGTGCGGGTCGTGATCATCGGCCAGGACCCGTATCACGGGCCCGGGCAGGCCCACGGCCTCAGCTTCTCGGTCCCTCGCGGCGTGCCCGCCCCGCCGTCGCTCGTCAACATCTTCAAGGAGTTGCATGACGACCTGGGTGTGCCCGTGCCGGGTCACGGCAACCTCGAGAAATGGGCCTCTCAGGGCGTGCTGTTGCTGAACGCGACGCTCACGGTGCGCGCGGGACAGGCCACCTCCCACCATGGCCGGGGCTGGGAGCGGTTCACGGATGCGATCATCCGGGAGCTGAACGCGCGCCGCGAGGGACTGGTGTTCGTGCTGTGGGGGCGTCACGCGCGCGAGAAGGGGGCGATCGTGGACCGGAACCGGCACCTGGTGCTGACCTCGGCGCACCCGTCGCCGCTGTCCGCGCGCAACGGGTTCTTCGGGAGT
>Ga0208788_1000683_pt1 | contig 16711 bp, 13 predicted proteins | sample Wag4_2014_7_11_3_FD_187363 | JGI IMG/M metagenome (GOLD analysis project Ga0208788, IMG submission 187363) | Fresh water mixed with fracking chemicals microbial communities from Ohio, USA - Utica-2 Time Series FC 2014_7_11 (SPAdes) (version 2) ...
GCCCCCCGCCGACCAGATCCGCTTCGCACCGGCGACACAGCTCACCTCGGACTCGGCGAACGGGGCGAGCAGGTACTCCAGGCAGTCGGGTTCGAACCAGCAATTGGCATCCGTTCCGACGATGATCTCGGCCTCGGACAGGGCCACGGCAGCATTGAGGGCATTGACCTTCCCCTGCCGCGCGCGTCGCGAGACCAGCCGTACACGCCCGTCCGAGAATCCGGCGACGATATCTTCCGTGCGATCGGAGCAGCCGTCGGCCACGACCAGGAACGTCAGGAGTTCGGGCGGATAGCGTAACCCCTGGAGATTGTGCAAGCGGGCCGCGATGCAGGCTTCCTCGTCATGGGCGGCGACGACGATGCAGACCGTCGGCCGCCAGGACCATCGTGCGGGGACAGCACCGTCGATCCCCCGGGTCCGCCACGCGAGCCACAGCGGATACCCCGCATACACGAGGACCGTGCTGCCGAGCGCCAGTCCGATCGCCCCCCACGTCCATCCCGACACGACACACCTCCTCATCCGCCCGTCGCGAGCCTAGCGCATGGCTTCGGATCCTGGCAGCGACGCAGCGGACAAGAGGTTTCCCGGACTTCCACGAGCGCGATCGCAGAAAGAGGCCCGTGCCCCGGAAACGGGACACGGGCCTCACCGTGAGAGCGTGACCGGGCTCAAGCCCAGCGGATGAGTCCCACCTCGTGGCGATCGAGCAGCTCCGGATGATGCGGGCGGACACGCACGGCGTAGGAGTAGGACCCACCCGTGCGCGGCGTCAGACCGCCCGAATACGCCCAGACGCCCTCACCGATGCGCTCCGGGTCCCCCATGGTGACGACCTCGATATCGTTCAGGGCCCCCTGGAACTCCCGACCCTGGCAGATCTCGACCACGAAGTGGCGCGGGTCGAGGCCGCCGAGCCGCAGGCGCGCCTCGAGCGGGATCGTGTCGCCGACCGTTGCGCGCTGTTCGCGCGGCCCGCGGGCCTCGATGGAGATGTGGTGCCAGTTCAGCCGGAGCATCCCCTTCCAGTCGGCCAGGAGACGGGCCAGGGAGAAGCCGTCGGCCGTCAGCTTCTTGCCATGCTCGTGAGCGGGCACGTACAGGAAGTTGGTGTAGTCCTGGACCATGCGATGCGTCGAGAAGAGCGTGCCGCACGACCGGATGGCCTCGAGCGAGGCCGCGACCCAGCGGGCGGAGAGGCCAGAGGCGTCGCGATCGTAGTACATCGGCAAGATCTCGGACTCGAGGGTGTGGTAGAGCGACATCGAGTCGGCATCGTCCTGATCGTCGTGCGAGCGGAACTCGCGCTCCTCGCCGATGCTCCAGCCGTTCTTGCCGTTGTAGCCCTCGCACCACCAGCCGTCGAGCACGCTGAAGTTGAGCACGCCGTTCAGGGCGGCCTTCTGGCCACTCGTGCCCGAGGCCTCGAGCGGACGACGCGGGTTGTTGAGCCAGACGTCCACACCGCGCACCAGGTCGCGAGCGAGGTGCATGTCGTAGTCCTCGACGAGCACGATCCGGTGGCTGAGGCCTTCGACCCGGGTGAACTCGTGGATGGCCTGGATGAACTTCTTGCCGGGCTCGTCGGCCGGATGCGACTTGCCCGCGAAGATGACCTGCACGGGCCGCTCGCTGTTGAGGACGATCGCCTTCAGACGTTCGAGATCCCGGAAGAGCATCGTGGCGCGCTTGTAGGTCGCAAAGCGGCGGGCGAAGCCGATCGTGAGCGTATCGGGATCGAGCAGGGAATCGACCTCGGCGACGCGGGCAGCCCCCTCTCCGTGCCGGAGGCGCATCTTGCGAACGCGGTCACGCACATGGGCGATCATCTTGACCTTGAGCTCGCGACGCACCTGCCAGTAGGCCTCGGCGGGGACCGCCGGGACCCCCTCCATCGGACGGGCGGCCATGAGATCTTCGCGCCACGAAGGCGAGCGCTCGTCGAACAGCCGGGCCAGCTCGGGGGCCAGCCAGGTGTCAGGGTGGATGCCGTTCGTGATCGAGGTGATGGGCACCTCGTGCACGGGCACGCCAGGCCACAGGTTCTTCCAGAGGTCACGCGAGACCTCGCCGTGCAGCTTCGAGACGCCGTTGGCGCGGCGCGAGAGGCGCAGCGCGAGCACCGTCATGCTGAACAGGGCAGGGCCACCGATCCGGTCCTGGCGGGCCAGTTCGAGGAACTCCTCGCGAGAGCAGCGCAGCTCCGACCACATGCCGCGGAAGTAGCGCTCCATCATCTCGAACGAGAAGGCATCGTTGCCGGCCGGAACGGGCGTGTGCGTCGTGAAGACGGAGCTGGCCGCGACGGCCTCGATGGCGTGATAGAAGCTGAGCTCGTGGCCCTGGACCAGCTCACGGATGCGTTCGAGGCCCAGGAACGCCGAGTGACCCTCGTTCATGTGCCAGATGGCCGGTTCGATGCCGAGCGCGCGCAGCGCCCGGACGCCACCGATCCCCAGGATGATCTCCTGGGCGATGCGCATGTCGTGATCGCCGCCGTACAGCTGGGCACTGAAGCGACGGTCGTCCTGGCTGTTGCGGTCGATGTCCGTGTCGAGGAGATAGAGCGAGACGCGACCGACGCGCACCTGCCAGACCTTGGCCCAGACGCGACGTCCCGGAAGCGAGACGTGGATGAAGACCGGTTCGCCGTCGGGACCGAGGGCCGGTTCGATGGGCAGCTCGTTGAAGTTGAGCTTGTCGTACATCGCCTCCTGGCGACCCTCGGTGCTCAGCTGCTGGCGGAAGTAGCCCTGGTTGTAAAGGAGGCCGACGCCGACGAAGGGCAGGCCGATGTCGCTGGCCGACTTGCAGTGGTCCCCTGCGAGGATGCCGAGACCGCCCGAGTAGATGGGTAGCGACTCGTGCAGACCGAACTCGGCCGAGAAGTACGCCACGGGGCGGCCGTCGTGATCGGGATGGCTTTTCCGGAACCAGGTGTCCTGCGCATCCATGTAGGCGTCGAACGCCGTGAGGACGGCCTGGTAACGAGCCAGGAACACGGGGTCGACGGCCAGCTCGTCGAGGCGCGACTGGGGCACCTCGCAGAGCAGTTTCACCGGATTACGCTGCACGCGGTCCCAGATCTCGGGCGCGATGTCGCGGAAGAGCGCCTGGGTGTCCGGAGCCCAGGCCCACATGAGGTTGTGAGCGAGACGCTCGAGGCGATTCAGCGGCGCAGGCAGGGAAGGGAAGACGGAGACGCGTCCCAGCAGATTCAACGAGGGGCTCCTTCGATGGCCGATCTTGGCCCGAAAAAGCGCGATGGTACGGGACCCATCGCGCCATCGCTGTCCATATGGAACGGCATGGTACCACGGAACCCGGGTGAGGGGGGGCTCAGGGGACCGGGCGGTACCGCGGCAGGTCGACTCGCGTGCCGCGCACGTCCGGGATGTAAGAGATGGTGTAGCCGTGGTCGGCCACGACGAACCCGGCAGCCAGCTGCTCGCGGTATGCAGGCATGTACATCCACATGGCGTCCTGCTGGGTGGTGTCGACCATCTGGAACTTCACGTCGAAGACCAGGTGGTTGTTGATGAGCATGTTCCCGCCCCACAGCAGGGCGGTGTTGCGGTATCCCGGTTCGGCCAACTTCGGCCACGGGCGGCGCACCCGGTCGTCGAAGCCCATGACGAGACGTCCCTGCTCGACGCGAACGCTCGAGACGAATCCCGTGATGCGCGGGGGTGGCACGAGCTTCTGGGGATCGATGGCGAAGTCGTTGCCCTCGATGCGGATGCCCGGTGAAGCCGAGTTGATGAGACTGGCCATCTCGAGCCCCAGCAGATCGAGCAGACCCTTGACGGAGATACCGGCGCTCACGACCTTGTCCGGACGCAGGACGAGACGCCCGTCTCCGGTGACGTCCATGGGCCCCTCGCACGAGAAGGGGATCGGGATGCCCTTGCGTAGCGTCCCGCTGATGACCATGCGACCGGGACGGTTCTCGACCTTGACGTCCTTGATGGGACTGTCAGGTGCCGCGAAGGCATAGCGGTTCATCAGGGCCGTGACGCTGGCGTCATCCATGCCGAACTGACAGGTGTGGATGTGGATCGTGAAATCTTCGAGGTTGGACGGCACGAGGGGCTGACCCGGACGATGGACGCGGAGATCCGCGATCATCTCGGGGGTGGACCCCACGATGGCGTCGTCCATCCGGTACATGAGGTTGCGGGCATAGAACTGGGTGATGGCGCCCTGATCGGGCGACGGCAGGCTTCCGGGAGGCACCACGGGGCGCGTGGTCGGAGGTGCAGCCGTCCCGCACGCCGTGGAGATCAGGACGGCGAGGGTCAGGATGCCAGCGCGCAAGCTGGATGCGAGCGTGCGGTTCCTTTCGCGATGCACGGAGCCTCCGGATGGAGCGGGGAGGGTGTTCATGAGCCCTTATCGACAAAGACCGAGCCAGGCTGACGCGGTTCTTCAAATCAAGATGAAGTTTTGACCAAGAAACGTCAACCCGCGACCGGGGCACCCGCGTGCGTCTCGAGATAGGCCTCGATGACGCCGACGAGGTCCGCACGCGTCCGGGTCTGGTTGACGGCTGCTCGCAATTCGGCCGATCCGGGCAGCCCGCGGGTGTACCAGGTGATGTGCTTGCGGCTGTCCGCGAGACCCTCGCGCTCCCCCTTCTCGGCGATCAGGATGTCGAGATGACCGAGCGAGACCTGGAGCTTCTCGGCGGCCGAGGGTTCGGGCAGGACCTCGCCCGTGAGCGCGTAATGCTTGATCCGGGGCACGATCCAGGGGTTGCCCTGGGCGCCCCGGCCGATCATGACCCCGGCGACGCCGGTCTCGCGCATCCGCTCCAGGGCCTGCACGGGATCGGTGACGTCTCCGTTTCCGATGACGGGTATCGAGACGGCGTCCACCACTTCCTGGATCTTGTCCCAGTCGGCTCGACCGGAGTACATCTGCGAGCGCGTGCGGCCATGGACCGTGATGGCGGCGACGCCCGCCGCCTCGGCCAGCCGGGCGATCTCGAGATAGTTCTGGTGATCGTCCGAGTATCCCAGCCGCATCTTGATGGTCACGGGCGTCTGCACGGCGGCGACCATCGCCCGCAGGATCCGGTCGAGCAGCTCGGGCTCTCGCAGGAGAGCGGAGCCGTCACAGGCGCCCGTGATCTTGGGAACGGGACAGCCCAGGTTGAGATCGATGACGGCTGCACCCCAGCCCTCGAGCATCCGGGCGGCCTCGGCCATCACGTGCGGCTCGTGGCCGAAGAGCTGGTACCCGAGCGGTCGCAATTCCGCCGGAATCGTCAGGTCGGGGGGATCCGGACGCCGGTGCATGTTGACGAGCCCGACCGCGCTGAACATCTCGTGGAAAACCAGCGAATCGGGATCGTACCGGCGCATCAGGCGGATGTAGGGGAAGTCGCACACGCCGCACATCGGCGCCAGGATGGCGGGGCTCGGCACCGCGAGGGAGCCGATCGCGAGCTGAGAAGCCTGCCAGGGTGCGCTCATGCGATCCATCCTAGCACGGGCGGAACGTGACCGATGGCATGGCGCCTGTCTGGCCGAACCGGTACAGTGGAAGACCCATCTCCTCGTGGCCCAGAGCCGATCGGACAGGACGGAATCTCGTGAAGATCTACACCAAGAGCGGAGACCGAGGTCAGACCTCGCTGCTGTTCGGGCAGCGCGTCTCGAAGAACCATCTGCGGGTCGAAGCGTACGGTACCGTGGACGAGGCGAGCTCGGTGATCGGTCTCGCCCTGGCCCACATGCCGGAGCATCCTGACCTCGCGCCGGTCCGCGCCACGCTCACCGAGACCCAGCAGGTCCTGTTCCACATCGGCGCCGAGCTGGCCACGCCTTCTGGCCGTCGCCCCGGCTGGGAAGCCAGCGAGGCCCACGTCATGAGCCTGGAGCATGCCATCGACGGGCTCGAGGCCGACATGCCGCCCCTGACGAGCTTCGTGCTGCCCGGCGGAAGCCCGGCTGGAGCCGCCCTGCACGTGGCCCGGACCGTGGCTCGCCGTGCCGAGCGTCTTGCCGTGACGCTCCAGGGGGAAGAGGCGCTCAACCCGGTCGTCGTGCCGTATCTGAACCGCCTCTCGGACTACCTCTTCGAGGCCGCGCGCTACGTCAACCACAAGCTGGGCGTGCCGGAACCGAAAGGTCCCGTTCCACAGGGCCTCAAGTCGGCCGCCCGCGAAGCCGGCGAGCTCGATCCGGAATCCTGACCCGCTCCATGCGCCACGTCCATCACGACGCCGGCCCGCTCCTGGCCCGCCTGACGGGGGGACGTCTCGATCCTCCCGACTGGCAGCGCGTGTGCGTCCTGGCGCATCAGATCAGCCTGACCCGGGCGATCGAGCACCTCGAGAGCCTGGACCGGCTGGATACGGGCCGCATCCAGATCCTGCCGCACCAGGTGGAAACCGTGCTGGCCGTCCTGCAACGGATGGGTGGCCGCGCCATCCTGGCCGACGAGGTGGGCCTCGGCAAGACGATCGAGGCGGGCCTCGTGTTCAAGGAACTCGTGGTCCGGGGCCTCGTTCGCCGGGCGCTGATCCTGGTCCCGGCGCCGCTCACCACCCAGTGGCAGGCCGAACTCGACACCAAGTTCGGTGAGCAGGTGGTCGTGGGCGACCGGTCGCGTGACCCGGCCTTCCGGGGCTGGGAAGCCCATGACCGGATGGTCGTCTCGCTCGATACCGCCAAGCTTCCGCAGCATGCCGAGACGCTCTCGGCGCTCGACTGGGATCTCGTGATCGTGGACGAGGCCCATCGCCTCAAGAATCCCCAGACGACCGCGTACCGGTTCGTGCAGGGCCTGAGATCGCGGTTCAAGCTGTTCCTCTCGGCCACCCCCATCCAGAACTCGCTGTTCGAGCTGTTCCACCTGGTGAACCTGCTCTCGGAAGGGGCGATGGGAACCCTCGACGGCTTCAAGGGCCGGTTCATCGAGGATGCCCGCGGGCGGGTCCTGCGGGATGCCGAGGGCCTCTCGGCCTTGCTCCGGCGAGTGATGGTGCGTCACCGTCGCTCGGAGGTCGGGCTGCGCTTCGTGGAGCGCCGGGTCGAGACGTTCCGGCTGATGCCCACCCCGGCCGAACTCGACCTGCACGATGACGTCATCCGGTACCTCGGCCGGGCGATGAACGGCTCCGAGCCCGCCGGCATGAAGGCCCTGGCCTTCATCCGGCTCTCGCGCATGCTCTCGAGCAGCCCCCGGGCGCTGGCCGCGACTCTGGAGAACATGGCGCGGGGCACCACCATGGAAGATGCGGCCGAGCTCACGGACCTGGCCCGTCGTGCCCGGGGCGTCCCGGGCTCCACCAAACTCGAGGCCCTGCGCGCCGTCATCGCGCAGGCGGACGAACGGGTGCTCGTGTTCACGAGCTTCCGGGAAACGATCGCCCACCTCGAGGCCCATCTGGGTGAACACGGTGTCCGGACGCTCACCTTTCACGGCGGCCTGACCCAGCGCGAGAAGGATGCGGTCGTCGCGCGGTTCCGTGCCGACGGTGGAGTCCTGCTCTGCACGGATGCTGGCTCGGAAGGCGTGAACCTCCAGTTCTGCCACACCCTCGTGAACTTCGACCTGCCCTGGAACCCCATGCGCGTCGAGCAGCGCATCGGACGCATCCACCGAATCGGGCAGGAGCGCGACGTCGCGATCGTCAACCTGACGCTCCAGGGCACGATCGAGGAGCACATGCTCGCGATCCTCGAGCAGAAGATCCAGCTCTTCACCCAGGCCGTCGGCGAGACGGACCTGATCCTGAGCCAGCTCAAGCAGGCAGACCGGTTCGAGCATACGCTGCTGGAGCTGATCGCCCGGGCCCGCGATCGCCGCGAGCTCGAGGCCGGCTTCGATGCCTGGGGACGCGACCTCGAGACGGCCCGCCAGGCGGCCGAGAAGCTGCGCGAGTTCGATTCGAAGACGCTCGCCCTGCTCGACCTGTCGGCGCTTCACGGCTAGGGGTCCCCCCGGCCACGAACCAACCTGGACGACTCCCGCCGGCCGGGACGGACGAGGTCCCTCGCCCGCCCGCATGCGACGCTCGTAGCCGACGGGCAGGGTCCCGTCGTGGAGGTCGTCCATGTCATCTCGAAACCCCGTGAATCGCCTCGCGGCGCTCGTCGCACTCGCGCTGCTCGTGAGCACCGGTTGCAGCAAGGTCACCCGCTCGGCCCGACAGGGCGCCCCCGAGCCCGGCAGGACCAGCGCGGTCGCGACGGCCAGCCCGGGCACCGAGGCTCTGAAAGAACCCGAAGCCCGGAAATCCGCCGAAGGTCAGAAGCTCGCCGGAGTCACGAAAGACGCCGGAACCCGCAAGGATGCCGAGGACCAGAACCGGCAGGAGCGGCAGATCCAGGTCGACCGCCTGCAGGCCGCGGTGAGCACGCTGGAAGAAGACGGCTACCTGGTCCGCAAGACGCGCAAGCGCGCGGCCTGGCGGCTCATCGCCCCGGACCTGATGTGGAAGATCGATCCCGGGAAGCGCCCCGCCGAGGCTCGCCGGATCGCCACCCGGCTCCAGACGTCGGTCAGCCCCATCATGGGGCACCTCGTCTCCATCGAGGTTTACGGGGACCTCAAGGAGACGATCCTGCTGCATCGCGAAGCCCCGCCGCAGGACCCGCTTTCGAGCGGCGGCGCGAACCGCTGAGGCGGACGGGCGTCCCGCCCCGGATCCGCATCACAGACGGCAGGGCCCTCGCTCGCTACGATCGCGCGCGGAGGGCCCCGGCCATGCTCGAAACCTCGATCCGCGCATTCACGCTCGACTATTACCGCAGCCTCGGGGCGGAGGTCTCTCCCCTCGACGACCAGCGTCTGGCCTGGAGTGCCTGGCTCCCGCAGGAAAGCCAGGCCCGCACCCTGCAGTTCGGCCCGGAGGGCCTCGACGGGGAAGCCTGGCACGAGATGCTCCAGCGTTGCCTCGATGCTCGCACGGTGGCCTGCCGTCACATCGTCGGCGGGGCCGTACACCGGGCGGTCGAGACCTTCGCCGAACGGCTGCCGGGATTCGGCGTCGTCGGCGCGACCATGCGACGCGTGGATCGTCGTTCGGCCACGGGTTTCACGCACCGCGTGTCTTACGAGGCCCCGGCCAGCCCCTCGCGGACGGAGGAACTGCATCACGACCTGCTCGACCTGGTGACGGGCGAGCGTCTCGAGGGCCTCTCCGACCGGTTCTACCAGTTCGCGACGATCCCGCTCGCCCCGCCCGAGGACCTGTCGCGACTCGATCTGGAACCGCTGCTCGCCCGGAGCCTGGAAGCTCTGGATGCGCGGACCCGGCTGCGGGCCAGCACCCTGGAAGCGGACCTCGAGCCAGCGCTCACGGAGCGTCTCGCTTCGATCGGCAGCTACTACGAGGGCCTGGTGGCGGATGTCCTCAAGACCGAGGAACAGGAGATCGACGCCCGGATCGCGGACCTGAGCCGCCGCATCGCCCAGACGAAGCTCCCGGGGGCGATCGCCAAGATGCAGGCCGACCTCGAGCGCGCCTTCGAGGAACTGGCCCAGCTCCGGGAACGTCGCGAGCAGGATGCCCGGGACATCCGCCGCGCCGCCGAGGAGCGCCTGGCCGACGAGCGCCTGCGGCACGAGGTGCTCGTGGAATCCCACCTCGTCAGCCTGGCCCTCGTCACCTACGACATCGTGCGGTACGGGCTCGAACTCGCTGACGGGGAGCGGACGGCCCATTTCGAAGTCGGCTACGTGCCCGTCACACGCGAGTTGCTCCTGCCGCCGTGCCCGGCCTGCCAGCGGATTCCGGACGAGGCGAGCCGCCTGCGCATCGACGACGGGGACTGGGCCTGTGCCATCTGTGCGGGATGGCAAGCCCCCCCCCCTCCGCCGCGGCCCCGCCTCGTGCCGACGGAGATCGCCTGCGGCGCCTGCGCATCGGTGCGACCCGCGCGTGACATCCAGCGCTGCCACGTGACGGGTGTCCCCCTGTGCCCGGCCTGCGTCCACACCTGTGACGAGTGCGGTCAGACCACCTCCCGGGCGGAACTGCATCCGCATCCTTCGGGGCGTGGCATGATCTGCAGCCGCCACGGTCGCCCATGCCGGACCTGCGAGACGCCGCTCAAGGGCCAGCGCCCGTTCCGGTGCTCGGGTTGCGAAGGGCGTCACTGCCGGAGCCACCGGACCTCGTGCCGGGCATGCGGGCAGCCTGCCTGTCCCGACTGCCTTGCCGACGCCGGTGGGTGCCCGGCCTGCGCGAGCCTGGCCCCGCTCGCAGGCGAGGACGCGCTCGCGGGCGAGGTCATCGGCCTCATCCCGCCCTGGTGGCGCTTGCGAGCCAGCTGGACATGCCACCGCACCCGCGAGGCGACGATCGTGGCCTGGGAGGCCCTGGGCGTCGAAGGTCGGGCGACCCGGCCGAACGTGCCGGTCGAGGGCTGGACCCTGCGTCTCCGCCTGGCGGGCGGCGCATGGAAACTCTTCCGGAAAGGCTAGCGCCCTCCACCGCCACCGGACAGGAGTCCCCTGATCGCCCCCTCGAGGCTCACCGTGGCGGTCTCGACGCTGAAGGGAACGGGAACTTGCAGCGGTGGCCCCAGACGTAACGTGACCTCCCGGTAGGCCGAGATCACCAGGGTCGAGCCATCCGTCCGTCCGACCACGAAGCCGGGCACCTCGACGAGCGCCGCTTGCCTGGTGATGATCGCCCCCGGGACCAGGGGCACGTCTTGAGGCCCCACGCGCTCCCACAGGGCCGCCATGCCGCGATGAAAGTGCGAGACGGATGTCGGGGCGAAGGCATCCAGTCCCTCGGGGAACATCGCCACGATCTCGCCACGAGCGAGGACCTCCCGCGCACGCCGGACCAGCGACGGGAATCGCGGTCGTGCGTCCGAAAGCACGATCACGCCCAGGGCCTCCAGCATGGGGCCGGGACACCACCGGGCCACGCAGGGATCCGCCACGAAGTGCGGGACCCGCTCGAGGGCACACGCCCACAGCACGGGATCGAGCGGGCTCAGGTGATTCGAGGCCAGCAGCCACGCACCCCGACGAGGCAGATGAGCACGCCCCTCCAGGCTCCACCGGGGCATCCAGGGTTCCACCAGGCGCGCCAGGCCCTCCCGGAGGGGGGCATAATCCGCAGACCAGCGCACGGGCACCTCCCGCCACCGGCATGACCGTGCCGGGTCCAGGACCCTACCCGTCGCGCGCGGGGGATGCCCCGGTCGGTGCGCACGAGACCTTTCAGGACGGGTGACCGATCCCGAGGATCTGCCGGATGCTGCTGAGGACCTCCTGAGCCGCGGGATCGCTCTCGCCGGCACCAGCACTCAGACGGTTGCGGACGAACGAGAAGGCGAAGGGATGCTCGAGATGCGCGAGCGCCAGCGAACCACCGGCCCCGGGATGACCGAAAGTCCCGATCCAGGGACCGAGCGGCGAATCCTCGCCACCCAGAAACCAGCCAAGGGCCTTGGGGATGGCATGCTCGAGCACGGGATCCGGTTCGGCATGGACCCTGGCCGTCGCCCCCGCGAGCGTGGCCTCGTCGAGCAACCGCACGCCGTCGACACTCCCGACGAGAGCCGCGTAGTGGCGAGCCAGGGTCTCGGCGGTGGTGAAGAGGCCGGCTGCGGGATTCTCGATGGCCTGGACCTCGGGACGGTTGTAGAAGCGAGCGACGGGTGCGACGGAGAGCGGAATGGCCCGAAACACGGGCATGTCGAGGCTCGCGACACGGCGCGTGGGCGGGGCGTTGACCAGCTCCGCGACGGGCCACGCCTCGACGGGTCCCCGCCGGAAACGATGGTCTGCCCGCCCGAGCGGCCCGAGGACCTCATCCCGGACGAGATCCTCGAAGGAACGGGCAGCAGCCCGCTCGACGATCTCGGCGAGCAGGTACCCGAAGGTGAGCCCGTGGTAGGCGTGCATGCACGTCGCATCGACCGGACGGTCCGCCAGCCATGCACAGAACGCCTCGCGATCGCCCAGGTCGCGCAGCGTGAGATCGGACCGTACCTCCCACAGGCCGGCCGCATGAGCCAGCACGTCACGCACGGTCACATGATCTTTCCCTGCGGCGGCGAAGGCGGGCCAGACGCGCGCGACGGGCCAGTCCCAGCCGAGCACTCCCTGCGCGACGAGGCGATGGACGAGGGTGGCCACGACACCCTTCGAGCACGAGAACACCGGAAAGCGAACCTCGCGGGTGACGGGTCGGGATCGGGCGACATCGGCCCACCCGAGGGCCAGATCGAGCACGGCCTCGCCCTGCCAGTAGACGGCGACCTGCACGCCCAGCTCGGCCCCCGAGGCGAGGCGAGGCTCCAGGACGTCGCGGGTGACCTGCTCCAGGCGAGCGCGCGGCGAAACGGTCAAGGCGGGCCTCCCTGTAGAAAGACGCGGGGACGACGGATCCTGCATGATACCGCGGGGGCCGACCTGCTATGATCGGGGCCGCCCCCTTGCCGAAAGGACATCCCCCCATGTCGCACGTCACGCTCCAGCTCACCACGCGCGAGGCCGAGATCCTGCTCGACCTGCTCCGGGACCGGGTCGAGGAAGTCGATGCCGAACTCGAGCACTGCCAGGACGATCCCTCGGCTCTGGCCCTGCTCGTGGAGCCCGGCGAGACGCCCCCGACGATCGAGGATCTCGAGGAGTATCGCGACGAGCTGCTCACGCTGGTCGAGCGGATGCCGCTCGAGGACCTCGAGGTCGAAGAGGACTAGCGCGCCCGTGAGCGAGCCCAGAAGCAGTCTCCTGGCTTCCCTGCGCATGGTGGGGCTCTTGCTCCACCACTGTCGCGCCGTGCTCAAGGCCGCGCGCCGGGGGACGCTGACCCACCCGGACATCGATGCCCGGATGCGCGACATGGGGAACCGGTTCGTCGAGTGGGCTCGGCTCGACCTCACGGTCGAGGGACTCGAGCACCTCGACCCTGGGCGGCCCGTGCTTTTCATGAGCAACCACGAGAGCCAGGCCGACATCCCGCTGCTGTTCGCGACCGTCCCCGGTACGCTGCGCATGGTCGCCAAGCGCGAGCTGTTCAGCGTGCCCGTCTTCGGCCCGGCGCTGCAAGCCTCGGGCTACGTGGCCATCGACCGCAAGAACCGGGAACAGGCGATCGCCGCCCTGAAGCTCGCCGAGGAGCTGACGCGGCAGCACATCTCGATCTGGATGGCCCCCGAGGGCACGCGGAGTTCCTCGGGCGAGCTTCTGCCCTTCAAGAAGGGTGGCTTCATCCTGGCCCTGCAGGCCGGGCTCCCCATCGTGCCGGTCGGGATCTCCGGGGCCCGGGACGTGCTCCCCAAGCATGCCCTGGCCTTGCGCCTCGGCCAGCGCGCCCGGGTCCGGTTCGGCCAGCCGATCGAGACGGCAAGCCTGACGATCGCCGACCGGGATCGCCTGATGCAGCAGGTCCGGGAGGCGATCCTGACCCTGCGGGACGATCAGGGAGTTTCCACCACCTGACGGGTGTACCCCGCCGGGACCTCGAACCGCGAGTCGGGCTGGTCGCCGATCTCGAAGCCCTGCACGGTGAAGCGGAATCCGGGGCGCCCCTTCGGATGGCTCGAGAGCTGGAGCGGCAGGCCGAACCGGTTCGCGATCCAGGCCCGCACGGGCACCCCGGAGACCAGCCGTTCGTGGACGGTGCAGGTCTGCCGGGCGATCTGATCGTGCGCCGAGACGATTCGCGCCCCCTTGAGCAGACCGGTCCGCCAGGTGACGGGGTCGAGGAAGTCCGAGAGGGGGGGCATGCCCTCGGGGGTTCCCATCGCCTCGGGCGGCGCCTCGTAGGCCGACTTCTGGACCGTATCGAGGAAAGTCACGTTGCGAACGCCGCGCACGGCCAGCACGGCCGTCTTGCCCACCGCGGGCAGGGTCACCTCCAGGCGCGCCCGGCTGCGTTCGACCCACAGGTCGAACGGCACGATCTGGTCGGGAGCATCGGGGGCGACGTACTGCCCGAACGCGTGATACGCCTGCGGTGGCGCAGGCAGGGCCGGAGCGGCCAGGGCGGCGACCGGGAAGGCCGCCCACGCGGCAACCAGGCCGAGGGCCCCCGCCATTTTCGGATGCTGGATGTCCATGCCCACCTCCTCGCTTGCGATCATTCCCGGCAGCCCTGCTCGCGTCAAGCGCTCACCAGTCCGGTCGTGAGGGCGGGCGATCGTCGAGCCCCCAGGGATCGAGAGCCCGTTCCGGTCGCGTCCGGCTCTCCAGGAACTGCCTCTCCTCGCGCTCGAGCATCTCGAGGGCGGAGCGGATCTCGTCCTCGGGCAGGGTCGGTTCCGACCGCGCACCCTGCGACGCCCCCTTCTCCTCGGGCCGTGACGAGGCTCCGCCGCCGCTGCCCTTCTCGAGGCGCTGACGCAGCCAGTCGAGGTTGGCCCGGGCGTCTTCGTCCGTCGGATCGAGCGAGAGGGCCTGCTCGAGATGCGAGGCCGCCTGGCGCCAGCGGAGTGAGGGATCGCGATCGGCGGCACCCCGGTGGATCAGGGCACTGGCCAGGTTGTACAGGCGGCGCGACCTGCGGCGGGGCTCGCGCTCGGGAGCGGAGGCCGCGCGCTCGAACGCGGCGATCGCCTCGTCATGGCGTCCGAGGGCGAACAGCGAGCAACCCCGATCCTGGTGCCACCAGGCCGGACGACCGGCACCGGCCGAACCCAGACGCTCGAGCGCGGCCCGGGGCTTCCCTTCGGCGTGGAGACGGGCGGCTTCCCGGGCCATGCGGACGTCACACCCGGGCAGCGAGACCAGGATCGGCGTCCACCAGAGGAGCAACCGCAGGCGCGGATCCCGCCAGGCCTGCACCCCGAGCCAGAGCAGCGCGACCGCCACCGGCAGAGCGCCCCACGAACGTCCGGCAGTCCCGCTCACGGCCCCCCCGGCAGGTAGCCTCGCCAGGAAGGGCCCCACGTCCTCCGGATCCCGCAGGGGAGCGTGAAACCCTCCTGCCTGGCGAGCCAGCTCCGCGAGGGCACGAGGATCGGCCCTGGAAACGGCCGGCTGTCCGTCAGGGGCCAGGTGCGGACGTGGCCGACCGAACAGGTCAGGGGCCCCGGGTACGGGCATCGGCTCGGACCCTCCGACCCCCGCCACGACGAGATGAAGTCCCCTTCGCGCCAGCTGGCGCGCCTGCTGAACGGCCTGACCCGACAGGGCTTCCCCGTCCGAAACGAGCACGATCTGTCCATCCTGACCGGGCAGCAGGCTCGCCGCATGGGCCAGGGCGCGCTCCAGGTTGGTGCCGGGAGCCAGCCGGTCCTGCCGTCGCTCGACCTGTGCCAGCAACACGGATACGGCGCCCGGGTCGACGGTGAGGGGGCAGAGCGTGACGGCGTCCTCGGCGAAGCCGACGAGACCCACTCGCCCACCCGGGTGGAGCGGAAGCCAGGCCTCGACGAGGACCTCGAGAAAGCGCCTGGCCCTGGCGAGACGGGTCTCGGTACCATCCTGGACCTGCATGCTGCGGCTGAGATCCAGGACGAGGACGAGCTGGTCGCGCGACGTCGGCCCCTGCCGGGGTCGCCCCCCGGGTCCGGCCAGCGCCAGGCTGACGAGCGCGAGGCATGCGAGGAGTGCCCACGTCCCCCGGTGCTCGGCGGCGCCCGGTTGGAGGGCCAGGCGTCTGAGCAGATCCCCGTCGGTCCAGCGTTCACGGCGCACCCGCAGCCTGCTCTCTCCAAGCTGCCACCAGAACCAGGCCAGGAGCGGGGTGAGCAGGAGCAGCAGGGCCCAGGGACGCTCGAGGCTCATCCGGGACGCCTCTCGAGCCGCATCACGCTCGCTGGCCCCACCCGGAGAGCGACCTCGACCAGGACGAGCAGCCATGCGATCGCCAGGGGCCAGACGGAACGGTCCTCCCGCTCCCGCTGCCCAGCCACCGTGATCCGGGAGCGCTCGAGCGTCGCGATCTCGCGGTAGGCCTGCAGCAGACTTGCGGGGTCCGTGGCCCGGAAGTACCGTCCCCCGGTCCGCTCGGCGATCGCCTTCAGGGCCCCCTCGTCCATGCGGGGCACGACCAGGGTACCGTCGCGGTTGCGGAGGTAGGTCTTGCGCCCGAACTCGTCCACGATGGGGATCGGTGCCCCGCCCGGCCGACCGATGGCGATCGTGTAGACCCGGACGCCACGTGCCCGGGCCATGCGCGTCGCATCTGCGGGCACGAGGTGGCCCGAGTTGTTTTCTCCGTCCGACAGCAGCACGATGATCCGGCTCTTGGCTCCGCGCTCACCGAGGCGATAGAGGGCATTCCCGAGACCATCCCCGATCGCCGTGCCATCCTGCCCGACGGTGTCGAAATCGACCTGGTCCAGGGTCCCGAGCAGGGCGGCGTGATCGGTGGTCAGGGGACACAAGGTGACGCTGCGCCCCGCAAAGGCCACCAGTCCGATCCGGTGCTCGCTCGCGCGCGTGACGAAGTCGCGCAGGACCCTGCGGGCCACCGCGAGGCGGTTGTCCGGCTGGAAATCCTCGGCTCGCATCGACCCCGAAAGATCGAGAGCCAGCATGACATCGATGCCCATCCGGACCGTGTCGACGCGCTTGCCGGGGCCTTCGGGGCCGGCCAGGGCCACGATGAGGGCGGCCAGCGTGAGCAGGCGACACGCGCGCTCGGCCCAGGGACGTACCCGTCCACCCGCCGGCGCGCCCAGCCACGCCATGGTCGCCATGGGCAGAACCACCCGGGCAGGAGCCCGGCGTGCCAGCAGCCGCCAGGCCACGATCGCCCACGGCACGAACAGGAGCAAGA
>Ga0208788_1000684_pt1 | contig 16702 bp, 9 predicted proteins | sample Wag4_2014_7_11_3_FD_187363 | JGI IMG/M metagenome (GOLD analysis project Ga0208788, IMG submission 187363) | Fresh water mixed with fracking chemicals microbial communities from Ohio, USA - Utica-2 Time Series FC 2014_7_11 (SPAdes) (version 2) ...
GATTTGCGGCCGCGTCTGCCCGCAGGATCGGCTGTGCGAAGGCAATTGCGTGATCGAAAAGGGGTTCAATGCGGTCACGATCGGTGCGGTCGAAAAATACATCACCGACACGGCGTGGGAGAATGGCTGGGTGAAGCCGCCCAAGCCCGTGCGCGAAAGGCCGGAGAGCATTGGCATTATCGGCGCCGGCCCGGCCGGGATGGCGGCGGCGGAACGGCTCCGCGTACTGGGCTTTCAGGTCACGATTTATGACCGGCATGACCGCGCTGGCGGGCTGATGATTTACGGCATTCCAAATTTCAAGCTGGAAAAAGATGTGGTGGTGCGCCGCTGGCAGCAATATGCCGAAGGCGGCATTGAATTCCGGCTGAATTACGCGGTGGGGCGCGATATCGCGCTTGCTGAGTTGCGCCACAAACATGCTGCGGTACTGATCGCGACCGGCGTCTATAAGGCGCGCGATATCGCGGTGCCGGGCGCTGATCTGCCGGGTGTGGTGCCGGCGCTGGATTATCTGATTGCGTCCAACCGTAAGGGCTTGGGTGATGCGGTGCCGGAATTTGACTCCGGCACGCTGAATGCCCAAGGCCGTCATGTGGTGGTGATTGGCGGTGGTGATACCGCCATGGATTGCGTGCGTACCGCCACGCGCCAGGGTGCCGCTTCCGTCACCTGCCTCTATCGGCGCGACAAGGCGAATATGCCTGGTTCCATGCGTGAAGTTTATAACGCCGAAGAAGAAGGCGTGCGCTTTGAATGGCTGGCCGCGCCGGAGGCTTTTGCAGGCCACGCAAAGGTTGAAGCCGTGCGCGCGGTTCGCATGCATTTGGGCCTGCCGGATGCAACCGGCCGCCAGCAGGTGGAACCCATCACGGGCAGTGATTTCACCCTGAAGGCTGATCTGGTGATCAAGGCACTTGGCTTTGATCCGGAAGACTTACCGGTGATGTTTGATGAAGCTGCGCTGTCCGTCACGCGCTGGGGTACGCTGAAGGTGGATCATCGCAACATGATGACCGCGCTGCCTGGCGTTTTCGCCGCAGGTGATATCGTGCGCGGGGCATCCCTTGTTGTGTGGGGCATTCGTGATGGCCGCGATGTGGCGGAACAGATTGCGGCTTTTGTTGAAGGCGGCAAATCAAGCATTGCAGTAGCGGCGGAGTGATCGAGATGAACAACGTAGAACAAGACATCGCCGTCATGCGCGCCGAAGCCGCGCGCCTTGCCGCCGAAGCGCATCTTGACCTGACCGAACATGATGCCTGCGGTGTTGGCCTGGTGGCAGCGCTGGATGGCAAGCCACGGCGGGAGGTTGTGCAGGCCGGCATTGATGCCTTGCGCGCCGTTTGGCATCGCGGCGCCGTGGATGCGGATGGCAAGACCGGCGATGGGGCCGGCATTCATATCGAAATCCCGCAGGATTTCTTTGCTGCCGTGGTGGAACGCGGCGGTGACCGGTTGCGCCCCGGGCGTATTGCGGTGGGGCAAGTGTTTTTGCCGAAATCTGATCTGGGCGCGCAGGAACGCTGCCGGCAGATTGTGGAAACCGAAATTCTCAATGCCGGCTATGCCATTTACGGCTGGCGGCAGGTGCCGATCAATGTCGGCTGCATCGGCGAAAAGGCCAATGCGACCCGGCCCGAGATTGAACAAATCCTGATTCATGATCCGGAAGAACGCGATATCGCAACCATCGAACGCGATATGTATGTCATCCGCCGGCGGATCGAAAAGCAGGCCATCGCGGCGCAGATTGCGGAGCTTTATCTATGCTCGCTCTCCGCCCGATCCATCATCTACAAGGGCATGTTCCTGGCGGAAGCGCTCACGGAATTCTACCCCGATTTGTTGGATGAACGTTTCGTCAGCCACTTCGCGATTTATCATCAGCGCTATTCCACCAATACCTTCCCCACCTGGCGGCTCGCGCAGCCCTTCCGCACGCTGGCGCATAATGGCGAAATCAATACGCTGCATGGCAATGTGAATTGGATGAAGTCGCACGAGACACGGCTTTCCCATGCGCTGCTTGATCCTTTCATGGATGATCTGAAGCCCGTCGTGCAGGCGGGTGGTTCTGATACCGCCACGCTTGATAACGTGTTTGAATTGCTGGTGCGCGCCGGGCGAGACGCACCCATGGCCAAGGCGCTGCTGATACCCGAAAGCCTTGGCAATAACGCGACCATGCCGCAGGCGCATCGTGACCTGGTTCTTTACTGCAATGCGGTGATGGAACCTTGGGATGGCCCGGCGGCGATTTGCGCGACCGATGGGCGCTGGGTGGTGGCGGGGCTGGATCGCAATGGCTTGCGCCCTTTGCGCTACAGCGTCACTTCCGATGGCATGCTGATTGTGGGGTCTGAAACCGGCATGGTGAAGCTGGCCGAAGACCGCATTATCCAGAAGGGCCGCGTTGGTCCCGGCCAATCCATCGGCGTTGATCTGGATGAGGGGCGGTTTTTCGAAGACACGGCGCTGAAGGATTTGATTTCAGGCAGCAAGCCCTTCGGCCAATGGACCGCGCGCACCACGCGCATTGATGAGATTGTGAAGGCCGAAGCCGATGAGCGTGCCAATCTGACCGGTGAGGATTTGCGTCGGCGTCAGCTTTCCGTTGGCTATACCTTGGAAGAATTGGAATCCATCCTGCACCCCATGGTGGAGGACGCCAATGAGGCGGTGGGGTCCATGGGTGATGATACACCCATCGCCGTGCTGTCTGAACAATATCGCGGCCTGCATCATTATTTCCGTCAGGCTTTCAGCCAGGTGACCAACCCACCGATTGACAGCCTGCGTGAGACGCGGGTGATGACGTTGAAAACCAGGCTCGGCAATTTGGGGAATATCCTTGATGAGGATCCGACCCAATGTGACATGCTGATGCTGGATAGCCCCGTGCTGTCCAATGCCGAGTTTGACGCCATGCGCGCCTATATGGGCCCAACGGCTTGCGTGGTGAATTGCACCTTCCCAGTCGCAGAAGGTGAGGCGGGCCTGCGCCGCCACATTGAACGCATCCGCCGCGAAGCCGAAGAAGGCGTGCGGTCCGGCTGCGCGCATGTGATCCTGACAGATGAAGCGCAATGCGCTGAACGCGCCGTGATCCCCATGATCCTTTCAGTGGGTGCAGTGCAGACGCATCTAGTGCGGAATGGGCTCCGCACGTTTACATCGCTCAATGTCCGTGTCGCAGAAGCGCTCGATGTGCATTATTTGGCGGTGCTGATTGGCGCGGGTGCGACAACGGTCAATGCCTATCTGGCGCAGGAAAGCATCGCGGATCGGCATCGGCGCGGATTGTTTGGCACGATGTCGCTGCGCGAAGCGGTGGGGCGCTACAAGAAGGCGGTGGATAAGGGCCTGCTGAAAATCATGTCCAAGATGGGCATTGGCGTTTTGTCTTCCTATCGTGGCGGTATGAATTTCGAAGCGATTGGGCTTTCGCGCGCGTTGGTGGCGGAGTTCTTCCCCGGCACGCCATCCCGCATCTCAGGCATTGGGCTTTCCGGTATTGCGCGGCGCGTGCTTGCCTTGCACAGCAAAGCCTGGGCTGAAGGCGCGATAACGCTGCCGATTGGCGGGCTTTACAAGCTGCGTCGCCGTGGCGAAGCGCATGCCTTTGACGGTACCTTGATCCACACGCTGCAAAGCGCGGTGGAATCCGAAAGCTACCAGACCTTCAAGCGCTATTCGGATGCGGTGCGGCGCCTGCCGCCGGTGGCGCTACGCGATCTGCTCGACTTCCGCACCGAAGGTCGCGCGCCGATTGCGCTGGAAGAAGTGGAAAGCATCACGGAAATCAGGAAGCGTCTTGTCGCACCAGGCATCTCGCTCGGCGCCCTCAGCCCCGAAGCGCATGAAACGCTTTCCATCGCCATGAACCGCATTGGTGCGCGGAGCGATTCCGGCGAAGGCGGCGAAGACCCAGCGCGCGCCAAGCCGCGCGCCAATGGCGATAACGCCAATTCCGCGATCAAGCAGATTGCCTCTGGCCGATTTGGCGTGACGGCGGAATATCTGAACAATTGCCGAGAGATTGAAATCAAGGTCGCGCAAGGGGCGAAGCCTGGTGAGGGCGGGCAATTGCCTGGCTTCAAGGTAACGGGGCTGATTGCCAAGCTGCGCCATGCGACGCCGGGTGTCATGCTGATCAGCCCGCCGCCGCATCATGATATTTATTCGATCGAGGATCTGGCGCAGCTGATTTATGATCTGAAGCAGATCAATCCGGATGCGACAGTTTGCGTGAAGCTGGTCAGCCGTTCTGGTATTGGCACCATTGCGGCCGGTGTCGCGAAGGCCAAGGCGGATGCGATTCTGGTTTCCGGCCATTCCGGCGGCACCGGCGCTTCACCGCAATCTTCCATCAAATATGCCGGTCTGCCCTGGGAAATGGGCTTGTCCGAAACGCATCAGGTTTTGCTGCTCAATCGCCTGCGGCACCGCGTGAAGCTCCGCACCGATGGCGGCATCAAGACCGGGCGCGATGTAGTGATCGCTGCCATGCTGGGCGCCGAGGAATTCGGCATCGGCACGGCATCCTTGGTCGCCATGGGCTGCATCATGGTGCGGCAATGCCATTCCAATACCTGCCCGGTTGGCGTCTGCACCCAGGATGAGGCGCTGCGCGCCAAATTCGCCGGCAGCCCGGAAAAGGTGATCAATCTTTTCTCCTTCGTGGCCGAAGAGGTGCGGGAGATTTTGGCAAGCCTCGGCATGCGGAAACTCACTGACGTGATCGGCCGCACCGATTTGCTGCAACAGGTCAGCCGCGGGTCTGAGGATTTGGATGACCTCGATCTCAACCCACTGCTGGTGCAGGCAGATGCCGGTCCGCATGCATCCTACTGCACCTTGGAAGGCCGTAATGAGGTGCCGGAGACTTTGGATGCGGAAATGATTCGCGATGCGGATGCGCTGTTCCGCCATGGCGAGAAGATGCAGTTGCAATACAATATCCGCAACACGCATCGCGCCATTGGCACCAAGGTGTCTTCGCGCATCGTGCGGCAATTCGGCATGACAGGGCTGCAAGCCGGGCATTTGACCGTGCGACTGCGGGGCAGTGCCGGGCAATCACTCGGCGCTTTTGGTGTGCGCGGTTTGAAGCTGGAAGTCTTTGGCGATGCCAATGACTATGTCGGCAAGGGGCTATCGGGGGCTTCCATTGTGGTGCGGCCTGCGCCTTCATCCAGCCTGATCTCGCAGGAGAATACCATCATCGGCAATACGGTGCTGTATGGCGCAACGGCTGGGGAGCTTTTCGCCGCCGGCCAGGCCGGTGAGCGTTTCGCCGTGCGCAATTCCGGCGCCACTGCCGTGGTGGAAGGCTGCGGCGCCAATGGTTGTGAATACATGACCGGCGGTACGGTGGTGATCCTTGGCGCGGTTGGCGATAATTACGGCGCGGGTTTCACCGGCGGTCAGGCTTTTGTCTATGATGCGGACGGCACTTTCGAAAAGCGCATCAATCCGGAAACGCTGCTTTGGTCGCGCCTTGCGCATCTGCATTGGGAAGCAGCTTTGCGCGATCTGATTGCGCGCCATGTGGCGGAAACCGGTAGCCGCTTTGCCGCGCGCTTGTTGAATGAATGGGCGACGGAACGCGGGCGCTTCTGGCATGTGGTGCCGCGCGACTATGCGCAATACCTGCCGGTGCCCATGAGTGAAGCGCCGGCGATTGCGGCGGAGTGATGGGCCTAAGCCATGCCCCAAAAGGCGCGCGCAGTGGGGCTGTGCTGCCGTTCAACGCTGCTGCGCCCGCCAGCGCGCCCAGGGCGCGATATCGGGCAGGCGTTGGGGTGCCGCTGCGGGGCCGGAAAAACGCAGCCCAATGTCAGGCGCCTCAGTGGCCGGCGGGCGTAGCGCGAAGCCGATATCAATTGTTGCGCGCGGCAAATCCACGGAACCGGTGACGCGGGCGGCAACACCGCCCTCGGCCACCAGATTCGCTTCCTGCAACGAAAGCCGCCCGGTGCTGATGTGCCAGCCGCCTTCCAACCGCTCCACCGCGGTGGCGCCGCCCAAAAGGGCGCGGCGCAAGTCAGCCTCGGCCGCCACGGGATCAGCGATCCCGGCCGCGGCATGGGCATCACGCAGCGCAACCCCGGCGACAACGCCATCCGCCAACAGAAAGCGTCCCGAACCTTCCAGCGAGGAAACAAGCGCCGCTGGCGCATGGCCCGAAGCGGCAAGCCGGCCGGCCAGTGCAAGCCTGCCTGCGGCCAGATCAAGCGGAAGGTCAAAAATCGGATGCGCCAGTGTTGCGCCGGTGATTTCAAAACTCGCTTCAAGTCGCGGCGGCTGCGCGCTGGTATCCAGATTGCCACGCCCTTCCATCTGCCCGCCGGCGAGCGCAGCCCGAAAGCCATCAAGCCGCAGCTGACCATTCTCCAACGCCAGCGTGGCTTCCGCGTTTTCCACGGGCGGCAGACCCAAAACCGCAATACGCGCGGCGTTCAAGGCGAAGCTGCCATCCAAGCCTGCCAAGGCAGTAAGCGGCAGCGGTTCCTGATCCGTCAGATCAGGCGCGGGCAGGGCCAGGTTCTCCGCCGCGATGCGGAGCGTGAGCCTGGGCCTTGCGCCGGTCACGTCCAGCCGCCCTTCGCCCGAAAGCCGCGTTTCGGCGGCAACCAGCGTGAAGAGGGGCAGCGTAACCACCCCAGTTTCCACCGCGATCCGCGCCATGAGGGAGGCTGAGCCCTCACCTATCCAGCCTGGCTCCTCCCGGCCCAGGGACAGCACGAAAAGCCGTGCAGCGCTGGGGTGACGGAAGGTCAGGCTGCCCTCACCGCGCGCCTTTGGCAGATCCAGCACGGCATTGGCTTCAAGCAATGCATGCTCCAGCCCGATCTCTGCCGTGACCGCCAGCGCTTCGGCAGTGCCATCGCCGCGAATGCGCAGCGTTGCAGGTAGTGCCGCCAATCCAGCCGGCAGGGGCAGGGCTTCAAGCAGCAGGGGCGGCAGGGCGTTTGCCGTGGGGGCAGAGATTTCCAGCGCGGCATCCGTAAGGCTTGGCGTGGCGCCAAGCCCGATGCCGCCGGTAGCGGAAAGATTGGCGCTGCCCTGACGCGCGGTAAACCGCTGGACCTGAAACTTCCCCGTCTCCAGCCTTGCATCCAGCATCACGCCGTCCAGCGCCTGCCCCTGCCATTCCACCCTGCCTGCGGTCAGGCGCAGATTGGCGTCAAAACCTTGCAAAGCGCCACTTGCTTTCTGCCAAGTCATGCCTTCGGACAGCAGCCCATCCAGGGACAGCGCGTCAATGGAAAGCCCTAGCCCGAGCGCGGGGCGTGGGCCCAGACGCAAGGCGCCAGCTCCGGCAAAGCGCTTGCCATCCAGCAGCAGGGAAAATTCTGGCGCCTCCACCAGATTGGGTTCCAGCACCAACCGCCCGCGGCCTTCAAAACGGCGCAGCCGCGCGGGGTCTGCTGCGGCCACCGTGAAGCCAAATGCCAAAAGGCTATCGCGCAGGCTGGGGCCGGAAACGCTCAATGCCAATTCCAGCCTATCGCCAAGGGTGGCGCCGCGCGCTTCAAGCTCGGCCTCCCCAGGCAAAACCGCCGCGATATCGGTCAGCGTCATCCGCGCACCGTCCCGGGCAATGCCGGCCTTGAAGCGGCGTAATTCATGCCCTTGCCAGCGTGCGGATTCAGCAGCGATATCCAGCACGATCGGGAAGGGCCATGCCCGCGCGGCGCGCATCGCGGCAATCCAGGGGTCAAGGTCCAGCCGGTTCATGGTGATGGCCAGATCCATTTTCGCCTCTGGCGTAAGCTGGATCTCCGCGGCGGTACGCCCGGCACCGCCATCGAATTCCACGGCCAAATCGGGGGCGACAATCCGGTCGTGGCTGGCGCGAAGGCGGCCCGTGATGCGGAAGGGCAGCGCAGGCGCGGGCAGAAAGGCCGAAAGATAAGCGCCGGAGGCTTCAACCCGCCCTTCATACCCACCTTCGGGGAGCAGGGCACCACGCGTGACCAGCGATGCGCCCTGGCCATTCAGGCGCAATTCCAAGGTGCCAATGCCATCAAAGCCAGGGCGGCCCAGCACCGCCTGGAAACGCGCTTCGGCCCCCGCACGGGTAAAACTGCCTTCCAGGCGCACCGCGTCCAAGGGACCAGGTGCGACCAGCCGCGCCGTGACATTTTCCAAAGCCACGTCGCCAAGCGTCACGCGGCTTGCTTCAATCTGCGCTGCAAAATCCGAAAGCCAGGGCGGCGGGCGGAGCGCGCCGGCAGCGGGCAGCGGCCAGGGCAGACGGATATCGGCACCCACCAACACCAGATCACGCGCTTCCAACCGCCCCAGAATCAGCGGCAGCAGGCCAAGTTTCAGGCGCAGCGTTTGCGCCTTTACGCCAAGCGCGCCCTCATCTTGCCCCAGATGCACGTCATCCGCTTCAAGAATGGGCTGGGGTAGCAGCACAACGCGGAGCGGCCCCTGCAAGGCGACCGGTCGGCCAAGCCGTTCCGCCGCGAGTGCGGCTAGGTTGTTGCGCTGCCCTTCCCAGGAGATCAAACGCGGCCCGATCCAGACCGCCGCAACTGCGACGCCGAAGAGCAAAAGCGCGAAAAGGCTGCGGCGCGATTTCAGCTTGCGGTCCCCCAGCCACCGCCACCCGGCGTTTCAATGCCAAGCACCTCGCCCGCGGCGAGATGCGCTGAATCGCTGCCCTTCAGCCATTGAATGCTGCCATCGGCGCGTTCCACCCATTGCCGACCAGCAGCGCCATCGGCACCGCCTTGCAGCCCATGCGGCGGCACGTTGCGGCGCGACGCCACAATCACCGCTTCCATCGGATGCAGGAAGCGAATGCGCCGGCGTGATCCATCGCCGCCGCGCCAGCGCCCCGCACCGCCTGAACCTCGGCGGATGGCAAACTCCTCAAGCCGCACGGGGTAACGCAGTTCCAGGATTTCAGGGTCCGTCATGCGCGTATTGGTCATATGGGTTTGCACCGGACCCGCGCCATTGAAGCCCGGCCCCGCGCCGATGCCGCCGCAAATCGTCTCGTAATACTGGTAGCGCGCATCACCAAACAGCAGATTGTTCATGGTGGCCTGGGCAGAGGCGCAGGCACCAAGGGCGGCGAGCAGCGCATTGCAGGTCATTTGACTGACCTCGGTATTGCCGGCCACCACCGCGGCGCCGGGACGGGGTGACAGGAAGGTTCCTTCTGGGATCACGATTTCCAAGGGCTTTAGGCAGCCATCGTTGAGCGGAATATCTTCACCGACTAGGCAGCGGAAGCAATAAAGCACCACGGCGCGGCAGACCGCGGATGGCGCGTTGAAATTGCTTGGGCGTTGCGGCCCGGTGCCGGTGAAATCAATCACGGCCTTCCGCGCGGCGCGGTCAACACGAACGGCGATTTTCAGCGGTGCGCCATCATCAATGCTGGTTTCAAAATGTCCGTCGGGCAATTTTTCCAGAACGCGGCGCACACTTTCTTCGGCATTATCCATCACATGCCGCATATAGGCGCTGACGGTGGCAAGCCCGTAATCGGCGACGGCGCGGCTCAATTCCTGCACGCCTTTTTCATTGGCGGCGATTTGCGCCTTGATATCAGCCACATTCACATCCGGGCTGCGCGCGGGATAGCGCGCGCCGGCCAGCAGGGCGCGGAATTCCGCTTCCCGGAAATGCCCGCCATCCACCAGCAGGAAATCATCAATCACCACGCCTTCTTCGTCCAGCGTGCGAGAGAGCGGCGGCGTGGAACCAGGCGTCAGCCCCCCAATATCGGCGTGATGTCCGCGTGATCCGACAAAGAACAGGATGGATGTGCCCGCCGCATCAAAGACCGGCGTGATCACCGTCACATCCGGCAAATGCGTACCGCCATTATAGGGATTGTTCAGCGCCACCACATCGCCTGGCTTGAGGGTCGCGCCCCGCGTGCGGATCACGGTGCGCACACTCTCCCCCATGGCGCCCAAATGCACCGGCACATGCGGCGCATTGGCAATCAGCGCGCCGGTCGCATCGAAAATCGCGCAGGAGAAATCGAGCCTTTCCTTGATATTCACGGATAGGCTGGTGTTTTGCAGTACCGCGCCGGTTTGCTCGGCAACACTCATGAAGAGGTTGTTGAAAAGTTCGAGCATGACGGGATCAGGTCGGTCTGAAGCCAAGACATCCGCCGCGCGCGCGCGGGCAGCAATGCGGCGCAGTACCAGATGATTGCGCGCGGTGACTTCTGCCTCCCAACCCGGCTCCACCACCGTGGTGGCATTGGCTTCGCGCAGCAGCGCCGGACCCTTGATGCGATCCCCCGCACACAGCGCTTCACGGTCATGCACCGGTGCGGCGTGTTCCGCACCGCCAGTGAAAAGCGCGATGCTATCCAAGGGCTTTGGTGCGTCACCCGCTTCGCGCGGCGGCAGCGCGGCTTCGCGCACGGCTTCTCCCGGTGCGGTGACTTCCGCGATGCAGGCTTCAACAATCACCTCGCGTTCCGGCGTGGCAAAGCCAAAGCGGCGGCGATGTGCTTCGGTGAAGGCGGCCAGCACTTCCTGATGCGCGCCAAACGCCACGGGCAGGAAGGTATCCGTGCCGGCGTAACGCAAATGCAGCCGCCGTGCCGCTTGCAAACGCGCAGGATCGGCACCTTGGCGCGCCAATTCTTCCCGCCCTGCTGCCACCAGCGCCTCAAGCCGCGCGGTCAGATCGCTGATGGCATCAGCGGTGAAGGGCGCTTCCACCGCGGCTTCGCGGATCACTGCTTGATCCGCGAGGCCCATGCCATAAGCGGAAAGCACGCCCGCAAAGGGATGGATGAAGACCGTTTCCATGCCCAATTCATCAGCGACCAGGCAGGCATGCTGCCCGCCCGCGCCGCCGAAACATTGCAGGGCGAAGCGCGTTGCATCATGGCCCTTTTGGATCGAAACCTGCTTGATGGCATTGGCCATATTGGCGACCGCGACCCGCAAAAACCCTTCCGCCACCGCGCGCGGATCGGGCGCCGCTTTGCCTTGCGCCTTGCCGATTTCAGCGGCCAAACTCGCGAATTTCTCCGCGACAATCGCCGCGTCCAAGGGCTGATTACCATGCGGACCAAAAATCGCCGGGAAATGATGCGGCTGGATTTTGCCCACCATGACATTCGCATCCGTGACCGTGAGCGGCCCGCCGCGCCGATAACAGGCAGGCCCAGGCACGGCACCGGCAGAATCCGGCCCCACGCGGAACCGCGCGCCATCGAAATGCAAAATGGAACCACCGCCTGCTGCAACCGTATTGATTGCCATCATCGGCGCGCGCATGCGCACACCAGCGACTTCGGTCTCGAACGCGCGCTCAAAAGCGCCAGCGTAAAGCGCGACATCGGTGGAAGTGCCGCCCATATCAAAGCCGATGATACGCTCAAACCCACCCATGGCCGCGGTGCGCACTGCGCCCACAATGCCGCCAGCAGGGCCGGACAGGATCGCATCCTTACCCTGGAAATGGCCGGCTTCTGTCAAGCCACCGCTTGATTGCATGAAGTAAAGCCTGACACCGGGCAATTCGGCCGCCACCTGATCCACATAGCGGCGCAGAATAGGTGACAGATAGGCATCAACAACCGTGGTATCCCCGCGCGGCACAATGCGCGGCAGCGGGCTCGCGCGATGGCTGAGCGAGATTTGCGTGAAACCAACTTCCCGCGCAATCGCACCAAGCCGTTCTTCATGCGCGGGATAAGCCCAGGCATGCATCATCAAAATGGCAACGGCACGCAGACCTTCTTGATAGGCAGCGCGCAAAGCATCCCGCGCTCCGGCTTCATCCAAGGCTTCCAATTCCGTGCCATCCACCGCGACACGTCCGCCAATTTCAACGGCACGTTCATGCAGCAATTCCGGCAGGCGCACATCAAGATCGAAAAGCCGAGGCCGCGCCTGATTGCCGATGCGCAGCAGATCAGCAAAGCCACGATTGACCAGCAGCAGCACACGTTCACCCTTGCGTTCCAAAAGCGCATTTGTGGCAACCGTGGTGCCCATCTTCACCGCCTCAATCAGCCCAGGCGGGATAGCCGCGCCCGCAGCCAGGCCAAGGCATTGCCGAATGCCGGCCACGGCGGCGTCCTTGTAGCGCTCCGGGCTCTCCGAGAGCAGCTTTAGCGTCGAAAGTCGCCCGGCGGGGTCGCGCGCAACGATATCGGTAAAGGTGCCGCCGCGATCAATCCAGAATTGCCAAGCCGACATGAAAAACCCTTGAGCAGAAGGAAGCTGAAGCCCAAGGGTCTAAAACATTATGCGGCCAAGTGAAATCCGCTCACAGCCCCGCATCAGCCGGCACCAGCACCTGCCCAGCCTCATCCACCCGCGCCGGCACGGCTTCCAAGGCTTCACCATAACAGGGGCCAGAGACGCACTCGCCGGAGTCAATCTCAAACCGCGCGCCATGGGCGGAACAAAGGATGTGCTGGCGCTTGGCGTCCAGAAAGCGATCCGGCACGGGGTCAAGCGGCAGGCCGATATGCGGGCAGGAATTCACATAGACCCACACCGCGCTGCCACGCCGGACAGCAAACAACCCCATGAAGGCGCCCGGTGCGGCCGGGAAGCCCTTGGACCCACCATCGGGGATATCCTCAAGCGCGCAAAGTGTGCGTTCTGTCTTGCTCATTGGCCGGCCCAGCCGCCCATGCGGGCGATGATATCCCAATGCTCCGGCGCGATGGGCATGACCGAAAGCCGCGATTGGCGGATCAGCGCCACCTCGGCCAGCGCCGGTTCGGCCTTGATGGCCGCGAGCCCCACGGGCTTTGGCATGGGCGCAACCGCGCGCATATCCACACATACCCAGGATGAGCCTTCCTCGGCGGTCGGGTCGGGATAGGCTTCGCGCACCACTTCGACCACGCCCACAACCTCCTTCCCGATATTGGAATGGTAGAAAAAGGCCAAATCGCCCTTTTTCATCGCCATCAGGTTCTTCTTGGCGAGGTGATTGCGCACGCCCGTCCAGGGCTCCACGCCATTGGCGACCTGCTGGTCCCAGGAAAAGGCATCGGGTTCGGATTTCACCAGCCAGCGGGCTATCGGCGCTGTGGTCCTGGCTGCTGGCATGATGAGACTCGCCCCCCTTTGGCCCCGGAGGGGCTCTTACCAATCAGGTAACGCCAGAAGCGACTGGCTTCAATAAGCCGGGTCGGGTTTTCGTGCCGGGGGGACTCCCTTGGCGACCCGCCGCCCCCCATGTGAAGCTAACAAGGAGGCAAGCGGGTGATTCCACCCGCCGGATATGTAGGCTAGTCTGACCAGGTGGACATGAGAATGACAGCCAAAGCTGACAGCAGCCCGAGCGGTGCCGCCCCCGGCGCACGTTCGCTGCACCGCTTTGCCAATCCCGGACGCTTCCTGCGCGCCTCGGCCAGGGTGCAGGTTTGGCTTTGGGTCGCGGCGGCTTTGGTACTTGGCGCTGGGTTGGTTTGGGGCTTGTTCTTGTCTCCGGCGGATTGGCAACAGGGTCAGACGGTGCGCATCATGTATGTGCATGTGCCGATGGCCTGGCTTGCCATGGGTGGCTACACCGCGCTGGCTGCGGCTTCCATCATGTCATTGATCTGGCGCCATCCCCTGGCTGATCTTTTCGCGCGCGAATTATCGCCGGTGGGCGCTTTGGTGACCGCGCTTTGTCTGGCCACCGGCAGCCTTTGGGGCCGGCCCATGTGGGGTGCCTGGTGGGTTTGGGATGCGCGGCTCACTTCCGTTTTGGTGCTGTTCTTCCTGTGGCTTGGGCACGCGGCGCTGACCCGCGCTTTTGAGGATCAGGAACGCGGCGCCCGGGTTGGTGCCATCCTTGCGCTAGTCGGCATTGTGAATATCCCGATTGTGAAATTCAGTGTGGATTGGTGGAATACGCTGCATCAGCCGGCTTCCGTTACGCGGCTTGATGCGCCGGGGATGCATGTGGATATCCTTTATCCGTTATTGACCTGCGCGCTTGGCTTTTCGTTGCTGTTCGGCGCGGTGGTGCTGGCGCGCACGCGGGCCGCGGTGATGGAACGGCGCATCCGCGCCCTACAATTGGCCCGCGCGCGGCGAGAGGAGGCGATGGGCGCATGAGCCACACATTTTTCATCGCCGCTTCCTATGCGCTGGTCGCACTTGGCTTTGGCGCCTTGGTGCTGGATGCGGCGCGCCGCCATGCTGTGGCCAAGCGCTTGCTGGCGGAACTTGACCCGCGCGGGGATCGGCCATGACTCGCAAAAAGCGCCGGCTGTATATCCTGCTGCTCTGCGGGCTTGGGCTTGGCAGCGCAACCGCGCTGACGCTGACGGCGTTTCAGGACAATCTGGTATTTTTCCGCTCTCCTTCAGACATCATGCGTGAAGCGCCGGCGGCCAATCGCGCTTTTCGGCTGGGCGGGCTGGTAGAAGCGGGCAGCCTGGAACGCAGCACGGGCGCGGATGGCAAACCAACCGCCAATTTCCGCGTCACCGATGGCGCGCATGTCATTCGCGTCTCCTATGCCGGCGTGCTGCCGGATTTGTTCCGCGAAGGGCAGGGTGTGGTGACGCTTGGCACCATGCAGCCCGATGGCGTTTTCCGCGCCAAGGAAGTGCTGGCGCGGCACGATGAAACCTATATGCCGCCGGAAGTGGCCGATGCGCTGAAGCGCGCCGGCCATTGGAACCCGGCGCAGGGTGCCGCGCCACCGCCGGCGGAATGGAACACCGCACCAAGGAGAGGCGGATGATCGGGGAAATCGGGCATTTTGCCCTGGCGCTTGGCTGCATCCTGGCCCTGACGCAATCGGTGCTGCCGCTGATTGGTGCGCATCGCGCGGATGCGCGGCTGATGGCGCTTGCCGCACCTTTGGCTGTGGCGCAGCTGATCGCGATTGCGGCCGCTTTCGCCGCGCTGCTGTGGGCCTTTGCGGTGAATGACACCACGGTTTCCAATGTGGTGCTGAACAGCCATTCGGCGAAGCCGCTGATCTATAAGTTCTCAGGTGCCTGGGGCAATCATGAAGGGTCCATGGTGCTATGGGTACTGATCCTGGCGCTTTGTGGTGGTGCGGTCGCCGGCTTCGGGCGTGATTTGCCGAGTGCCTTGCAAGCGCGCGTGATTGGCATTCTGGGGCTGATCGCGGCGGGGTTTTTGGGCTTCATCATTTTCACCTCCAACCCGTTTGAGCGTGTTTGGCCGCCGCCCATGGATGGGCAGGGTCTCAATCCATTGTTGCAAGACCTTGGTCTCGCTTTGCATCCGCCGATGCTCTACCTCGGCTATGTCGGTTACGCAGTGACTTTTGCCTTTGCGGTAGCGGCACTTTTGGAAGGCCGCGTTGATGCCGCCTGGGGGCGTTGGGTGCGGCCATGGTCACTCGCGGCCTGGTCCTTCCTGACCCTTGGCATCGCGCTTGGGTCCTGGTGGGCCTATTATGAATTGGGCTGGGGTGGGTATTGGTTCTGGGATCCGGTGGAAAACGCATCGCTTTTGCCCTGGCTGATTGGTGCGGCGCTGCTGCATTGCGCGATCGTCGTTGAAAAGCGCGAAAGTCTGAAAATCTGGACCGTTTTATTGGCGATTCTGGCCTTTGGCATGTCCTTGCTGGGGGCATTTTTGGTGCGTTCGGGCGTGTTGAATTCCGTGCATGCTTTCGCCAATGATCCAGCGCGTGGTGTCTTCCTTCTTGGGCTGCTGATGATCTATGTGACCGGGGCTTTGGCGTTGTTCGCCTGGCGCGCGCCGCGTTTGGGTGGCACGGGGATATTCGCGCCAATCTCGCGCGAAGGCGCGCTGGTGCTGAATAATCTGCTGCTTTGTTCCATCACTGCCGTGGTGTTGGTGGGCACGCTTTGGCCGATGTTCGCCGATATCCTGTTCGGCGCGAAAATCTCGGTCGGCGCGCCCTTCTTCAATGCGGCGACAGCGCCGCTGGTGGTTCCGCTGGTCGCGGCCATGGCGGTGGGGCCGCTGCTGGCCTGGAAGCGGGCCGATCTGGCGGGTGCCTTGCAACGCTTGTGGTGGGTTGGGTTGCTGGCGGTGGCTTCGGCTTTCCTCACGCTGCTGATCGCGGGCTATCATGTTTGGCCGGCGCTTGGCTTTGCCGCGGCTGCCTGGCTGATTGGCGGTGCGGCGGCCGATATTCTGGACCGGATCGCGGCCTTCCGCCGGCCTTCCCAAGCCTGGAACCGTGCCCGCGGCCTGCCGCGCGCCGCCTGGGGCGGTGCCATTGCCCATGCCGGCATGGGTGTCACCTTTGCCGGCCTAGCGGGGATGGGCCTTGCCACCGATGCGCTGGTTGAACTCAAGCCCGGCCAATCAACGCGGCTGGCAGGCTATGAATGGCGGCTGGAGAGCATCCGCGATGTGCAGGGGCCGAATTGGTCATCGCGCCGCGCTACAATCACGGTGCTGGATGGCGGGCGCGTGGTGACGGTGCTGACACCGGAAAAACGCTTCTTCCCGGTGGGACGCATGAACACCACCGAAGCGGCCATCCACACCAATGCTTTGCGTGATCTTTACGCGGTGCTGGGTGATGAGCGTGAAGGGGGCGGCGTGGTGCGGCTGCATCACAACCCACTTGCGCCCTGGATTTGGTTCGGCGCGGGGATCATGGCTTTGGGTGGTGGGCTGTCCTTGTCTGATCGGCGCATGCGTGTCTCTGCACCTTCGCGCAAGGCCGCGCCTGCACCGGCATGAGCGACGCAGCCACCCCGAAGCGTTCGCGGCGCTGGATGCTC
>Ga0208788_1000685_pt1 | contig 16662 bp, 9 predicted proteins | sample Wag4_2014_7_11_3_FD_187363 | JGI IMG/M metagenome (GOLD analysis project Ga0208788, IMG submission 187363) | Fresh water mixed with fracking chemicals microbial communities from Ohio, USA - Utica-2 Time Series FC 2014_7_11 (SPAdes) (version 2) ...
GGCACATGTACTACTTGCTGCTGCGCGACACAGCTCAGCGCGAACGCTTGATCGATCATTTGGAGCAGCGCGGCATCTTGGCTGTGTTCCACTACCTGCCGTTGCACATCTCGGAGATGGGGCGCATTTTCGGCGGCCGCGATGGGGAATGCCCCGTGACCGAAAGTGTGTCGAGCCGCTTGCTGCGCTTGCCGTTCTTCAACTCTTTGTCCGAGTCGGAGCAAGGCGAAGTGATCGGCGCGCTGCACGAGTTTGACGGATGAAGGCAGCGGCGATGAGCAGTCGAGCCGGCACAGCGTGGGCGTGGTTGCTGGCTGTGACCATGTTGATCGTGGCGCTGACTACACAAGCGCGGCTGGGCTTCAACCTGCAGGATGAGGCCTTCTTGTGGTACGGCGAACTGCGTGTCTTGGCTGGGGAAGTCCCGCTGCGCGATTTCCGCTCGTACGATCCGGGGCGCTATTGGTGGGCCGCGGCTTGGTCGTGGGTGTGGGGCGATGGACTGATCGGGCTGCGTACTGCCACTTGGATGTTCGCCAGCATCGGCATGGCCGCCGGATTGTGCGTGTTGCGCCGCGTGGTTCGCTCTCCATGGGAGCTCGCGCTGGGTGCGGTGCTGTTGGCGTTGTGGATGTACCCACCGTGGAAGTTGTACGAACCTGCACTCGCACTCTGCGGCACACTCGTCGCGGTACGCATGCTGGAAGCGCCTAGCGCGCGGCGCGCGGCTGAACTTGGTGTTTGGGTCGGCCTGACAGCCATCTTTGCACGCAACTTCGGTGCGTATGGTGGTCTAGCGGCACTGGTGGTGTTGGTGGCGTGCGCTTGGCGCGCGGGCTCACTACGAGGCAGCATGCAGCAAGCGGCTGCACTCGTAGCTGGGGTGCTTGTGGGGTATACCCCGGTGCTGGGCGCGGTGCTCTGTGTAGATGGCTTTGCCACGGCCTTCTATGACTCGATCCTGTTCTACCTGCGGCAAGATGCGCTCAACGCGGCACTGCCCGTGCCTTGGCCGTGGACAGTTGCGTTCCATGAGCTGAATGCCACACAAGCAGCAAGCGCAGCAGCCACAGGAGCGGGCTTTGTACTGTTGTGGAGTGTGCCTATGGTGGTGCTGGTGTGCTGTGCACGCATGCGCAGCGTCTACACGACTGTGGCGATCGGGTGCGCTGTGGTAGCCGTGTTCGTTTCGCACCACGCCGCAGTGCGCAGCGACATCTTTCATCTGGCCCAAATCTTTGGGCCCATCGTGCTCTGCATGACCGCCGCGGTCATGGCTCTGCAACGCGTTTGGCTGTCAGTCTGCATGTGGCTGGTGATCACCGGCCTGACAGTCTTTGCTGTAGGCGGACGGCAACCAGCATGGCGTCATGGCGATGGCGAGTCGCTCACCTCGATCACGGTGCGTAACGAAACGCTGCTCTTGCCGGAGGCGGAAGCGCGCTCGTTGCTGACACTCCAGACCCTCCTTGAGCGTCATATCCCAAACAACGCGGCAGTGTGGATTGGCCCGCGTTTTCTAGGGTTGTATTGCGTGCTCGACCGACGAGCGCCCACATGGGAAATCTATCCCGCCTTCCGAGGCAGCCCAGCGGATCAAGAGCGGATGCTGGCTGAGTTGGCGCATGTGGATTGGATCCTGCACGACGCGCGTCCCATTGGTCGTGATGAGAGCATGGTGCTGGAACGCTCTCATCCTCTCGTGTGGCAAGAGCTGCAGCGCAACTTTGAGCCCGTAGGCGTTCAAGGTCTGCCAGCGACGCTGCTGTTCTTGCGACGCAAGCACTGATGCAGCGCCAAAGCCAGCGCAGCACTCCCGGCAAGCAACGGCGCAAGCCAACCGAAACGCGCGTAGGGCTCAAAGCGCAGTTCGATGCCGGTAGAGCCTGCGGGCACGCGGAAGCTCAAGTACATGTTGTCGTACCGCGTGGGTGCTACATCGAGCACTCCACTCGCGGTGCTCACACGCGCACGCCAGTGCGGGTGGTACTGACGCGCTGCGAAGAACGCGGCCTCGTTGGCTAGAGGCGACCAGGACCACGCGTCTTGTTCGAGACTTGCGTTGACAGTGCGGGGCGCGTTGGAAGTGCCCTCCTCGATGAGTCCTGCACGCCAAATGGGCAGCTTGGCGCGCCACAAAGAGAACTCACCCAACGGACGCACCAAGCTGTAGTGTTCCGCGGGCAAAGGCTGGTTTGACAAGATCAGTGCCACGCCTGCGCGTGCCAAGGCTTGCGGTTCCAAGAGCTCGGGCTTGTCGAAATGCCGGAACCACCGACCAGCCGTCTGGGCGCCTGCTGCGGACAAACGCGCGCACCATGCTTGGTACTCACGCGACGACAACGAGTCGTAGCTGTGCACGCTGTGCAAGCCGAGGGCTGTCTCTTGGTTGGCGGGCAGCAAGCGCACATCACGGTGACTGACTAGCGCGTAGCGTTCCTCTGGCTGTAGCTCGGCGCGCAGCGTCTCGACCAAGGGCGAAGTCTGCGCCAAAGCCTGCAACGACTGTGTCAAGAGTAGTGGACGGGCAGTGAGCACGGTCAAGAGGACCGTCAAACCAGCCAGCCCCATTACCACGGGCCGCGGCCACGAACGCAGGCTCATGGAATGCACAGCCCACGCAGCCGCCACAGCCAACGGGATCACCGTCACTGCTGCAGGCGTGAAGCGTGAGAGCGTGAACGCATCCAGCGACAGCAAGGGACGGTACAACGCCGGGAACCATGTGAGCAGTAACAAGAGCAGCACGAACCACGCCCAGCGCCGCCCTTGAGGAAGCGCAAAGCTCCACAGCCACAAGGCCATGCCGCACAAGCCAAAGGCCACACCTTGAAAGCGTGGGCCTTCGGCCAAGCGCGGATCCAACAGTTGCAGTAGCTGCTGCCCCAGATCCTTGAGCGAGCCCAAAGGCTGCAAAGCATCGAGAAAGAAGCTCGTTTCCAACTGTGCACGATCCGCACGCGCGGCCGCTGTAGCCGTATCCAGCAACACCGGTGCTGCAAGCAGCACACCCACAGCTGCACAACCAAACCACGCGCAGACCAAACGCCAAGGAACGGGCCTACGCAAGACCTGCGGTGCGATCGCGACCCACACCACCACGAGATGCCAGACCACTTGCTGTGGGTAGCCAGAGAGCAACAAGAGCCACACGCACACGCTCAGGCACCACCAAGCCCAGGCGCTTGGCTGCGTGACGGTGCGTTGCAGCAACCACAACACTCCCAAGGTCCAACAGATCGTGGACGCGAACAACTGCAATGGTGCCCAGTACGCTAGGAACGGGCTGAAGACCAACAACGCGGCCCCGACCCCGCAGGCTTCCGGGCCAAGCCCTAGCTCGCGGAACCACAGCCAACCGAACAGCGCGATCAGCAGCAGAGTGACGCACACCAACAAGGTGTGTGCCACTGGTGGGCTCGGTGAGACGGCCAAGCACAACGCCATGGGCGGGTACAGCGGCGACACACCGGCGATATGCGAGGCGGGTCGCCCCAACTGCACATGCGGATTCCACAGCGCCAACTCGCCGCGGCTCCAAGCCTGCTCGTGCAGCGCCATCTCGGGCAGGTAGTAGTTGCTGTAGTCCGAATGCCGGCGGCTGCTGGGCTGCGTCGTGTCCTCAACTAGCCCGAGCTCCAAGCGATTTGTATGCGGCGCGATCACATCGCCGCGAGCAGCGAAGCTAGCGATCCACGCGCCCACGCAGGCGATGAGCAGGAGCAACGAGAGGCGTGCTGTCACGGCAGCAGGCTACTATAGGGTTGTGCTTCTACGCCTCCTCTTCTTCGCGAGCGCGGCTCTGGCCAGCGCGGCTTGCAACCGCGGCCCTGACACGCGTCCTGATCTCGTGGTGATCGTGATGGACACGGCGCGTCCAGACTACTTGTCGGTGTACGGGCACCCACGGCCGACGTCGCCGTTCCTTGTCGAGTTCGCGCAGCAAGGCACGGTCTATGAACGCGCCTACTCGACCTCGTGTTGGACCTTGCCTGCGCATGCGTCGCTGTTCACCGGCGCTGCACCGCAAGTGCATGGCGCCAACCAAACGACTCCGGTGCTGGGACCGCAGCTGCCTGTGCTGGCGGAGCAGCTGCAAGCGGCTGGCTACCGCACCGCAGGCTTCAGCGCCAATGCGTGGGTCTCGAAGAGTTCAGGTCTCGCGCGCGGCTTCGAGTCGTTCGCCAACCTTTGGCGCCGCGCCGAAAGCGCAGAGGCTCCGGCTGGCGAACACCACACCGTCAGCGGTGTGAAGGAGTGGCTGGCTCAAGCAGACCAACGACCTAGCTTCCTGTTTGTGAACCTCATCGAGCCGCATGCGCCGTATCGCCCCAGCTGGGAGCACGCAGCACCGTTCTTCGCGCTGCAAACAGCGTGGGATGCGGCCACGCAAGCGCTCTTTCCCAAGGGGCGTTCGCCCAACTGGCTGACTGTACGTCACTACTGGGGCAGCAATCCGCTGCAAGAGTTGGAATGGCAATGGATGCGCGCCCTGTACGAGGGCGAGCTACGCGAGACAGATGCGATCGTGCGCGACCTGGTGGCGGCCGTGGATGCCGCCCCCAGCGGAAGGCCGCGCCTTGTGTATGTGCTGTCCGATCACGGTGAGAACTTGGGTGATCACGGCCACATCAGCCATGTCTTCAACCTGTATGACTCCAATGTGCGCATTGTGCTGTTGGGGCGAGGCCCGGGGATCGCAGTGGGCAAGCGCGACACGCAGTTGGTAGGCATCCGCGACTTGTACCCGACTCTCTTGGCTGCAGCGGGTCTTCCGGCGCCTGCCAGCAACGGCGAGACCTATGACTTGCGCGGTCCGATGCCCGAGCAACGACTGCTCGGGGCAGCTTTAGATGTGCCCAAGCTGACCATCGAGAGCTTCCCTGATGAGATGGAGCGCGCACCACAGCTAGAGATGCACAAGCGTGAGCTCGAAGCCGTGATCAGTGCGCGTTGGAAGATGATCCGTGGCTCGGATGGCAGTTGCCTTGCGTTTGACTTGCTTGCCGACCCGCACGAATCGCACCCCGTGCCGTGTGCCGAGCTGGAACCGAGCGTGCGTACCGGGCTGGAGGCCTGGCTCGACCTGCAGCGGCAACGCCGCGTAGGTGATGCGACGCCGACCTCGGCGCCTCAAGACCCGGCCACACGCGCGGCTTTACAGTCCCTTGGCTATGTCGAGTAGTTCGCGTCCCGAGGCCGGGATCGCGTCGACTTGAGCTTCGGCATTGCCTACGCTCAGGTCGACAACGCTAGCCGGAAGAGACCTGATGATGAACCTCGCACTTGCCCTTGCTGCTGGTGGCTCCATGGGAGACCAGCTGCCCGTGTGGTCGATCGCGCCCTTTGCGCTGATCCTGTTGTCCATCGCCGTGTTGCCCTTGGTGGCACACCACTGGTGGGAGAGCAACAGGAACCGCGCCATCGTCTCGTTTGGCTTGGCCATCCCCTTCGTGGCGTGGCTATGGAGCACCTTCCCCGAACAAGCGGGAGGTGCACTCACGCACTCCGCGATGGAGTATGTCTCGTTCCTATGCCTGTTAGGAGCGCTGTACATCATCTCGGGTGGCATCTACTTGCGTGGATCGCTGAATGGCACGCCGCTCTCGAACACCGGCATGCTGGCGATTGGCGCGGTGCTGGCGAACTTGATTGGCACCACGGGCGCATCGATGGTGCTGATTCGGCCGTTCTTGCGCGCTAACAAGTCGCGCCAACGCCGTGCGCACCAAGTAGTGTTCTTCATCTTCATCGTGTCCAACTGCGGAGGATTGCTGACGCCCTTCGCCGACCCGCCTCTCTACCTCGGCTTCCTCAAAGGAGTGCCCTTTGAATGGACGCTGCAGCTGTGGAAGGAATGGATCATCGTCAACGTGCTGCTGCTGGTGCTGTTCAATTTCCTTGACAGCTATGTGCTCGACAAAGAAGAGAAGGAGCGCCCTGGCTCACAGCTAGAAGAGGCGATGAAGCACGAGCCGCTGGGCATCGATGGCAAGCACAACATCGTGCTGTTGATCGGTGTGGTGTGCGCCATCCTTGGCAGCGCGCAAGGCTGGTTCAACGCCGGTCAACCGTGGACATTTGGTGTTGCCGAAGCATCCATGGCGGGTCTGGCAGTGTTGGGTCTCGTCCTGACGAAGCCGGCGATTCGCGCGGCCAACTCGTTCAGCTATGGTCCGATCCTTGAGGTGGCGATCCTGTTCGCAGGCATCTTCGCCACGATGATCGCGCCCATGCAGTTGCTGAACGCACGTGGTGATGACCTAGGTATCGCGCATCCGGCCCAGTATTTCTGGGCTACAGGACTCTTGTCCTCTTTCCTTGACAATGCGCCTACCTACCTGACATTCGCAGCCGTGGCCTGCGGTCAAGCAGGCATCTCGTTGGAGGGCATGTACCTAGCCAAGTTCTTGGCCGCAGGCGGCGAGAATGTGACGATCCTGATGGGGATTTCGTGTGGTGCCGTGATGATGGGTGCCATGACCTACATCGGCAATGGCCCGAACTTCATGGTCAAAGCCATCGCCGAGGAGAACGGCGTCAAGATGCCATCGTTCTTTGGCTACATGGCGTGGTCGGTGGCGATCTTGATCCCGATCTTCATCGCCATCACCTACATCTTCTTCGTGTGAACCACTGCTGGACAGGTTGCTCAGCTCAGCAGCCTGTCCAGCGGCCACACCAACGGGATCACGACCAGAGCCGTCGCCATCACCACAAGGTCAAGCGCCAGCCCCACCTTGAGGAAGTCGGTGAAGCGATAGCCTCCCGGACCGTAGACCATCAAGTTCGTTTGATAGCCGATAGGCGTCGCGAAGCCGCACGACGCAGCTACGAGCACCACCATCACAAAGGGCAGGGCGCTACATCCCAGTGATGCAGCAGTAGCCATCGCGATGGGATACATCAATGCTGCGGTGGCGTTGTTCGACAGCAGCTCCGTAAGCACCATCGTTGTCGCATAGATCGCGGCCAGCACAAACCACGGGCCGTAGTCGCCGACAGCGGAGACTACGCCGGTGGCTAAGCTCTGTGCGAGACCTGTGCTGCGCATCGTTTCGCCTACGCCCAAGGCTGCGGCGATGGTGGTCAGGACCTCCCAGTCGATGCTGCGGCGTGCAGCCTGCACATTGCAGCAGCCGCTCAGCAGCATCGCACCAGCACCGAGCAGCGCGGCATGCATCATCGAGAGCCACTCCATGCCCGCGACGAACACCATCACAACCAAGATGCCCAAGGCCCACACCGCCTTCTCGTGGCCGGGCGGTGTCGAGTTGTCGAGACGCGAAACAAGGTAGAAGTCGCGCGAGTTGCGCTGCTGTTCATGCCAAGACGGATGGGCTTCCAAGAGCAACTGATCGCCGCTTTGCAGCACGATGTCGCCAATCTTGCCTTGCAAGCGCGCGCCTGAGCGGCCCACGGCAATCACCGCAGCGTTGTAGACGCTGCGGAAGCGACCGTCACGAATGCTCTGACCAACCAAAGGGCAATGCGGCGACACCACGGCCTCGACCAAGCAACGCTCCGAGCGCGGCTGCGTGAGCTTGTGCACTTGTTGCGTAGCCGGCACTAGGCCGCGCACGCGTTGCAGGTCGAGCACCGAATCGACGATGCCTACGAACAGCAAGCGATCCTGAGCGCGCAGCACTTCGCTGGAGGCCACCGCGGGCATCGCGCGTCCATCGCGCTCGATACCGGCCAAGTACGCGCCCGGCAAGCCGCGCAAGCCGGCCTCTTCGATGCTGCGCCCCACGAGGGCACTGCCAGCCACGACCTCCATCTCGACCGCATACTCGCGTGGATCAGCGGCCACCACGCTGGGCTTGCGATCCGGCAAGAGCCACTTGGAGGTGAGCAACAAGAAGCCCATGCCCACCAGCGCGCACGGCACGCCCACCCACGCGGGCGTGAGCAACGAGAGCGCCGCGCGATCACCTGTCTCGGCCACCCACAAGCCCTGCACAACCATGTTCGTGCTCGTGCCGATCATGGTGCATAGACCACCCAGAATGGTGGCGTAACTCAGCGGAATGTAGAGCTTGGAAACAGCGATGCCGGCGCGCTTGCCCAAGTCGGACACCACCGGCATGTACATCGCCACGATGGGCGTGTTGTTAAGAAAAGCTGACAAACCAGCACTGGAGAGCATCAAGCGCACCTGTGCCGTGCGCACTGATCTAACGTGCGCAAACAAGCGCCGTGTCACGAGCTCCATCGCACCAGTACGCGTCAAACCCGCGACCACGACATACAAGACAGCGACCGTGATCAGCGCTTCGTTGCCGAGACCCGCAACGAGCTTGGCCGGAGACGGAAAGAGCTCCGAAGCCAAGCTGGCTGTCATGAACAACGCCAACGCTCCCACCATCACCACATCAGCAGCAGCGTTGCGTGCCAGCGCAACGACCATGGCCACCAACACCGCGAGCGTGAACCAGGCTTCCCAAGTCATGATCAGGGAAGCCTACCGAGCGGCAGCCCTAAGGCGTAAAGGTCACATCGACAGCATTGGTCAGGTTGAAGGTGCTGGCCGTGCAGTAGTTCGCCGCGTTGCGGTACCAGAACTGGAAGCGCCAAGTAGAACTCAACGCAAAGCAACCCAGTCCCGGTGCCGCACACGCCTGCACTCCGATGCCTGGCCCGCGCGTCAGCACCCCTGCAGCGCTGGCCTGCGCGGCACCCAAGCGATACAGCGGCGAGCCCACGCACCGCCGACCGTCACCGAAGGGTGTGTTCGCTGCATTCGGTCCCAAGAACATCAGCACGGCAGCATTGGGCGGAAGGCCGCTCGCGGTAAGCGTGAGATCGTCCTCCACCAAACTCGTGGAGCCACCGGGATCCAGACCTGCGCCCACACCCGTCGAGTTGCGACACCCGGTGGTCGGTTCATCATTGCCACACGGACCCATACCCGTGGTGCAGAAGCAGCTCTTCACATACTCGTCTTCGCACTCATCCGGAATGGAGTTCTGGTTGTTGTCCGACGAAGCGCCTTGGGCGATGTCGACCGAGTCTTCCACTCCATTCTGGTTGCAGTCCCAGTACGGTTCCTTCTCGACAGCGAGAGCATCGACATCATCCGCTTGGACCGCACCGCTGCGCTGTGTGCGCATACCCATGGCCTCTGCCGGGATGTAGATCGCTGGACGGCCGAGACCGCCAACCGGAGTCGTGAGGATGTCACCCGGCTCGATCGGCAGATTGAAGAGTGAGTCCAAGCGACCGATGACGCGCGAGCCTCGACGCACGGAAAAGAGCAGCATGTCTTTGCTCTGCGTGCCATCCGCTTGCACCCAGTCATTGGGCGCGAGGCTCGGCTCGTACACGCCATCGCCGTCGTCTGCTAGCACCAGTGCATCCAAATCGTCCGTGCCAAAGCCCTCGAGATCGAGGCCCAATTGGGCGGGAGTGGCGTAGACCGTGACAGCTGTACCCGGTGCGCGACGCAGCACAGCTGCAGGCGAAGTGCTGAGTGTGCTGGCGGTGTTGCTGCCGTTGATGCCTGTGAACGGATCGAGCACAGCACCGTCGACGGAGTAGTACTGCACTCCACTGGGGTTGGGCAGACTCAAGGTCAATGCATCGAGGTTGTCACCCGAGTCCGCCGGTGTGCCGGGTTGAATCGGTTCGATCAGACCCAAACCGCGCGCACGCAAGCCAGCAGATGTGGGCAAGCCGTTGCCGTCGAGCACCAAGAGTGTGCTCAATGGGAACGGACCCGGTTGCAGAGGACCTACCAACAACGGGCGTGTGGTGTAGACATCGCTGGCGGCTTCGAGGGCGCTGGCCTCGAGCGGCAGACGGTTCTGCAGAGGCGAGCCTGTATCCACACCGCGGGCATACTCGTCGACAGACCAGTAGATGCGTGGACGAAGGCCCGGCACGCCTGTGGGAAGGAACAACGAGTCGGTGCCATGCGAGTGCGCATCCACCTCAACACCACACGGTGTGCCTGCAACATGCCCCGCGCAGGTGGTGTAGTTGGGCAAGCCCAAGGCAGCACCGTTCGTCACCACCGTCATGCGCGGCAAGGGCCCGAAGCCCACGAAGGTAGGCGCCAGCAAGTCGCCTTCTGTGAGTGGTGCGGCACCGGTGCCATCAGGCAAACCAGTCGAGGAGCTCTGCCACTCGATGGAGCCTACGAAACGGCCGGGTGCTTGCGCTCCAACGGAAGCCGCAAGGACCGCACAAGCGAGACTAGCGTACGCGTGGCGCGAGAGAGGGTGCTGCATAACGGGGCCCGATGTGGTCTCGATGATCGCACGAAGGCGCGATTCCGGCGAGGTGGGGTCTGTCCAAGGTTCAGGACTCGGGTCCTAGGGCCGTGGAAGGGAATCGCGGAATTATCGCTGGGTACGCGGCTCAAAGCGCAGAGGAGCGGCCAAACCCTGCTCCAGCTCGACCTCCCAGCCATCCAACTTGCGCGGCAGGCGCCTCAACGCCGCTGGTAAAGGATCCTTGTCATAGATGCGCACCAAACCATCGCTACCCCCCACCAACACGCGCCCGCCATCGGCGGACAAAGCGCAGGTAGTCGCGGCTGCGCCACTTAGGTTGCGCTCCATCCATGGTGTGCCGTCGCGTGCCGCGCTGATGGTCAAGCTGCCATCGTTCGCCACAGCAGCCACCGTGGTGCCACTGGCGTCGAGGTCCGCATCCACGATGGAGGCTGTAGGCCGGGCGTGCGGCCATGTGGAGTTCCCTGTGCTGAGATCTTGCAAGCGCAGGGCGCGACCACCAAAGCGACCTACCAACAGCAGCGGTGTGCCGCGCTCGGCAATGCGCAGCGTAGCTACTTCAAAGACGGCGATGGCGTCGCGCCACTCGGTGCCAGCGCTGCTGGGAAAGCGCACCTTGCCGTCGGCGCAGTACAGGGCCCAACCGCCCTGCGGTACTGCTACCGCTGTATGCGCACCATGTGCCCCACTGCGCGCAGTCCACTCCAAAACGCCGCGCTTCATGCCAGTAGCCAGCTCCACGACTTCGGCGCGGTTCCCGCGGCCTAAGCACAGCACATGGAGGCCAGAGGCATCCAGATACGCGCGCTGGGCTGGTGCTGTGTCAAGCATTTTGGACGGAGCACCTGCGGTCCACACCTGCACCGCTTGCGCATTGACCGCTACCACGGTCTGTCCGTGCGCCGAGAGGTCCAGGTGCTGTACCTCGGCAAGCGACTCGGTGCGCTCCAATACCAAAGCACCCGTGGCCAGAGAGACCACGGAGACCTTGCCATCGGCCGTCAGCGTCGCGAGCGCCGTGCGACCCACATCCCGTGCGGCAGCGCGCAACACGCTGCCACCACCATGCACAGCAAGCAGTTGCGGGGCCAACATCTGGCTCGAACCAGCTGAATACACGCGTGTTTCGCCGGTTGTATCCACACTATGAATGGTCTGGTCGGACCCTGCACCTGCGAAGCCAGCTAGGCGCACCGCGCCACGATGCCCCGAGAGGAGCAACGCATCAGGCCGCGAACCTGCGTAGTGCACTTGCACCAACGCGCCAGCACCGCGCTCGACGATGCGTTGTCCATCCAGTGTGGGCAGCAACTCCAACGCACGCGTCGGCGACCAGCTACGCAACAGCTCTTTACCCGTTGTCACATCGGCTAGACACAGGCTTGTATCCGCGCCAGCTGTCCACACACGGTCTCCGTCGACCGTCACGCACAGCGCTTGGACTGCACGCCCTTGGTGACCAGGCAACGGCACAAGAGTCATGCTCTGCACATCCACGACCCAAGCGCGGCCTTCTTCACCGCGCTTGCAGGCGACTACCAAGCGTTCGCCATGGGACGCGAAAGCCAAGGCATGGGCAGGTGGATCGAGTCGCGTCGTGCCAATCAAAGACCAGGAATCGCTGTCTTGTGCGTTGCGTTGCTCCAGCACGCGTAGCGTCCCATCCGGCGCTGCCACAGCCAAACGCTTGCCGTTAGAGGACAAGGAGGCGGCGCTGCAAGCCTCCACTTCCGTGGCCAATGCAGAACCTTGGAGCACTTGCGCATGATCATCCACCAACAAGGTGTGGGTGCCGTTGGACTGAATAGCGCGCGCACGCCCGCGCAGGGAAGCCAACGGCTGACGCGCCTCTCCATCGAGCGCGTACCAAGCACCAGCCGCGACAAGCCAACGCGTGGTGTCATGGGCAATCCGCTCTACCTCGGAACCCATCTCGAACCGACGCTGCTCGGACAGGTCGTGCGTGGAGACCAGCACCACGCTGCTGCCTAACCCCAACGCTAATTCTGGTGCATCGTGGTGAAAAGCCACGCAGCGCGGAACGGTGTCCAAACGCCGCCCGGCGAGCTCAACACCATCTGTCAAGCGTACGAGACGCAAGGTGCCATCATCGAACACCATGGCGCACAAGGTGCCTTGAGGATGAACGGCCAGTGAGGTGCAGGTGCGCGCAGGCGGTGCTTGCACAAAGCGGCGCTCCAAACAGCTGGATTCAAGCGCACGCGAGAGTGCACCTCGTGACAACCAATTGGGTGCGCGTTCAACCGCTTCTACGCCCAACAAGTGAGCACGTGCACTGTCCTCAGTGACCAACATGGTGGTGCGTTGAGTCAGATGACGGCCTAGTGAATTGGAGAGCGCGTCACGTTCCCGCGCCAGCAGCTGCAGCGCAACGAGCAAGCCGATCGACAGCGCGACGAACCCACCGACCGTGGCTGCTGCTGTGCGCGGATTACGGCGCATCCAACGCACAAAGCGCAGCCATGGCCCTGCAGGGCGGGCGTGGATGGGTTCGAACTCGCGCACACGCCGCAAGTCCTCGGCGAAATCGAGTGCGCTCGCGTAACGACGCGCAGGGTCCTTTTCCAAGGCGGTGGCCAACACGATGTCCAGATCACGTGACACCGCGGCGTTTTTCGCACTAGCCAGAGGCGCAGGCTCGCTGCGAATGGCTTCGAAGGTCGCAGCCAACGCTGGACGCGCCCACAGGCGCTGCAAGGTCAAGGCTTCATGCAAGCTGCACGCCAAGGCCCACACATCCGTACGCGGACCGACCAAGTCGCGCCGTGCTTCGACTTGCTCAGGTGCCATGTAGTCGGGCGTGCCGTGCACATCCCCTTCCATGGTGAGCTGACGATCGCTGGTGCGATCCTCCGCGACACCAAAGTCAAGCACCACCGGGCGTCCGGAAGCATCCACCATGATGTTGCCGGGCTTGACATCGCGGTGCACCACACCGGCCACATGCGCGGCATGCAACGCGCGCGCGGTGCGCTCGAACAGCGCACACACGGCGCGCACTTGCGTGGCATTGTGCGGCGGCAATTCCAACCCACCCAGCTGCGCAGCATCCTCCGTGCGCGCACGCGTCAGTGCCGCAGCAAGTGTCTCGCCCTGCACCAAGTGCATCGCCAGCCACGGCGGTTGGGCACTCAAATCGGCATCCAAGATACCGCACAAGGAAGGATGGTCGAGACGCGCTACCACTTCCGCCTCGCGGCGTAGGCGCTCGACTCGACTAGACGCGAGCGCGTCAAAACCACCGGACAGAATCTTCAGCGCCACCTCACGCCGCAAGCGTGTGTCGCGCGCCAAGTAAACGGTGCCTTGGCCGCCCCGTCCCAACTCACGCAGCAGCTCGTAGGGTCCTACGCGGGGATGGTCCGTACGATCAGGGGCCTCAAGGGACGCTGCCTGGGCGGGCCGATCGGACGGCTGCCGCAGCGCCAACCACTCTGCAGCCACCTCTGCCTGGCTGTTGGGAAAGCGTCGTAGCCACTCGTCCAGCGGCCGATCCACACCTCGCGCCGCGTCGCACTCATATTGGTCGACGAAGTCGCTGACATCAGCGAGCTGTGCATCGTCTAGAGGGCGGTCACGATCCAGATGGGACACACCAGCAGCATACGCTGCGCCAGTCGGAACCACATCGGCTACCATCAAGGCCTATGGGAGCGGCCCCGGACAACGACCTGACCCAGCAACTCGCTCGTGCAGCTCAAGCCGACGCGACACGCTTCGAGGAGCTGTGTGCGCGTGTGGCACCGGCCCTGGTGGCCTGGGCGGAACTGCGACTCGGCGCCAAACTGCGCGGCAGCGTGGATCCCATGGATGTGGTGCAAGAGACTTGGTGCCGTGCTTGGCGCGCATTCGCGAGCTTCGATCCCAATCAAGTTTCATTCCGTGCTTGGGTCTTCCGCATTGCGAAGAATGTGATTCTGGAGTGCTCACGACGGGCACGACGCGATGGAGCGAGCGATGCTGGTACGACGGCGCGCTTGGAGGTGATCCACGCCGCACCTGACCGCGCGACAGCGTTGTCGCGGCGCGTGGCGCGTGATGAGAGTGCCGCCGCGTTGCTGGCTTGGGCACGCGAGCTTGGCCCTGATGAGCACGCACTCTTTGTGCACATTGGCTTGGAGGGCTTGAGCTACTCCGAAGCCGGCGAGCGACTAGGACTACAGAAGGACACGGTAGCCAAGCGCTGGCAAGGCTTGCGAGAGCGCGCCGCCCATTTGGCCAAGGCACACGAGTACCTAGCGGAAGTGTAAGGCGCGCTTGACAGCGCCCTCAGCTACGCAGCCAGCGCAACCAGCGATGCCAGACACTGTGTTTGCCCTGGGCATGCAGCTGTACGGCTTCAAAGGCGCTGCGCAGACCACTAAGTTCAGCGCTGGTGAGCTGTAGCGCCGCTGCACCAGCATTCTCTTCCGCTTGGGCAGCTGTGCGCGCACCGGCAATCGCGGCGGTGACTCCCGGCTGGGCCAACACCCAAGCGAGGGCTACTTGGGCGCAGGTCGCGCGGTGCGCCTCGGCCACTGGCCGCAGCACGGTCTCCACCACCTGATTCACCTTGGCGCGATTGGTGGCTTCAAAACTGGCGCGTTTGTGCCGTCCATCGCTGCTGTCAAACGAACGCGATGCCGGGACTTTGCCTGTCAAAAGTCCTTGCTCAAGCGGCGAGTAGACCAACACTCCCACGGACTCCTCGTGGCACCAAGGCAGCACATCGCGTTCCACATCGCGCACGAGCAAGCTGTACTTGGGTTGCGTGGACGCCAGCGGCACTTGGCCTAGGTCTGCACTCATCAGGGCTCGCTTGGCCCGCGCTAGCAGATCGACACCGTGGTTCGAAAGGCCAATCTCGCGCACCAAACCTTTCCTGCGCAGCTCAAGCAAGGTGCCCAGCGTGTCCTCGATCGGCGTGGCAGCATCGGGCCAGTGCACCTGCATCAGGTCGATGGACTCACAACGAAGTCGGCGCAGACTCTGCTCGACTTCGTAGCGCACAGACTCAGGTCGCGCGGTGCGGTGGACGCTGCGCGGCACACCGTTTTGGTCCTTGGTCTCGAACCACAACTGGCCCTGTGTGTCGTCCCAACGCAGGCCCAGCTTGGTCAGCACCAAGACCTGATCGCGGCGCCCTTGCAGCGCCTTGCCTACAAGTTCCTCGGACAAACCGAATCCATAGACCGGTGCCGTGTCGACCGCATTGACGCCTGCCGCGAAAGCCGCATGCATGGCACGGATCGCTTCGCGTTCTTCGTCACCTTGGCGATGGGTGGTGCCCCACGCCCAACCACCGATGGCCCAAGCACCAAACACAATGGGCGAGATATGGAGAGCACTCTCACCCAGTTGCCGCGTCTGCATCACCGCTGTCCTTTCGGAACACAAAGCGTTGGTAGAGGAACGACACGAGCAAGAGCGACACAGCCAAGCCCAGCATGCTGGTGGCACGCCACAGACCTTCGAGGCGTCCAAGGTCCACGAGGAAGACTTTGCCAATCGTGAGGAGCAACAGCGCCAAGCTACCCCACCGCGCAGCCACCAACTTGGTCTGCACACCCAAGATCAACAACGCGAGCGAGTAGCTGGCCCACGCAATCGACAACACGAAGTCGCGTTGAGGAAGGCGGCCCAACCCATGCAATTGCACCGTTTCTACCGCGTAGCCATCGATGATGGCCACATTCAGCCACGCAAAGCCCACGAGTAAGGCCATGCTACCTGTGGCCAGACCCGGAAAGCGCACCGTGGAGCGCGCAGCAAGGGCTGCCGCAGCACCCATGCATAGCGCTGGCAGTAGCAGATTCCACGCATGATCGTTCCAGAACCACTGCGCTTCCGCGAGATCGGCTGCAGGCAAGCGCAGCACCAAGACCAACCCAGCCAAGGCCGCAGCCACGCCGGCGCCATGGGCGAACGGTGCGTGCTGCGTCCAACGCCAGGCCCCCATCAAACCCAGTGCAAGGAAGGCCAACGCAGGACCCACCAACCATTCGGGGCGCACCTCAGCCAGCGTCAAAGCTCCCAACACGATGGCAGCAGCAAGCCACGCATGCCGGGCCGTCGGCTCACAGCGCACACCAGCGAAGGCACGCAATCCCACAGCCACAAGCGCCCAAGCTGCTACGGGCCACACATCGCTGCTGAGTTGGTAGTGATGACGCATCAGCGTGACCACCATGGGTGTGAGCGCCACCCACAGGATGGCCGCGAGTCGCTGTTGCCATGCGCGTGTGCGCACATCGCCGCGTGTCGTCGAGCTCAAGCCGATGGTCACCAGCGAGAGCCACACTGCACCCAACGGCAAGATCCAATGTCTAGCCGAAAGGTCGTCTAGGCGCACCAACCCTGAGGCACTGAGGCTCAAACCTGCGGCAAGCGTGGTGATGGCTTGGGCGATCAGAGCGTGTGTGCG
>Ga0208788_1000688_pt1 | contig 16611 bp, 13 predicted proteins | sample Wag4_2014_7_11_3_FD_187363 | JGI IMG/M metagenome (GOLD analysis project Ga0208788, IMG submission 187363) | Fresh water mixed with fracking chemicals microbial communities from Ohio, USA - Utica-2 Time Series FC 2014_7_11 (SPAdes) (version 2) ...
CGAAGTCAGGTGATGCTGGATCTGTGATTGATACGCGTGTTGCTGAAGGAGAGATCATTACTAGTGATCCAGCCTTGTAGTAAGGAAGTGAAGCGATTGTTGCACCTGAGTAAGCAGGTCCTACAACGCCAAGAACGCTCTTGTTATTGCCAACGCCTGGAGCAACTGTTGATGCAACAGCTGGATCTCCTTGGTCATCAACTGAAAGAACCTTGATCTTGATGTTCTTGTTCTTTGCCATGAATAGCTTTGCAGCGTACTTAACGGCGTTCTGCTCGTCGATACCAGTTGATGCTTCTCCACCTGAAAGTGGACCCTGGTATGCGATTGTGTAAGTCTTTGTTGCTGCTGATGCTGTTGTTGATGCAAATGCGCCGAAAGCTAGCGCAGCTGCGGCAACGAGAGCGGCAGAAGCTTTGATCTTCTTGTTCATGTATTGCCTTCCTGTTTTTTATTGCATGTGTCCCGGGACAGGGAGGCTGAAAGTGTAAAGGGGGTGAGATAGATCTATCAACCCAGGGTTGAGCGTGGATATATAAAGGTTTGGTTACTTTCGCGAAGGGGTTGCAAATTCAACTCTCAGGAACGGCATCTGGGGAGATTACCGCCGCCGCGACCTCTTTCATGGTCAGCCGGCGATCCATCGCAGCCCGCTGAATCCAAGAAAAGGCCTCGGGCTCAGAGAGATTGAGAGCCTGCATCAAAATTCCTTTAGCGCGATCAATCAACTTACGCGTTTCAAGTCGTTCGTGAAGATCGGCAATTTCATCTGCAAGTGATCGCATCTGAGTATGTCTACTAATTGCAATTTCAATTGCTGGAACTAGATCGCCAATAGAAAATGGTTTAACTACATAGGCCATTACGCCAGCATCGCGTGCACGTTCTACGAGTTCACGTTGTGAAAATGCGGTCAACATAAGTACTGGTGCGATATCAATTATCTTTTCAGCTGCAGAAATGCCATCTAGTACTGGCATCTTTACGTCGAGAATTGCTAAATCTGGTTTGTGCAATTGTGCGAGTTCGATCGCTTGTGCACCATCGGCCGCTTCTGCGACAACTTCATAGCCTGCTTCGCGCAACATTTCGACTAAGTCCATACGAATGAGCGCTTCATCCTCGGCAACGAGAATTTTGATTGGAGATTTAGGTCTGACTAGAGATTTATCTGCGCTACTGGTCGTATTCATGTGCCTCGAGTCGGATTCGAACCGACACTATGCAGTGTTTGAGACTGCCCTCTCTACCGTTGGAGTACCGAGGCTCTTCGCGCTTTCCTTATCGGAAAGTTGCAAGCCAAATCTTAACGGTATGCAGGAGCGGCGCCACTCACGGCATCACCCACGCGGTGAACGCGCATAGCGTTGGTAGAGCCTGGAATTCCTGGAGGTGATCCCGCAACGATTACTACTAATTCACCTGCAACGCAGCGCCCAGATTTGAGCAACAGAGCATCAGCCTGCATAACCATTTCATCGGTGTGCTTAACCATCGGAGTGATCTCTGGTTCTACACCCCAGTCGAGTGCCATGCGGTTATAAGTTCCGACTTCTGGGGTAAATGCCAAGATGGGAATTGGAGAACGAAGTCGCGCAGTGCGGCGGGCTGAATCTCCAGATTGCGTGAATGTAACTAAGTATTTGGCGCCAACGATTGCGCCAACTTCAGTTGCCGCTTTGGTGATTGCACCGCCCTTTGTCTTTGGCGCTGACTTCATCGGGCGGATCATATCCATGCCGCCTTCTTCAGTATGAGAAATAATTCGCGCCATTGTCTGCACTGCTTCTATTGCAAACTCTCCCACTGATGTTTCACCTGAAAGCATCAAGGCATCTGCACCATCTAGAACAGCATTTGCACAGTCCGTTGCTTCAGCGCGAGTTGGGCGTGAATTGGTAATCATTGAATCCAGCATCTGAGTTGCAACGATTACCGGCTTTGCCGCTTCACGCGCAAGCTCGATGCAATGCTTTTGTACAAGTGGAACTTCTTCAATTGGGAGTTCCACGCCAAGGTCGCCGCGCGCCACCATGATGCCGTCAAAGGCGTTAACGATCTCTTGTAGATTGGCTACCGCCTGAGGCTTTTCAATCTTTGCGATAACCGGAACGCGAATTCCAACTTCATCCATAATTTGATGTACATCGACGATATCTTCAGCGCTGCGCACAAATGAGAGTGCGATGAAATCTGCGCCCGCGTTTAACCCCCAACGGAGATCTTCTTTATCCTTTTCAGAGAGCGCTGGAACCGAAACCGCGACGCCTGGCAAGTTAATTCCTTTATTATTACTGACTGCACCTGGTTCAATAACTTTAGTAACGACATCGTTGCCCTTTACCTCAGTTACTTCAACGGTAACTTTTCCATCATCAATAAGGATGCGATCTCCTGGCTTGCAATCTCCAGGTAGACCTTTGTAAGTAGTTCCGACGCGATCTTTAGTGCCTTCTACTTCATCGGTAGTAATTGTGAAGATATCGCCGCGAGCAAGATCGTGTGGGCCGGCCTTAAAGCGAGCTAAGCGAATCTTCGGTCCTTGTAGATCGACGAGAATTGCAACAGGTTTTCCTGCCTCTTTCGCAGCTGCGCGGACTTCATTGAGCCGGCTCTGATGTTCTTCATAGCCACCGTGAGAAAGGTTGAGGCGAGCCATATTCATACCGGCGGCAATCAACTCACGAACTTTTTCGGGTGATTCAACAGCTGGACCCATTGTGCAGACAATCTTCGCGCGACGCATGTGGCTACCTTATCTAATCGAATTACTACTGGACAGTTTCAAGAAAGAGATTTAAAGCACCTGGCTTTCAGAACTCTAGGAATTTAAACCATTAAGGAGCGATCGGTCGGTTCGATCGGTGAAGGTAGTTGGCTCTCGCCTTCTAGATACTTATCAACGCCCGCTGCGGCGCTTCGCCCTTCGGCGATTGCCCAAACAATTAGCGATTGACCACGGCCGGCATCACCAGCGACGAAAATTCCTTCTTCGCTTGTCTGGAAGTTGGCATCACGTTTGATGTTGCCGCGCTCATCTAATTCAACGTTTAGTTGAGTTAGAAGTGCTGATTTTTCAGGACCAGTAAAGCCCATTGCGAGAAATACAAAGTCGGCTGGAATTTCTTTCTCAGTTCCTGGAACTGGTTCAAACTTTCCATTTTCAAACTTTGTTTCAACAAGTTTGATCGCCTTTACATTGCCGTTTCCATCACCAATGAATTCTTCGGTGCTAACTGCAAAGAGTCGGTTATCCAACTCTTCATGAGCAGAAGAAACGCGGTAGATCATTGGATAGGTAGGCCACGGTTGAGATGATGGGCGCTCTTCAGTTGGACGCGGCATGATCTCGAGTTGAGTAACGCTTGCTGCGCCTTGGCGAATCGAAGTACCAAGGCAATCAGCGCCGGTATCTCCCCCACCAAGAATTACGACATGCTTTCCGGCAACGTTGATATCAGGATTTACAACTTCACCAAGTGCCTGCTTATTTCCCCAAGGCAAGAACTCCATAGCCTGGTAAATACCTTTGTTTTCGCGACCCTTAATTGGCAGATCGCGCCATTGAGTTGCTCCAACTGCAAGAACCACCGCATCGTATTTCTTGCGCAGATCACTTCCCGTTAGTTCAACTCCAACATTTACTCCAGGGCGGAAGCGAGTTCCTTCCTTCTCCATCTGATTTAAACGGCGATCCAGGATGTTCTTCTCCATCTTGAATTCAGGAATGCCGTAGCGAAGTAGGCCACCAATTTTGTCGGCGCGTTCGTAAACAGCAACGGTATGTCCAGCGCGAGTTAATTGTTGCGCTGCCGCAAGACCTGCAGGCCCAGAACCAATTACAGCAACGGTCTTTCCGGTCAAACGTTCAGGGGCAAGCGGCTTTACATTTCCCGCACCGAAAGCTTCTTCAATAGTGCGAAGTTCTACTTGCTTAATTGTTACCGCATCCGCGTTGATGCCTATGACGCAGGCTGTCTCGCATGGAGCAGGACAGAGGCGACCGGTGAATTCAGGGAAGTTATTTGTTGCATGCAGGCGATCGATTGCCTCTTCTTTATCGCCACGCCACATCAAATCATTCCATTCAGGAATTAGATTTCCGAGTGGACAACCCTGGTGGCAGAAAGGAATACCGCAATCCATGCAACGCCCTGCCTGCTTCTGCAAGTGTTCCAAACTCTGTGGTTCGTAAACTTCGTGCCAATCTTTGATTCGCACATCAACCGGGCGACGCTTTGGAGTCTCGCGCGGCGTGGTTAGAAATCCCTTTGGATCAGCCATTTGCTGCAACCTCCATTACATACTGATCAACAGGTAAACCATCTTTTGTCGCTCGCTCAATTGCAGCTAAGACACGTGCATAGTCGCGTGGCATAACAAGTGAGATGCGATTTAGCGCAGCGTTCCAGTCTGCAAGTAAAGCTGCTGCAACTTCAGAACCTGTCTCAGTGAAGAAATCAGAGACCAACGCTTTAAGTGTTTCCTTTTGATCTTCGGGAACTGCCAAGATATCTACGAGTTCACCATTTACTTGGGCAGGGTTTAGGTCGAGCACAAATGCGCGTCCACCTGACATACCGGCGGCAAAGTTGCGGCCGGTGCGACCGAGCACAACAACTGTTCCGCCAGTCATGTACTCACAACCATGATCGCCAATTCCTTCGACGATCGCTGTTGCGCCAGAGTTGCGTACGCAGAATCGTTCACCGACTAAGCCACGGATGTAGATCTGACCTGATGTTGATCCGTAACCAATAACGTTTCCAGCGATGACATTTTCATGCGAAGCAAAGGTTGCTCGCTCATCTGGGCGCACGATCACGCGACCACCTGAAATACCTTTACCAACATAGTCATTGCTATCGCCGTACATGCGAATGACAACGCCTTGCGGCAAGAAAGCACCGAGTGATTGACCAGCAGAACCATGCAGAGTTACATCGATAGTGCCGGCTGGAAGTCCATCTGCGCCATAGCGTCGCGTAACTTCTGCGCCCAACATCGTGCCGACAGTGCGGTTTACATTTCGTACAGGTAGATCAATACGAACGTTTTCGCCCTTTTCAAGAGCGGCGGCAGAGAGTTCAATCAACTTGTTATCAAGTGCTGCTGCAAGACCGTGATCTTGAACTGTTGTGCGATGCAGAGGTGAATCAACATCAGGGCGAACTAGAAGAGGTGCAAGATCTAGGCCGCTGGCTTTCCAGTGATTAACTGCATCACGGGTATCAAGAAATTCAACGTGTCCGATCGCTTCTTGCAGAGTGCGGAAACCTAGGCTAGCCAAGATCTCGCGTACTTCTTCGGCGATGTATTCGAAGAATGTTTCTACAAACTCTGGCTTGCCAGTAAAGCGCTTACGCAGTTCTGGGTTCTGAGTTGCGACGCCAACTGGACAGGTATCCAAATGGCAGACGCGCATCATTACGCAACCAGAGACAACAAGAGGTGCGGTTGCAAATCCATATTCTTCAGCGCCGAGTAGCGCTGCAATTACAACATCGCGACCAGTCTTTAACTGACCATCTGCTTGGACAACGATGCGATCGCGCAGACCGTTAAGTAGAAGAGTCTGTTGTGTTTCCGCTAGACCAAGCTCCCAAGGCGCTCCGGCATGCTTTAGCGAAGTAAGTGGTGATGCACCCGTGCCACCATCGTGACCGGAGATCAAAACCACATCGGCATGGGCCTTGCTTACGCCAGCAGCAACTGTGCCAACGCCAACTTCGGCTACGAGCTTGACGTGAATGCGGGCATTCTTATTGGCATTCTTCAAATCGTGGATTAGTTGAGCAAGATCCTCAATTGAGTAAATATCGTGGTGCGGTGGTGGTGAAATCAAACCAACGCCAGGAGTTGAGTAACGAACCTTGGCGATCCATGGATAGACCTTGTTACCTGGCAACTGTCCGCCTTCACCAGGCTTTGCACCTTGCGCAATTTTTATTTGGATGTCGTCAGCGTTAACTAGATAGTTGCTAGTTACTCCGAAGCGACCGCTAGCAACTTGCTTAATTGCGCTGCGCTTGGAATCACCATTTGCCATAGGTAGGAAACGCGACGGATCTTCTCCGCCTTCGCCAGTATTTGATTTGGCGCCAAGTCGGTTCATTGCGATCGCTAAAGTTTCGTGAACTTCTTGTGAAACAGAACCCCATGACATCGCGCCAGTTGAGAAACGCTTTACGATCTCAGAAATTGGCTCGACTTCATCAATAGAAATTGCAGGACGCTCCCCTTCTTTAAAGGCGAAGAGTCCGCGTAGCGTCATTAACTCTTTGCTCTGGCCATCGACCTTGCTGGTGTAGCGCTTGAAGATGTCATAACGCTTGGAGCGAGTTGAATGTTGCAGCGCAAAGACAGTCTCTGGATTAAAGAGGTGTGGTTCGCCATCGCGACGCCATTGGTATTCGCCACCAATTGGCAGACGCTTGGAACCTGGGATCGCTCCCCCTGGTGGATATGCGATGTGATGGCGGGCAATTGTCTCTTCAGCAATTGTGTCGAGACTGATTCCGCCAAGCCGTGAAGTTGTGCCAACAAAGTATTCGTCGACAACTTCTTGCGAAAGCCCGATTGCTTCGAAAACCTGTGCACCGGTATATGAGGCGATCGTCGAAATACCCATCTTCGACATAACTTTAAGGACGCCCTTACCTAGACTCTTAATAATGTTGCGAACGGCCTTTTCTGGAGTAATACCAGTGATGACACCCTGTAGAACTAAATCTTCAGCAGATTCCATCGCAAGATAAGGGTTAACCGCTGCTGCGCCGTAACCGATAAGGAGTGCAACATGGTGAACTTCGCGAACATCGCCAGCTTCAACAACCAATCCGACCTTGGTACGAGTCTTTTCACGAATCAAATGGTGGTGAACTGCTGCAGTTAAGAGAAGTGATGGAATAGGTGCATCTTCGGCATCGCCATCGCGGTCAGATAGAACAATGATGCGCGCACCTGCAGAAATTGCATCAGATACCTCGCGCTTAATCTCTTCAAGGCGGGTTTGCAAAGTATTGCCATCTCCAGCAACTGGGAAGAGGCCACGAACTACATAGGCAGATAAACCTGGATGATCTCCATCAGCATTCACGTGGATGATCTTGGCAAGTTCATCGTTATCGATAACTGGGAAAGCAAGTGAAATTTGGCGGCAAGAAGAAGGACCTGGATCAAGCAGGTTGTGCTCTGGGCCAATTGATCCGCCCAAACTTGTAACCAGTTCTTCGCGAATTGCATCAAGCGGTGGATTAGTTACTTGTGCAAAGAGCTGTGAGAAGTAATCAAAGAGCAGGCGTGGTTTTTCAGAGAGCGCTGCAATTGGCGTATCTGTGCCCATTGAGCCGAGCGCTTCCATACCGTTCTTAGCCATAGGTGTAACCAAGATGCGAAGTTCTTCTTCGGTGTAACCGAATGCGCGTTGGCGACGAACCACAGATGAGTGCGGATAAACAATGTGTTCGCGGGAAGGAAGTTCAGATAACTTCATGATGCCGGCGTGGAGCCATTCTCCATAAGGAGCAGCATCTGCCAGTGAATCTTTGATCTCATCATCTTCGATGATGCGCCCTGCTTCGATATCCACTAAGAACATCTTGCCTGGTTGCAAACGGCCCTTACGAACAATCTTTTCGGCAGGGAAATCGAGAACACCAACTTCAGATGCAAGAACAACCAAGCCATCATCTGTTACCCAGAAACGTGATGGACGTAGTCCGTTGCGATCTAGAACCGCGCCAACTTGATGTCCATCTGTGAAAGTTACACAGGCTGGTCCATCCCATGGCTCCATAAGGGAAGCGTGGAAAGCATAAAAGTCGCGGCGCTTCTGCGACATCGTTGTGTGATTCTCCCAAGCTTCAGGGATCATCATCAGCACAGAATGTGGAAGCGAACGTCCACCAAGGTAGAGAAGTTCTAGAACTTCATCAAATGATGCAGAGTCGCTGCCTGACATTTCAACGATTGGAAATAGGCGGCTGAGATCACCTGGAATTAACTCGCTTGCAAGAAGTGATTCGCGGGCGCGCATCCAGTTTCGGTTTCCCTTAACGGTATTGATTTCACCGTTGTGTGCAATAAATCGGTATGGGTGGGCAAGCGGCCACGAAGGAAATGTATTTGTTGAAAAGCGTGAGTGAACGAGTGCAAGAGGTGAAACAACACGTACATCGCTTAGATCCGGGAAGAACTCTTCAAGTTGTCCAGTGGTGAGCATTCCCTTATAAACAATGGTTTGAGATGAAAGTGATGGGAAGTAAAGATCGAGTGAATGTTCAGCGCGCTTTCTTAGACAGAAGGCAAGGCGATCAAGCGCAATTCCTGACTCGTTCTTATTGCCAGAGAGAAAAACTTGTTCGAACTTTGGCATAACTGAAACAGCTGTCTTGCCGAGTGATTTGGGATTGATCGGAAGATCGCGCCAACCAAGAACAGTTAGACCTTCTTCAGATGCGATCTTTGCAATCTCATCGCGAACTTCTGCACCTTGGGCAACGAATGCGATACCTGTTGCATAGTGTCCTTCAGCAGGAAGATTAAAATCTGTAACTGCGCGATAGAAAGCATCCGGGACGCGAATTAAAATTCCTGCGCCATCACCACTATCTGGTTCTGCACCAGATGCACCGCGGTGTTCGAGATTGCGAAGAGCGGTCAGCGCCTTTTCAACAATTTCATGTGTTGCAACTTTATTTAGAGTAGCAACCATTGCAACGCCGCATGCATCATGCTCGTTTGCGGGATCGTAAAGACCCTGTTGTGCTGGGTAATTAGATGGAAGGGCCATCTGTTACACGCTCCTGTTGCTCACACTTATATTGTTGAAAGAGTGGGACAACTTTGGCCCGAAAGATTCACCGCAGGCGGTGATAGATGCAAAAGGGTAGCAACTGTTGGCGGTATTCGGCACTCCCGAATTAGCCTGCGTGAGAGTGAGTTTAGATACCGCTCAGATGGAGCGCTTGGCCGATTCCAGCGGTAACGGCCATACCGATACACCCACCCAAGATTACGCGCAGGGTTGGGGCGAGGATCTTTGAGCCTGCTGTCTTTGCGCTGAGGATCCCAGTGAATACAAGACCCATAACGGTAAAGGCGACGATGCTAAAGGCGACTTTGCCGGGAGTTGGCGCGAATGCTCCAATAAATGGAATCAATCCGCCTGCTGTAAATGCAGCAGCTGATGCCATCGCTGCTTGAACTGGTCGAGCTTTGGTGTGGGGAAATTGTCCAAGTTCATCGCGCAAGTGGGCTTCAAGTGGATCGCGATCGTGCATCGCTTTTGCAACTTCCATCGCAAGTTCTGGGGAAAGGCCGCGCGCAATATAGATATGTTGCAATTCAAGTAGTTCTGCTTCTGGATCAATAGCTAGGTGTTCCATCTCTAACTTTCGATCAGATTCTTCAATATCGTTCTGTGAGCGAACAGAAACATATTCACCAACGGCCATAGACATCGCTCCGGCTGCGATACCGGCAGCGCCTGCAGTAATCAAGAAAGCTTGCGCATCGGCTCCGCCAGCTTTTGCAGCGGTTACACCAATCATTAAAGATGCAGTTGAAACTAAGCCGTCATTTGCACCGAGTACAGCTGCGCGCAACCAACCTGCACGATGAGTGCGATGTTGGAGATTGCGACGGTAAACATCATCCAGTGCCATATTTAGAGCCTACCTGATGGCTCTCTGAAAATTGTGCAGGCTTAGGCTTTATCGCGGGCGCGCAAGCGAAGAAAAACCATCGCTGCGATCGAAATTAGCGCAAGGCTTACCCATTGATTTACTCGCAGCCCTGCAATTTCATGCGCTGGATCAATACGGATAGATTCGATGAAGAAGCGACCGAGCGAATAGCTAAAAACATATGCGGCAAAGGTGCAGCCAGCAGACCAATGTTTGGATACGACCATCAATAAAATCGCGATAAAGGTGCACCAGATCGCTTCATAGAGAAATGTAGGGTGAAAAGTTTCAACGAGCCCATAGCCACTTGGTCGATACTTATATGGAATCGATAGACCCCACCAGGTATCGAGGGGACGTCCAAATAGTTCGGCGTTAAACCAATTTCCAAATCGTCCAATCGCTTGTGCAAAGAGAATTCCTGGAGCAATTGCATCGAGGAATATCCCAAAGCTTGGCAGGTTCATGGAGCGAGCGAGTTTTCTATATGAGTAGAAAGCACCGACAGCGCCGAGCGATATCGCACCCCAGATTCCGAGGCCACCTTGCCAAATCTTTAGGATCGCAACGGGGTCGCCATCGCTACCGAAGAAATCTTCTGGCGTTGTGATGACGTGATAAAGCCGGCCACCAATAATTCCTGATGGCACTGCGATTACAGCGACTTCAGAGACAACGCCTCTTAAAGATTCATCACGTGCAGCCAGGCGCTTATTGCCTAGCCAAATTGCAACTGCAATTCCCGCGATGATGCACAGTGCATAGAAATGCACGGTGAATGGTCCGATAGAAACTTCCGAAATAGACGGAGTTGGTATCGAACGATTCATGCTTGAACTAGTTAGGCTTTTTCAACCGCGAGCATGAAGTCTGCGAGACTTCCGTATGCCGTGTTGCGATCAATTTCCTTACCGTTAATCAATACCGTTGGAGTTGAATTTACATTTCGCTTAGATCCTTCTTCGGCGACGTTCTTAACCCAACCAATGTAATCCTGGCCTTGCACACACTTGTCATATTCGCCGCTCGAGATTCCGAGACCGATTCCAAGCGTTGCAAAATACTGTGAACTCCATGCCCCAGAGTTTTCCGAAGGCTGATTTGCAAAGAGGGTTCTATGGAAATCTAAGAATTTTCCTTGATCTGCGGCACATGCTGATGCATTTGCTGCGAGTTGGGATTCGCCACCTAGGAAAGAGAGAGGGTGGAAGGCAACTTTCGCCTTCTTAGTGCTGATCAAATCTTCAATGTAAGAGCCGGCGATTGCTTCAAAGCGGGCGCACGCAGGGCATTGAAAATCTTCGTAGATTTCAATAAATGGAACGCCAGTTAACTCTTTATTAAAGACAATTCCATATCCATCTTCAGCAGAAACGCTAGCTGGAATTGCAGCAGATGAATCGCCGCGGTTAGAGAGAACAGTAGGCACCAACATAATTAGTGCAACGCCAACAACTACTGCAATTACAAGATTGCGAGTGAAGTTATCTTTTCCGCCATTAGGTTTTCCACCATTGGGTTTTTTTGCCTGTGCCATCTTTATTCCGTCTCTCCTGCGTTAGATTGTCTAGGTGCTCTATCTATAGAAAACTTGGTTACTGGATATCGGATTAAGAATAGAGCCATCGCCACTAGCCCAGCATCCCTTAGTATCTCCTGAAGGTAGCGTGTCTGGCCCGGGTCGACTGCTCCTCCCCCGCCGAAACAACCGCAATCAATATTTAAGCCGCGCGCCCAGGCTTGGGCGATTGCGATGATAAAGATAAACATAGTGAACCCACCCAGCGCTGCAACAAAGCGAGTTGCTGCTCCGACGACAAGCAATAGTCCAATTACGATTTCAAAGAAGGGAAGGGTGAGGCCCAGAAAGTTCGCGATGGGAATTGGAAGTAGTTCATATGAGCGAACCGCCATTTGTGAAATCTCGGTCTTTCCAACCTTCAGATATCCCGCCGCTAAAAGAACTCCGCCAAGAGTGAGTCTGCAGGCTAACCCAATCCAGGGTTGTAACTTTTCAAATTTACTCATCGACCTTCGCGGACACCCTTGGCTAACTCGGTAGCAAGTTCTTTAACCGCCGCTAGCCCTGCTTCTTCATTTGGAGCATCTTGTAGAGCTTTGATGAAAGCTGATCCAACGATTACTCCATCAGCATATGCAGCAACGCCCTTTGCTTGCTCGCGCGTTGAAACACCTAATCCAACTGCAACTGGTAAACCAGTTGTTGTGCGAATCCGTGCAACGAGATCCGCCGCTCCTGATGAAACCGAATTCCGCGCACCGGTTACACCCATCAAACTTGCTGCGTATACAAATCCCCCACAGGCGGCAGTGACCTTTGGCATTCGTGCATCAGATGTACTTGGAGCGATTACATAGATTGGATTGATTGAATTCTCTTTTGTCGCACCCAGCCAGGAAGAAGACTCTTCAATCGTTAAATCTGGAGTGATTACACCGGATCCACCATTTGTGGCGATCGCTTTGGCGAATTCACTTACGCCATAGCGTTCGATTGGGTTCCAGTAGGTCATTACAACAGCAGCTACTCCACCATCTGTTGCAACTTTTAGAGCCGACATAACTTCAGCCGCTCCAGTTCCGTTTTCTAGTGCGGTGACTGCTGCTGCCTGGATAGTTGGCCCATCCATTACCGGATCGCTATAAGGAAATCCGATCTCGATCGCATCAACCCCAGCATCTATAAATGTTTGAATAACTTTTGCGCAACCGGCTTGCGATGGAAAACCCGCAGGAATATATGCAATCAGCGCAGCGCGATTTTCAGCGCGAACCTTTACAAATAATTGATCTAAAGCGGTCATCAATCGAGTGGAATTCCAAAATACTGCGCTGCGGTCTGTACATCTTTATCGCCGCGTCCAGAGAGATTGATAACGATGATGGCATCTTTACCAAGTTCATTTCCAACCTGTAGCGCACCTGCAAGAGCGTGGGCAGTTTCGATCGCTGGAATAATTCCTTCTGTCTTTGAGAGAAGTGCAAAGGCGTGCATGGCTTGTTCATCTGTAATAGCGCGATACTCGGCGCGGCCAATGTCGTGAAGGTATGCGTGCTCGGGACCAACACCTGGGTAATCAAGGCCAGCAGAAATTGAATGTGACTCAACGGTTTGGCCATTGGCATCTTGCAAAACATAAGAACGAGTTCCATGGAGAACACCTGGTGTGCCGCCAGTGATCGTTGCAGCATGACGTCCAGTTTCTACGCCATCTCCACCAGCTTCTAGCCCGATTAAGCGAACAGATGGATCAGAGATAAAGCGGTGGAAAATTCCAATCGCATTGGAGCCACCACCGACACAGGCAAGCACGGCATCAGGTAAACGACCTGTGAGCGCTAAGACTTGCTCGCGCGTTTCTTCGCCGATGATTTTGTGAAAATCTCTAACCATCGTTGGGAAAGGATGGGGACCGGCAACAGTTCCGAGTAAGTAGTGAGTGGTTTCAACGTTGGTAACCCAATCACGCATCGCTTCATTAATGGCATCTTTCAAAGTGCGTGAACCAGTTGTAACAGGAACAACTTCAGCACCCAGTAACTTCATACGGGCAACATTTAACGCTTGGCGCTTTGTATCTTCTTCACCCATGTAGACAACGCATTCCAAGCCCATCAGCGCAGCGGCCGTGGCTGATGCAACGCCATGCTGACCGGCACCGGTTTCGGCGATGATGCGCTTCTTACCCATGCGCTTTGTAAGCAAAGCTTGCCCAAGAACGTTATTGATCTTATGGCTGCCAGTGTGGTTTAAATCTTCGCGCTTTAAAATAATGCGAGCACCACCAGCATGTTCTGCAAAACGTTTTGCTTCGGTGATGATGCTTGGGCGTCCCGTGTAAGTACGATGAAGTTCTGCTAACTCTGCGACGAATGCTGGATCGCTCTGCGCGGTGTAATGCGCTGCTTCTAACTCTTCGAGAGCACCGATTAGCGCTTCAGGTACAAAGCGACCACCATATGGACCGAAGTGACCCAAGATGGATCCGAGATCTTCTTTCGGCGAAGTCGACATGGGATTAAGCCTACCCTCGACCTAATAAGGTCCGCATTGCCAAATCTGGATCACCCGATGTCACCAGGGCTTCACCCACCAAGATCGCCTTTGCGCCTGAGTTCTGCGCAAATTCAACATCGCTGCGAGTTGAAATCCCAGATTCTGCGACGCGGATTAACTCTGCTGGAATCTGTGGAATCAAATCGGCGAAGGCTTTGGGTTCTACCTCTAGGGTCTTCAAGTTTCGCGAATTAACACCAATTATTCGAGGAGAAATCTCCAAGGCCCGCTCTAATTCATCTGCGGTGTGAACTTCAATGAGAGCGGCCATCTCTAATTCAGTTGCGATATCAAAGAAGTCTTTGAGTTGGCTCTTTGATAAGGCGGCAACGATTAATAAAACTAGATCAGCCCCATGGGCGCGCGCTTCGTAGAATTGATATTCATCAACCATAAAATCTTTTCTCAAAACTGGAATATCAACTCGACTTCGCACCGCATCTAAATCAGAGAGCGATCCCTTAAAACGGCGCTCTTCGGTAAGAACGCTAATCACGCTGGCGCCGGCCTTTTGATAACTCTCGGCTAGCGCTGCTGGATCGGTGATTGCCGAAAGCGAACCCTTGCTTGGTGAAGATCGCTTTACCTCAGCGATCACCTTCATCTCATCTCCAGTTAAAGCTACATGTGCATCACGAACCGGCGCCGCCTGTGACATCTCTTCAAGAATTTGGTTTAGTGACTTGCGACGTTTTGCTAAATCTTCCCGGACGCCCTCAATTATCGAATCTAAGACGGTCATGGCTTCTCGTTCTCACTCTTAACTTCACTTGGATCGATCCCATGATCTAGCGCGTTCCATGAATTCATAGGTGGCCTATTTCTAGATTGTCGCTCGTAGCGCTTGGAAATTCGAAAACGCTTTGAAATATAAATGGTGAAAGTTGCAACAATTACCAGTGAAATCAGTATTTGCACAAACTCAGACACTTGCTGACCTCATCTTATTTGCAGCGCTAATTGCTCCTAGGACAGCGGCTGCCTTATTTGCACATTCCTGATCTTCGGAGGCAGGATCTGAATCGGCTACAACTCCTGCGCCTGCTTGAACGTATGCCATCTTGTTGTAAATAAGTGCGGTACGAATTGCGATACATGTATCGATATTGCCGGTGAAATCTATATAACCAATTGCACCCCCATAAAGCCCGCGCCTGGTTGGTTCGAGTTCTTCGATGATCTCCATCGCTCTCGGCTTTGGTGCGCCAGAGAGAGTTCCTGCAGGAAAGACAGCAAAGAGAGCATCAACTGGAGTAGAAGTTTCTGCAAGCTCGCCAATGACTGTAGAAACAATATGCATCACATGCGAATAACGTTCGATATGCATGAAGTCGATTACTTCAACAGTTCCTGGCTTTGAGATGCGCCCTAGGTCATTTCTTCCAAGATCAACCAGCATTAAGTGTTCTGCTCGTTCCTTAGGGTCTGCCAACAACTCTTCGCCCAAGCGATGATCTTCTTCAGCAGATGCAGAACGTTTTCTGGTTCCTGCGATCGGGTGAACCATTACCTCTTTACCGGTCACCTTTACTAAGGCTTCTGGGCTTGATCCAACAACTTCTATTCCATCGGTAAAGCGGAATAGATACATATAAGGGCTGGGGTTATGAAGTCGTAGCGCGCGGTAAACATCTAAGGCGTCGGCACTACATTCCATAGCAAAGCGTTGCGATAGGACTATTTGGAAAGCCTCACCCGCAACAATCTCTTCCTTAGCCTGTAGCACTTTAGATTTAAATTCATCGCTAGAGATGTTCTGCGTAAATTGCGGGGTTTGCCGTTCTGGAATCTGATCGATGTAACCAGGTAGCGAACCTTGCAGATCAGATTGCATACGATCTAAACGAAGTTGGGCATCGTTAAATGCTTCATCAATTCGCTCATCGCTTCCGTCCCAGTTAATGGCATTAGCAATCAAGGTAATCGTTCCCTCGGCATGATCCATCACCGCGAGATCGCTAGTTAACATAAAGGCGATCTCTGGCAGCGGAATATCTTTCGCGCTTTGGTTCGGCAATTTCTCTAAGCGGCGAACTGCGTCGTAACCCATGTAGCCAACTAGCCCACCAGTAAGTGGTGGAAGTCCAGCAATCTTCGGAGATTTCAGATGAGCTGCAGATAGGCGGAGCGCTTCAAGAGGATCTAAACCGACAGGTGCGCCAGCAGGTGTTGTGCCAACCCAAATTGATCGGCCATCTTTCTCGCTTAGGGTTGCTTGAGAATGTGCGCCGATAAATGAATATCTTGACCAGGCTCCCCCATGTTCGGCAGATTCCAAGAGAAAGGTCGATGCTTCGTTCTTTGCGATCTTGCGATAAACACCGAGCGGAGTTTCGCCGTCAGCCAGGAGTTTGCGATAGACCGGAATAACGTTATAGCTCTTCGCATATTCGCGGAAATCGTTGAGTTGCATTATTTATCTGCACTGATCTCGAGCGGATTGTGAAAACAAGTCTTATTTCCAGTGTGGCAAGCTGCGCCAACTTGGTTAACTTTCAAGAGCAGAGCATCGCCATCGCAATCTAAAGAGATAGCGACTACTTCTTGCGTATGGCCAGATGTTGCGCCCTTAACCCAAATCTCATTGCGGCTACGGCTCCAATAGGTTGCTTTACCTGTTTCCAAAGTTTGCGCAAGAGATTCGTGGTTCATGTAAGCAAGCATTAATACTTCGCCGGTTTTTGAATCTTGGGCGATTGCTGGAATTAGATCAATGCCTTCTTTTAAGCGCGCTGCAATATCTGATGGGATCGCAGCGCTCATGTGCTTATTCTGCCTTACACAGTTGCGTTGTTGCGAATGGAATAACCCTGCGCGCTTAGATAGCGCTTTACATCACCAATG
>Ga0208788_1000693_pt1 | contig 16523 bp, 13 predicted proteins | sample Wag4_2014_7_11_3_FD_187363 | JGI IMG/M metagenome (GOLD analysis project Ga0208788, IMG submission 187363) | Fresh water mixed with fracking chemicals microbial communities from Ohio, USA - Utica-2 Time Series FC 2014_7_11 (SPAdes) (version 2) ...
AAATTAAAACTTCTTAGTGAAGATTTAAATAGGTTTTTTATAAATATAGACTTAGAAGGGATAAGCCTCCAAATTGATGTTCCAAAGCCAAGGTAAGATGAAATAGACCATCAAAGTGAGCAGGATAATGGAAAGGATATTTAACCAGAGTCCTGCTTTAACCATGTCTTTTATCTTCAGGTAACCCGGACCAAATACAACCGCGTTGGGTGGAGTGGCCACTGGAAGCATAAATGCGCAGCTCGCAGCGAGAGTTGCGCCAACCATCAGACCAAAGGGGTGCACATCCAATTTAATAGCTACAGAAGCCAAAATTGGCAGTAACATAGAGGCTGTGGCTACATTGGAAGTTACTTCGGTAAGGAAATTGACAGCAGCGATGATGATCAGCAATAAAACGAAGAAGCTTACCCCTTCAATCAAACTCAAATGTTGGCCAATCCAACTGGCAAGTCCAGTTTCTTTAAAGCCTTCTGCTAAAGCCAATCCTCCTCCAAAAAGGATCAAAACTCCCCAGGGAATCTGTTCAGCAGTTTTCCAGTCCAATATTCTACCCTTTGGTTCAGATTTTCCAGAAGAGGGTAGGAGCAAGAGGAGCATAACACCAAGTAAAGCGATGATTGTATCATCTAATGCCGGTAGTAAGGGTGCCAACAAAAAGCTGCGGGTGATCCAAGAGAAGCAAACGAGTCCAAATACGATCAGAACTGTTTTTTCTTCGTAGGTGATTTTTCCCAAGGACACAATTTGGTCTTGGATAACCGATTTAGCTTCTGTTAGGTTAAACTTTTTAGGAAGCGGATTGCCATAGTTTACCAGATAAAACCATGCAATGGCAAGTAAAACCACCGAAAAAGGAAATGCAAACAGCATCCATTCATTGAAATCAATCGTGTAGTTGTATAATTTTTCGACTACAGCACGTAGTACGTTGTTGGTGGGGGTACCAATTAGAGTTGCCATTCCACCGATGGAAGCTGCATAGGCGATGCCTAACAAGATGTTTTTAGCTAAATGAGTGGATAGTATCCCATTTTCATCTCCTAAATGGTTCTTGAATTGGCCAATTACAGCCAATCCAATAGGCAGCATCATCAAGGCTGTTGCAGAATTGGAGATCCACATGGAAAGGAATCCTGTGGCCAACATGAATCCCAGCACAATTCGCCTTAAATCTGTTCCTAATAAATTTATTATGTTAAGTGCAATACGTTTATGTAGGTTCCATTTTTCGATTGAAGTAGCTAAAAGAAATCCGCCCATGTACAGCAACACTGTGGGATCCATGTAATTGTTAGAAACTTGCTTCAGGTTCAATACGCCAGACAAGGGCAAAACCATCAGAGGCAATAAAGCGGTACCTGCAATGGGAACTGCGTCCGTTATCCACCAGATTGCCATCCATAAGGTAAGGCCTAGCATTAATTTTCCTTCAGGAGCTAAGCCAGGAGTATCTACCAAAAAATAAATCAAAAAGAAAGCTATAGGTCCTAGGAGACGGCCGACATTAGGAAACCAATTATTCATGTTGAAAGAAGTTCAGTGTGAAGGGTAAATGAATGAAGATGAATGTTAATCTAAATCAAAAGTTTTTGTTTAGAGCATGTTGAATGGAGAGACCTGCGAAGAGGTGCGGGAAGCAATACCATCGATTGTATCAAAGACATTGGATTGTAGCTGAGGAGTGATCCTATCTGTAAGCTTTAAATTTTTATTTAACATAATATAAATTATACAACATAAATACCATCAAATACGCTCAAATCAGCTATTCTCTTGATTTCGATACGCCCACATAATAATCAGGATCCACCACTAGAACTTGTACAAGAGCTGCCTCTAATTTCTGCCAGGATGTTTTTGGCTGTAGTCTTTTTGTACTTCCATCTAACAATACATCTACGGGCATATCAAAATCTTTCACTGCACTTATCCATCGGTAATGCAAAGCCCCATCTTGCTGGTAATATTCCAAGATTGGAATACGAGCATCACGTAAGTATTGATCAAACACCCTTGACAAATTCATCCCCATCTGTTTGGAGATGTAGGATTCCACCTGAGCTGTAGTTACAGTCTGGTGGTAGAATGTTTCATTCAAGCCACGTAAGATCTGTCTCCATTTCTCATCGTCTTGCAAGATTTGACGAAGCATGTTCAAAAGATTGCCACCCTTGTAGTACATGTCCCCAGAGCCACGCTGGTTGACTCCATAATCTCCGATAATGGGTTTATCGTTCAGGATATTCATTCGTGTACCACGTACGTAGGCTTGCCCTGCTTCCTTGCCGTAATGATAGTCAAGAAACAAGCTTTCAGAGTAATTCGTGAAGCTTTCGTGGATCCACATGTCAGCCTCATCTTTGTACGTAATGTTGTTGGCAAACCATTCGTGACCTGCCTCGTGGATGATGATAAAGTCAAATTTTAAACCCCAACCAGTTCCACTTAGATCTCTGCCCCGGTAACCGTTTTGGTAGCCGTTGCCGTAAGTCACCGAACTCTGGTGTTCCATGCCCAAATAAGGTACTTCCACCAACTTAAATCCATCTTCGTAAAATGGATACGGCCCAAACCAATGTTCGAAGGCCTGCATCATGCGTCTGGCATCCTGAAAATGAACTTTTGCCTTCTCTAAATTCTCCCGTAAGACAAAGTAATCCATATCTAGCGTCCCTTTTTCGCCCGCGTATTTCTCACCAAACTGTGCGTAATCTCCCACATTGATGTTCACCCCATAGTCATTGATGGGATTGACCACCTTCCAGTGAAAAGTATCGGCATCTTTTCCTACTTTGATTTCGACCAAGCGGCCATTGGAAATGTCCAAAAGGCCTTTTGGCACGGTTACATGCATGTCCAAACTATCTACCTCATCGGCAGGATGGTCTTTCAAGGGCCACCAGATGCTGGATCCGATGCCTTGGTTGGATGATGCGATAAAATCAAGTCCTTTTGAATCCTTCTGCCAAGTAATTCCTCCATCCCAAGGTGGACGAACTGCCTCTTTTGGAATCCCCTCGTACTGCACAACAAGCTCTTCTAGGGCACCTGGAACCTGTTTCTTGGTTAAGGTCACCCAATATACCGCCCCTTCTCGTCTATAAGAAAGGGGTTTCCCTCCTTGTGTGATTGAGGTAATGGCTAGGGGCTCTTGAAGGTCTAATTGTAAAAGCTTCGCTTCATTTACTACTTGGTAACTTATTTTATTTGAGCCTTTTATGGATTTTTTGGATGGATTAATTTCCACACTTAAATCATAGTGTTTGAGGTCCCACCAAGCTCGTTCTGGGCCGAGTCTACCCCGCAAGCTATCGGCACGGCTGTATTGTGCTACTGCGGAACTCGATAGCAGCAAAAAGGAACTAAGTGCTCCTGCTAGGATAGAGTGGGTAAATTTTGAGGTCATAAGATTTGAAAATTGGATTGAATTACCGTCCTCCTGGTGGACAGTAGGTTTTTAAGAAATTGGTATACACCATTCGCAAGTGAGCTGAAGTTCCTTCTCCTTCACCGATGCCATGGGAGCGGTTGGGATAAGGCATAAATTGAAATTGCTTGCCATGCTTGATCAATTCGTTGATCAGCATTTCGGCATTGGCATAATGTACGTTGTCATCTCCCGTTCCATGAATGTACAAGAGATTTCCTTGCAAGTTTTTGGCATGCGTGATGGGTGATCCTGCCACAAAATCTTCCAAGTTTTCCTGCGGAAGTCCCATGTATCGCTCCTGATAAATATTGTCGTAGGTAAGTTGATTGGCTACTGCAGCTAGGGAAATGCCCGTTTGGAAGAGTCCAGGGTATTGGAAAAGAAGGTTTAATGTAGCGGATCCTCCCCCACTGTGTCCCCATACCGCCATGCGGGTTGGGTCTACAAAATCCCATTGGCTGATCTGTTTTGCTGCCTCTGCCTGGTCTGAAATATTCAAACGGCCAATTTTACGGTAAATACTTTTCCGCCAAGCACGACCTTTGGGTGCAGGCGTACCCCGGTTGTCGATTGAGATGTAGATGTAACCATCGGCTGCCATATCTCCCTGGTAGTTGCGGTTCCGACCCACTCCAAAGTTGTCTTTCACATTGGCTCCCCAAGGCTCTGTGTACACCATAAACAAGACAGGATATTTCTTGGTAGGATCAAATCCCTTGGGCTTGACCATCCATCCGTCCATCTCTGTACCATCTGCAGTGTTGATTTTAAAGAATTCAACCGTTTTTTCGCCTTGGTTCTTGGACAATTTGGAGGCAATGCTCTGACTTGCATCCAATGCCTGGTGCTTAGGAAGGCTGATCCATTCGCTTGCAGGTCGGGTGTAGCTATTGGAAAACTGATGCATGCCAAACTTTCCATTAGGTGAGATGACATAGGAATGAGTTCCAAGCAGATCTGTAGGGGTTACCCGTTCTGCAGTTCCCTTGCCATCCAATTTGGCTTTGTACAAGTATTTCTGGGTAGCATTGTCTGGGGAAGCATGAAAATAGAGTAGATTTTCTTTCTCATTGAAATGCAAAAGGTTGATCACATCGTAATTTCCATGGGTTACGGGTGTCACTTTACCCGTCAAATCAATCCGATACAGGTGTCTCCAGCCATCTTTTTCGCTAAACCATAGGAATTCCTTGCCACCATTGAGCCACTTAAATTCATGTCTGTAGGTGAGCCCATAGGTATTTTCCCAGCTAGACAGCACGTCTATCCAAGTCTCATCTTGCTCTTCAAAAATGAGTTTGGATGTATTCTCATTTACTTGAATGCTAAAGATTTTGCTGTGGTTTTGCTTGCGATTGAGCTGCTGTACCAAGAGCTGTTCCGCGGAATTCCACTCCATTCGAGGCAAGTAGTGCTGCTGTGGGTCCCCCGGAATGTTCAACCAAGTGAGTTTTTGGTCGGCAAGCTCAATGACGCCAATTTTCGCTGGCGATGGAGACTCCCCTACTTTGGGGTACTCTACAGGGATAATTTGGGAATAGATCGAATCGGTGGTATTGATCATGAAATAATCCCGAATCTGATTCGCATCGATTTGCCAAAAAGCAATGCGCTTGCTGTCTGGGCTCCATTGGAAACCATCTCTGCATGCAAACTCCTCTTCATAGGCCCAGTCAAAGGTGCCGTTGATTAATTTCCGGTTGCCATCTTTGGTCAAAGGGGTGATCTGACCTGTAGTCAAATTCTCCGTATACAGATTGAATTCGCTCACATAGGCTACTTGCGTCCCATCTGGGGAAAGTTTTCCAAAGCGAAGGGAACTTTCAGGCAAGGACTTTCCAACTTGCTTGAGTAGGCCAGTCTCCAATTCGTACACCCAATAGTCCCCTTGGGTCTGCAAGCGCCATACGCTTTTGGTATTGGTGTAGAGCAGCAGCTTTTTTTCATCCTGCGAAAAGGTGAAGTCCGTGATGGAAAGTGGTGCTTGTCCTTTTGGAGTTAGTTGGGCTGCTGAAAGAATCCGCTGCCCTTCACTACTTGGAAGTGTGTATTTAAAAATTTCATTTTTTACAGCTGAATAGTAGGTACTCCCCTCCTTTCCCCATTTGATTTCTTGTGCAATTGAGTTAGTTACAAAAAGGAAGAATCCAAAAAATAGATTGAGGACGAAAGCTTGTTTTTTCATGGGATGTGGAAATTGTCTTAAGGCTAAATACTTGAAAAAAAAGGACAATTCAAGACCTTTCATCCAAAATATCATCGAGTCGGTACTGGTAATCGTATTGAAGATCTTCATGTAGCGCCGCTATCCCCTGCTGAATTTTCTTCACCTGCATGTCAAACAGGTGCTTGATGATGGGATGCTGGAATTTTAGGTACCCGTATCGCTGCAATTGCTCGCAGAAATACAGCAGCAACTCTACCTGATCCTCTTTTTTCTTGGATAGCTTGAGGCTTTTATTCAGCTTTCTACGAATTGTTTGCGCTGACTTTTTAGCAAAAAAATAGGTTTTGGTATTGGCCGTCTGAAACAACTCTTCCAATTCCTCTTTTACAGTATCCACAAAAAGAGCTGGTTGATCCCGCTCGTGGAGCTTAAAATGTAAAAAAGCTTTGTTGTCACGACTAAATTTGCTGAGGTCAATCAATAGACCTACTAACTCCTTTTCATCGAGGTAGTTGAGTTCTTTTTTGAGTTCGGCCAGTGCGGGAATTTTCATGTAAAATCAGGGCAACCCTGTAGGAATTTTGAGGTCTAGGATCAAATTTTGAGTAAAATTTCCAGACAAACTAAACAATTGTTGAATGGAAGCGAGTTTATCAATAAATTTAAGGCAATAAGTAATTAAGAGATGGAAGCGTACGGAAAGATATTATTGATTGCCATGCCCGCATTTTTTGTGCTGGTGTTATTAGAAAAAGCCTGGGGCTTGTTTAAAGGTCAGGATACCGTGCCGGTGTCGGACATGGTCGCCAGCTTGAGTTCTGGGATTACCAATGTCACCAAAGACGTCCTTGGACTCAGTGTGGCAGTGATATCCTACCAGTGGCTCTATGCTCAGTTTGGGTTTTTCGAGATTCAAGCAACCTGGTTGGTGTATGTGCTCGCCTTTTTTGCCCTAGACTTTGCGGGTTACTGGACCCACAGAATCGCTCACGAGTACAATATCTTTTGGAACAACCACATTGTGCACCACTCCTCCGAAGAGTTTAATCTTGCTTGTGCTCTTCGTCAAAGCATTTCCTCGATATTCAAAATCTTCACCGTCTTCTTGTTGCCTGCTGCACTCCTTGGCATCCCTCCCGAGGTAATTGGAATTGTAGCCCCACTCCACCTTTTTGCGCAGTTTTGGTACCATACGCAGCACATCCGCTCCATGGGTATTCTAGAAAAAATCATCGTTACGCCTGCCCATCACCGAGTACACCACGCGATAAATCCTGAATACCTGGACAAGAACTATGGTCAGATCTTTATTTTCTGGGACAAGTGGTTTGGAACCTTTCAAGAGGAACGGAAAGATATTCCTGCGGTGTATGGGGTGACACGACCCGTGCAAACCTGGAATCCGATCAAAATTAACTTCATGCACCTCTGGCTGCTGATTACTGATGCTTGGAGAGCTAGAAATTGGATGGATAAGCTGAAAATTTGGTTTATGCCTCTCGGATGGCGTCCAGCTGATGTGGCAGAAAAGTATCCGGTAGCCAAAATCCAGGATGTCTATCATTTTGAGAAATACAACCCTACCCTAACATCCGGAATGCGGATTTGGAGCTTCGGGCAACTCATCGTGCTACTCCTTCTTTTAAGCTACTTGTTTGGAAATTTAGCGGCAATCGGTGCCCCTGGGATTTTCTTCTATGGAGGATTCGTATTCCTAACCGTCTTTGCCTACACCGAACTGATGGATAGAAATCCTAATGCTTGGCTTTGGGAACTATTAAAGACTTGCTATGCTCTGTATTTCATCGTGACTACCGGTGATTGGTTTGGAATCCAAACAGTACTCCCAGGATCTGTCTATGCGATGGTGGCCTATCTTTTGGTTTCTACCCTATTTTCTTTCTTTTTTTCCCTTCAAAAACTATCCCCAAAATCTGAATCCAGCCCAGGCATGACCGCATGAAAGAGTTGATTCAACTGGTTGCCGGCTACGAACAGGCCAAGGCCGAGGGAAAAGCAATGGCATTGGCCACGGTAGTGCAGGTAGATGGTTCTGCCTATCGTCGTCCGGGAGCTCGCATGTTGGTTACAGAAGAAGGACGCCTCACCGGTGCCATTAGCGGAGGATGCTTGGAGGGAGATGCGCTTCGAAAAGCCCAAACGGTGATTTTTCAGCAGAAGCCCATGCTCGTCACCTACGATACCACTGACGAGGATGATCAAAAGTTTGGCGTAGGCTTGGGTTGCAACGGGATCATTCACTTGCTGATTGAGCCCATCGCTTTGGATCGAGCGGACCATCCCATCGAATTAATCAAAGAAGCCTTAAGCCGAAGAGAGATGGCCCTTTTGGTGACTATTTTCTCCTTAAAAGCAGCCAAATCCGAGCAAATTGGAACGGTTTACCTCCGGCAGGGAAATCAGAAATTCGGTTCCTTTCAAAAAGCCCCTACTGATTTCAGAGATGCCATTGCCCAAGAAGTAGCTGGTTTTGAGCAGCAAACCAATCGGATTCACTGTTTTGCCGAATGGGATTCCCTATCCGTCTTTTTTGAGTTGATCCCCCCTCCTGTTCGCGTCCTCTTGTTTGGTGCAGGCAATGATACCTTGCCTGTGGCACAATTGGGAGAGATCTTGGGCTATGAGCTTCACCTCATTGATGGAAGAAAAGCTTTGGCCACTCCTACCCGATTCCCAAGTGCTTCCAAAATCATCCAAGGCCCTGCAGATGAGGTGGTAGAGCAGTTAGAAACCGATCTGCATACCGTAGCGCTGTTGATGACCCATAATTTTGACTACGAACTGCGGGTTCTTGAAGAATTGACTACGCGTATGCTTCCCTACATCGGTATTTTGGGTCCAAAGCGAAAGACAGACAAGTTGATCCACCGTCTAGAAGAAAAAGGGATTCCAGTGTTTCGAGATGCCCTATATGCTCCAATTGGACTTGATTTAGGAGCCGAAACCTCAGAAGAAATCGCGCTCTCCATTTTTGCTGAAATTGCTGCCGTCCTTCGCAAGAAACCCGCTGGATCCCTTCGAGACAAGCAAGGTCCTATTCACGAGGTAGGCGAATGAAAACGGGAATCATCCTCTTAGCGGCTGGTTCATCTTCTCGTTTGGGTAGAGCCAAGCAACTTATTGAATTTCAAGGTAAAACATTGATTCAAAAAGCTATTGATGAAGCCAATAAGAGCCAATCAGACTGCTTGGTGGTAGTGCTAGGCGCGAATGCGTACCTGATTCAAACTGGCTTTGATATAACGAGTACTCCGTTTATTGTTAATTCGGATTGGCAACAGGGAATGTCCTCTAGCATGCAGGCAGGTCTTCGTTTTTTAATGGAAAAAGAAGAAATCGATCAAGTGCTGTTGATGTTGTGCGACCAGCCTTTCGTGGATGCTTCCCTCCTAGATCAATTGATAAACGCAAAGGAGACATCGGGCAAGGGGATCGTGGCAGCGGCTTATTCCAATACTTTGGGAGTGCCCGCACTTTTCGATAAGCGTTATTTTGTGGAATTACTTGAATTGACCGGATCTGAAGGAGCCAAGAAGGTTATTTTTAATCATCAGGCAGAGGCACAGGCACTTCATTTCCCGCTTGGAGCAGTGGATTTGGACACAGAAGAGGACATAAACCAATTCCTCATTCGATATCCTCAAAAAAATCTTCCAAATCTAAGCTAAAGCCTTCCAATATCTTGGAATGGAGCACATCGCCCGAGGTCATTAATTTGGAAGGGAGGTAATTGCCATTTTCCAGGATATAAGATGTGATATTATGGTAATCTGGATGGATTACCCAATATTCAGCCACTCCATGCGATTCATAGAGCTGGTATTTAAACTTCAGTTCTGTTTTGGTATTTCCAGGGGAAAGAATCTCCACAATCAAATCTGGGGCGCCTAGACAGCCTCTTTCGTCTAATTTTTCGGGATTGCAGATCACACAAAGGTCTGGCTGGACCACATTGAAAATTTGATGATCTTCCTTGGAATCTTTGGGAAATCGAACATCAAAAGGCGCATCATACACTTGACATCGCTTTCCTTCCAAAAACTGATAGAGTTTGGCTGCAAGTTTTACAGAAACTCGTTGATGTAATCGTTTAGGTGCTTCTGCGCCTTTTTTGAAAATCTTGCCATTGATCAGCTCCACCACTTCTTCAAACTGCCAGGTCAAGTAATCCGCATAGGAATACTTGCCGTAGGAAGCATCTGGTTCTTCGACTAAATCTGGTTTTTTGGGATCCATGCTTCAAGTTACACCCGATGTTCCACAGTTCTTCCTTTGGGTAAAGAAAAGATAAGGTGATTTTTATCAGGTTTGTCGTAACTGCTCAATCACCAATTTTACCCAAGAGATAGCATGATCGATGCTTTCAGTACTTGTATTTTTCCCCAAACTAAAGCGAATGGAAGCTCTACCCAAGTCAGCAGAAAGTCCCATGGCTTGAAGCACATGGCTGGGCTTGGGCGAGATGGAGCTGCAGGCGGAGCCCGAACTAACAGCTACCTTCAGATTGACCCGCTGCAAGAGTTCCTCCCCCTCTACTCCATCAAAAGCCAGGTTGCTTACATGGGAAAGACGATTGTCCAAAGTTCCATTTCTCCGAACACTCGGAAGGGACAAGAGCTGAGATTCTAGGCTATCTCGGAGGATTCCGAGGCGTAGTGCTTCCGACTCCATAGTTTGCATGCGAAGGCTTGCCGCTTTGCCGAAACCCACAATGGCAGGTACATTTAAGGTGCCACTCCGAAATCCTTTTTCATGCCCTCCCCCATGCATTTGAGCCATTGGCTTGGGCAGCAGGTGATTGTGGCGGATATACAAGGCGCCTACTCCTTTGGGACCATACAATTTATGTGCAGAAAAAGCCATGAGATGAATCCCTTGTGTATGGACAGGTATTTTTCCTACCGCTTGCACCGCATCCGTTAAAAAAATAAGCTGATGCTTTTCTGCTAGTTGTGCAATTTCGGTAATGGGATGAATCAAGCCCGTTTCGTTGTTGGCCCACATCAAACAGATCATCTTGGTATGTTCACCTATTTGTGCCTCCAATTCATTCAAGTCGATCTCTCCTGCCGAATTTACCGGCAAGTACGTGACTTCTGCTCCTGCCTGTTCCAGTTGCGTAAAGGTATCCAACACTGCTTTGTGCTCCGTTTGGCAGGTGATGTAATGTTGCTTTTGCCCTTGATAGCGTTCAAAAACCCCTTTTATGGCCAGATTAAGAGATTCTGTCGCTCCCGAGGTAAAAATAATCTCCTTGGGCTGGGCTCCGATTAACCCAGCCAAAGAAGCTCTTGCTTCTTCCACTGCCTGCTCAGCCATCCAGCCGTAGGGATGGTTTTTGCTGGAAGCATTGCCAAAATGCGTACCCATATAAGGAATCATCGCTGCGATGACTTCTTCCTCGCAGGGTGTAGTGGCATTGTAGTCAAGGTACTCGGGATAGTTCATGGGACTAAACTACTCTTTTTGATTCTTTTTTTGTTTAAAGAAAGGAGACATCTTGCAGCAAGAACTAATTTTCACGCATGCAAGAATCCTGGAGCTTTGAACTACCCAATTGCACCACCCTTCCAGAAGGACTTGAAGCCGTCATGCAGCTAAAGCAAATTGAATTGGGGATTTTTCTCAGTTACTACTTCAAAAAAGGGGGAGCTGTTGTAGAAAAAGTGTCCCAGGACTCAGAAATACAGTTTACATCACCTTTCTCAGGAACCCTCACCGTTGCTTTTGACCTGATCTACTTCAATGCATGCCAGGATATCCATCAGCAAGAAAGAGAAGAAATGGAACTTCAAGTTACATGGAATGAAGAAAAAAGGGTCCTTCGCCTACAGGGTGAATATTGGCCTACCCGAGACGGGGATGAAATTTAGGCCTTCGAATTTGTTTTTAGAAGGACATCGAAGCCTTCCCCAGTTGTAATTCCTAGCATTTGCCGTATTTTTGATTCCAACTATTAGGAGAATGAAAGAAGCTACCGAATCCCTAAATTTTATTGAGCATATCGTTGAGGAAGACCTGACTGCTGGCTTCCCCAAGGAAAAATTGTGTTTTCGCTTTCCACCAGAGCCAAATGGCTACTTGCATATTGGCCATGCTGCTTCAATTTGCTTGAATTTTGGCTTAGGAGAGAAATACGGTGCTCCGGTCAACCTTCGCTTTGACGACACCAATCCCGCCAAGGAAGAACAAGAATATGTGGATGCCATCAAGCGGGATATTGCTTGGTTGGGATTCAAATGGGCCAACGAATGCTACTCTTCCGACTACTTCCAGCAGTTGCACGATTGGGCAGTTCAACTGATCCATCAAGGAAAAGCCTACGTAGATCAGCAAAGTTCTGAGCAGATCGCAGAGCAAAAAGGTACGCCTACCAGCCCTGGAACAAATAGTCCTTATAGAGATCGTCCAGTAGCGGAGAATTTGGACCTATTTGAGCGCATGAAAAAGGGAGAATTTGCACCTGGCACCTACCTCCTACGCGCTAAGATTGACATGGCTGCTCCTAACATGCACATGCGTGATCCGATTTTGTATCGCATTATCCATGCGCACCACCACCGTACGGGAGATAGCTGGTGCATTTACCCCATGTACGACTGGGCACACGGAGAGTCGGATTACCTCGAGCAAGTGTCTCACTCCTTCTGTACTCTTGAGTTTAAAGCGCACCGAGAATTGTACGATTGGTACTTGGATCAAATTATCGATCCCAAGAAACTGCGTCCCAAGCAGCGTGAATTTGCACGTCGTAACCTAAGCTTTACCGTAATGAGTAAGCGAAAGCTGCTTGAATTGGTACAAAGGAATGTTGTGAGTGGCTGGGATGATCCACGCATGCCAACTATTTCGGGATTGAGAAGAAGAGGTTACACTCCTACTTCTATCCGTAAATTCAGTGATGTCGCAGGTATTTCCAAGCGTGACAATGTTACGGATGTATCCTTGCTTGAATTTTGTCTTCGTGAAGATCTCAACCAATCTGCCACCCGTGTGATGGCTGTATTGAATCCCATCAAGGTGGTGCTTCAAAACTATCCGGAAGACCAAACGGAAATCTTGCATTTGGAAAACAATCCTGAAAAAACAGACGCAGGAACACACGAAGTGCCTTTTTCTAGAGAATTGTACATCGAACGTGAGGACTTCAAAGAAGAAGCCGATTCCAACTTTTTCCGTCTTACCATTGGTCAAGAGGTTCGCTTGAAAAGCGCCTACATCATCAAGGCTGAGTCCGTAATTAAGGATGCAGCAGGGAATCTCTTGGAAATTCATTGCAGTTACGATCCTGATTCGAGATCTGGTTCAGGAACAGATGCCAGCCAACGAAAAGTGAAATCAACGATTCATTGGGTTTCTGTCGCACATGCCATCTCTGCTGAAGTTCGTGAATACGACCGTTTATTTTTGGATGAATCTCCAGATACCCATGAATCCAAAAGTTACATGGACTTCATCAACCCCAATTCCTTGAAGGTAATTAAAACTGCCTTTTTGGAACCACATTTGGGTCAGGCGAAATCAAACGAAAGCTACCAATTTCAGCGTCTCGGCTATTTTACCCTAGATCCAGATTCCAAAACAGGACACTTGGTATTCAACAAGACCGTTGGACTCAAGGATACCTGGGCGAAGCAAAATGCAGCACCTACCATCAAGCAGGTATCTCCAGCTAAGCCAGTTGCTTCCGCTCCTCAAGAAGTGAAATCCGCATTGAACGAGATTCAATACATTGGTAAAAAGCTGACCAATCTTTCAGGAGATAAGTTGGAAGATGCGCTCAATGACATCCGCAAGCAAGCAGAAGGCCTAAGCTACGAGGAGTTGGAACCTTTATTCGCCACTGCTTCCAAGAAAGTGGGAACACGAATAGCTGTTTTGGTTTCGCTTTCTGTGCTTTTGGCAAAAGGAACTCCCAAAACTCCAGCAGCTTCTGAATTCATCGCTTCCTGCCAATCGGATGAATCAAATACCCTTAGAGAAGAAGCGGCAAAGATTGCTTAAATAGTCCACTGTCGACCGTCCACGGTTAACAGCCCCACTTCTGGAACTTCAAACCTTATTTTCTCTGGTTCCAAGAGACTGATCAGGCAATCATTAAACCAAAAAAGGCCCCGAATTATTGATGCGGGGCCTTTTTTGGTTTTGCTTAGCCTCTCTTGATTTGCAATTGGAGGTCTGAAAATTCCTTTTGCTCAATAAAAGGCTGACTTCTGAGTCTTCTACCCGTTGCTGCAAAAATTGCATTGGCAATCGCACCGCCTGTAGGTGGCAGCGCTGGCTCACCCAAACCGGTAGGATCAAATCCAGAATCTACAAAATGTGTATCGATTTCAGGAACTTCCTTCAAACGAATCAGACGGTACGTGTCAAAATTTCGTTGATTCGGAACTCCTGCCTCAAAGGTCAAGTTGGTGTACATCGCATGTCCCATGCCGTCTACAATTCCGCCACGAACTTGGTGATTGGCTCCCGTAGGATTGACTACCAAGCCACAGTCTGTCACGGCTGTGATTTTCTTCAAGGTAGGTGCACCACCTTGGATGTCGATATCGGCAACTTGTGCCACATAGGACTTGTGTGAGAAATAGACGCTAAACCCTTGTTTTATAGTTGGGTTCTTGCCCCAATTTGATTTTTCTTTTGCCATTTTGACCACCCCAATCATTCGATCTACATCGTAACCCAACTCCCCTACTGGGTTGGTCTTGGCACGATTGAGCAATTCCATTCGAAAATCAACAGGGTCCTTTCCTGCTGCTAAGGCTACTTCATCTAAGAAACTTTGCTCAGCGTAAGCTAGGAAGTTGGTGATAGGTGCTCTCCAGGCATTGGTGGTGATGGTTGACGCATGCTCCACAGATTCAATTAGTAAGTGGTCTACTGCTCCAGAAGGAAAGTTACCCTCTCGAGTAGTGTTGCCGGCATTCATGCCTACACCTCTAAGCTTGTAACCGGTCATCGTTCCATTGGCATCCAAAGCAGCTTCAAAACGGTAACGAACAGCAGGTCGATACGCTCCACCTGTCAATTCATCTTCTCGACTCCAAGTTACTTTCACTGGTGCTTTGATGGCTCTGGATACTTCTACAGCTTCGACTACATAATCCGCGCGAAGTCTTCTACCAAATCCTCCTCCCAAGCGAGTTATTGCTACAGATACATTTTCTGGAGGAATACCAAGGAGTGCAGCAGTTTCTTGGCGAGCTCGGTCAGGAGTTTGAGTTGGACCGACTAGTTCTACCTTGTCTCCTTGCACATGTGCAAAGAAGTTTTCCGGTTCCATCGGAGAATGCGCAAGGAAAGGGCACTGGTACTCTGCAGTGACTACCTTGGCAGCAGCTTTAAATGCAGCTGCAACATTTCCATCTTTTCGTTTAACCTCGGCTTTGCCTGATGCGAGCAATTCCGTGAAAAGGCGGTCGTGATCAGCCGTACTTTCCACTGCCCCATCGGGTTCGTAGTTGATTTTCAATAATTTTTTGGCCTTGAGTAAGGGCCACGTGGTGGTTCCTACCACAGCTACACTTGATCCAAAAGTGACCACATTCGTGACTCCAGCTACTGCTCTTGCTGCGCTATCGTCTACCGAAACTAGTTTCATTCCAAAAGGAGCGCGTTGCACCATGGCATATTGCATTCCTTCGCGCTGGAAATCAAGCCCATACATGGGTTTACCTGTATAAATATCATTGGCATCCACGTTTTTGACAGGGGTACCAATGATGGTAAAGTCTTTTTTATCCTTGAGCGTGACTTCTTCAGGAGCGGTAAGCGTGGCTGCTACAGCCACAAATTCTCCAAAATGTCCCTTCTTTCCAGAACCTTCATGCGAGATCATGCCTTTGGAAACAGTCAATTCCGATGCAGGCACTTTCCAAGTTTGTGCAGCAGCCTCGGTCAAAACCGCCTTTGCAGTAGCTCCTGCTTTACGAAGCCTTTCCCAGCTATGGGGCATCGCTCCGGATCCGCCTGTGAGTTGGCGTTCATATTTCTCTGGATCTAGGTTGGCTTGAGCTACCCTCACTTTTGCCCAATCCGCCTCTAATTCTTCAGCGACAACCATTGGAAAGGAGGTTTTGATGTTTTGACCCAGCTCTGGGTTGGGAGAAAAGATCACTACATCACCTGTTGGGGAGATGGATAAAAAGCTGTTAAATGGCTTCGCTTGGGCCAATACTTGCTCGATGCTAAGCACCTCCATTTTTGGAGAGTCGCAGCTAAACCAGTTGAAACCAATCACCAGTCCACCTGCAGTAGTTCCTGCGATTTTCAAGAAATCCCGTCTACTTGTTCCTGTTTGAGTTTTCATGGTCATTTGGTTTTAGCGGCAAGCGCAACGGCCTCACGGATTTTATGATAGGTTCCACAGCGACAGATATTTCGATTCATCGCATTGTCAATTTCTTCGAGTGTTGGAGAAGGATTTTGCTCCAAAAAAGCAGCTGCAGTCATGATTTGTCCCGACTGGCAATAGCCACATTGGGCCACATCGACCTCATCCCATGCTTTTTGGACTGGATGATCTCCTTCTTTGGAAAGTCCTTCAATGGTGGTTACTTCAGAATTTCCAATACTGGAAATAGGAGTTACACAGGAAAAAGTAGCATTTCCATTGACATGAACGGTACAGGCTCCACATTGTGCGATACCGCAAGAAAACTTAGTTCCAACAAGGTTTAAGTGATCCCGCAATACCCACAAAAGAGGGGTATCGTCTTCGACATCTACCGATTGAGATGCTCCATTTATTTTTAAGGTAAATTTTGCCATAGCAGGTTTGATTTAAGACTTTAAACTACAAAAAAAATGAATTAGAAAACAAACTTTTTTGTGACCGGAAATAGAACTGTAGGAATTGATCTTTCTTTTGGATTTAAATTACTTTAGTCGCTACTGCCC
>Ga0208788_1000694_pt1 | contig 16501 bp, 13 predicted proteins | sample Wag4_2014_7_11_3_FD_187363 | JGI IMG/M metagenome (GOLD analysis project Ga0208788, IMG submission 187363) | Fresh water mixed with fracking chemicals microbial communities from Ohio, USA - Utica-2 Time Series FC 2014_7_11 (SPAdes) (version 2) ...
CAAGTCCCCCTGGGCATCAAGGGCGAAATCGAGGCTGCCGACGGCGCTTTCGCCGAGGTAAGCGATGTCTTGTCCCGTGGCTAGATAGAGCGCGCCCAGCGTATTGGCCGATTGGACCAGATGATTGTGCGTGCCCAAGCGTTCGAAGCCGATGGTGTAGCTGCGCAGGATGGCGACCATGGCCTCGGGGGTCGTGCGCGCCAAATCCCGCAATGCAGCGCGCGGGATCACGACTTCCGCGTAGGCGCTCCGACCACGGCCCTCCAAGCGCGCGCGCGCATTGGCACGCTTCTCCACATCCTCGCCGTGCACATGCCGTTCGCTAGGCGCGGTCGCAGCAGCGAGATCGGCGCTGATGAGGTCCGCTGCTCGCGCGGCCATGTTGATGCCGAGCGCATCGCCGGTGGAAAAGCCCAGAACCAAGATCAAACGGCGACCGGCCAGCTCCGCGTGCGCATCCAACAGCGCGCCGTGCTGTGTCGTGGTGCGCACGAGCGCGCGCCACGCTTCCACGCGTGCGGGCACTTGCTGGGCGGCTTGCCACGCGGCCTCGGCACTGGGGTACACGAGCATCGGGCTCTGCGTCAGGCGCGAAGCCAAGAGGCGCGTGCGCACGCCCCCACCGGCATTCAGCAAGCGCATACCGCGCGAGGTGGAAGCCACGAGAGCGCCTTCGGTGGTAGCCAACGGCACACACACCTCGTAACGGCCTTCTGCTCCGTGCACCACCATCGGGCCTGCAAGACCGAGCGGCACTTGCGCGTAGCCCACAAGGTTCTCGATCTTGCCTTGTGCCGCTTCTGTAGGCGTGGGCACACCAGCCACATGGCGCGGCACCTGACCGCAGGCTTCTGTCCAGTATACTTGACGGCGATAGACCGCCTCAGGGGAGTAGTCAGCCCCCGCATCGCGCGGGATTTTCGGTAGGTGGTGCGCATCCATGGGTGGCGCGAGCATGGTACTGGTATGCAGGCATGTACGAGGACTCCCAAGCAACGAACGCCGCTCTGGCGTGGTGGCATGCAACGCTGGACGGGGCTGTGCTGCAGCGCGGGCCTGACGGGCAGGCGAGGCTGACTGTGCAGCTGCCAGCTGGCTACACAGTCCAACTCGCCGAGCAAGCACCGTGCGGCACTGGGGACACGCTCTGCGTACCTGCCAGCCAAGGGGAACGCGTGCGCTTGTGGCAGGGACCGGCGCTGCTGCGCGACAGCCATGTGGCCGCGGGTGAAGTGTTCTTAATCGCAGGCCAAAGCAACTCGGCGAACTGGGGCGAAGAGCGACTGCAGTGTTCGGACGCACGCGTGCGTGCCTTTGATGGCCGAGCATGGCATGCGGCGCACGATCCTCTGCCGGGCACGCAAGACCAGTCCACGGGTGGCAGCCCTTGGCCGATGTGCGGCGCGTTGCTGGCACAAGCGTTGAACTGTGCCGTGGGCTTTGCGTCGTGTGGCTTTGGCGGAACATCCATCCGCGCCTGGCAGGCCGGGCCGTTGCAGCAAACGCTGGTGGAGCGTGCGCACGCCTTGAGCGGCTTGCGTGGCGTGTTGTGGCACCAAGGCGAGGCCGATGCGGATGTAGGGATGACGAGCGCGGAGTACGCTGCGCTGCATGCTGCCTTGCGGCAGGCGCTAGCGCAGCAACTCGGGCGCGCTGTGCCGTGGTGGGTCGCACGCGCCACCTTTGTGCCCGGCCGAGAGGCCCACACTCTTGCAGGCGTGCGCCAGGCGCAAGAGTCCATGGCGGCCAAGGGCGAGGTGTATGCCGGACCTGACACGGATCTGTTGTTGGGCCCCATGCGCCACTCCGTCGACGGCATTCACTTCTCCGGAGCCGGCTTGCGTGCTCATGGTCGCGCATGGTCTGACATGATCCTTGCGAAGCTTGTCGTGCGCGGTGCGTAGACTGCGGCCATGAACCATCTCGATCGCCGTCAAGTGCTCGCTGTCAGCGCGGCAGCCGCAGGAGTCTACGCCACCTCATCGTTGTCGTTGGCAGCCCGCAAGGAAGAGAGCGCGCCCAGCAAGTTGAAGATCCTCATCTTGGGCGGCACGGACTTCCTTGGGCCAGCTCTGGTCGAAGCAGCCAAACCGCACGGACACGAAGTCGTGCTCTTCAACCGCGGCAAGACGAATCCGAGCTTGTTCCCCGAGTTGGAGAAGCTGCGTGGCGATCGCGATCCCAAGAAGGGCGAAGGCCTCAAGTCGCTGGAAGGCCGCGCCTTTGATGTGGTGTTCGACGACTCGGGCTACTTCCCGCGCCATGTGGACGCGAGCGCGGAGATCCTCAAGAAGAGCGGCACGAAGCACTATGTCTTTGTGTCGTCGATCTCGTGCTACGCAGCGAACAATGTGATTGGCGCCGATGAGAGCGCCGCTTGCGGACAGCTGGCTGATCCGACCGTCGAGTCGATGGGCGCGCAGTACGAGAACTATGGTCCGCTCAAGGCAGCGTGCGAAGAAGCCGCGCGCAAGCACTTCGGTGAGGCGACCACGATTGTGCGCCCGGGCTTCATCGTAGGTCCCGGTGATCCCACGGATCGCTTCACGTATTGGCCGGTGCGCTTCTCCAAGGGCGGCACGGCCTTGGTGCCTGGTGGCAAGGACGATCCGGTGCAAGTAATCGATGTGCGTGACCTTGCCGAGTGGATGATTCACTTGGCCGAACAGCGCACGATGGGTGTGTACAACGCGTGTGGGCCGAAGGAGCGTTTGGCCTTCAGCCAGCTGATTGAAGCGTGCATGATCGCGAACAGCACCGCGAAGACAGCACCGCGCTGGGTGCCGCTGGAAGAGCTGCAGAAGCTAGGTGGATTGGACCTGCCGATTTGGGTCCCCTACACCGAAGCCACACGCGGCTTCCACACTTGGTCGAATGCCAAGGCTGTGGAGAAGGGCTTACGCTTCCGCACGATCCAACAGACGGTGAATGACACCTTGGTCTGGTGGAACGCTCAAAGCGCAGACCGACGCGCGAAGCCGCGCGCCGGTCTGAGTGCAGAGCAAGAAGCTGCTGCGTTGGCCAAGTTGGGCTAGGCGCCGCTGGCGTCAGTCGCGGCGCACCTCAACCTCGTAGACTTCGATGCGGTTGAGGCCGACCGCGGCGATGCCTTGCAGGCGTAGTTCGGGAGCCACACTGTCGTTCTCTACTGCGTTGATGAACTCGGAGTACGAGGACACATCGCCGGTGTACACGGTCTCTTGGAAGAACAGGGCTTCGGCATTGGTGCCCACCGAACCGCCAAAGTTGGTGTCGAAGTCTGTGATGGAGGGGTACATCGAGTACCCACCGTCCACCAAGCTGCCAGTGTTCGCTACCGCATCGCAGCGGCCAGGAATGATCCGGATCTGGGTGCCGCTGACGGCTGCACCGTTACCGACGACCGTCTGCGTGCCGCGCACAGCGACACGCTGACCGAGCTGGATCACGCCCAGACTCGCGACCGGCTCCGTACCACAATCCAAGTAGATCGTATTGGCGCCAGCCGCATTGATGGTGAGCGCACCAATGACCGCGCCGCTCAGCACTTGCGGTGCATTCGCAGCCATCGTGATCTCAAAGGACGGCGGAACAGCGGACAGATTGCTGATGTTGCTCACGGTGCCTTCAAACTCGGGCGCGTCGGCTTCCAGCTCGACACGCGCGGCCATGAACGGTGCTGCAGCAAAGGTCACGAAGCGCAGGTCGACCTTTTGGCCCACGGCTAGGCTCGCGGAGGTCGTCGCGGTGCCTTCGGCCAAGCCAAAGTAGGTTTGCAGATCGTAGGAGACACTCATCGAGGCTGGAATGCTCGCACCACCGAAGGCCGTGAGTGCTGTGTCATAGCCCTTCTTGACCTCGGTGATGCCGATGTCAAACGTACTGGCACCTGCGTCCACGGCGAGGACCACACCGCGCAAGCGCACGACAGCGTCGCCGCCGCCGACACCTTCATCCACTTCAATACGCGTAGCATCGATGACACCGTTCGCTGTCATGAAGCCATGGACTTCGATGAAGCTCGCATCTGGAACGAGGGCCGCGTAGAAGGCCGGGAGATCGGCATACAAAGCACCTGCATCGTCCTGCAGCACATCGGTGGCTTGCACTTCGACCTGCAGGGTCCCGAGCAACACGCTACGATCGTCATCGGCCCAAGCGTCGATGGAAAGCAAGTTGTTGACCGTGTCAACGCCCTTGACGCGGCCCACAATCGAGTCGATCGCCAGGGGCGTAGTCGGATTGTCGTCGCCGAACGCCACACCTTGAGGATCAAGGGTGTAGCCCACTGTGGCATCGCCTGTCAGCGAAGCCGCTAGGTCGAAGTCGACGACAACGCGTTGGTATCCACCTGTTTGGAAAGCGACCGGTGCGCTGAAGTCCGCCTGCAAGGTCGTGCCGAGCGTGGTCACCACAGCCTGCGTGCCGTCGAGCTTGCGCGCATCGACCGAAGCCAAGTTGAAGCTCAACTCCACACCCCGCCATGTGCCCGCAGGCACCGGCTTGGACACCAACCACGCGAGCTGCGTCGCCGCGCTCAGCAAGTTGACGCGCACCGGACCGGCCATCAAGTTCTCAGAGCGCTCGCCGAAAGCGTTGTACAAACGCACCTCTTCGACGAGCACATTGAAGGCCGAGAGTTCGTCAGCCGGCGCATCCGTCAGCAAGATGTCCGCCGATGTCGTAGAAGCGGAACCACCGTCGCCGCCTCCACCTCCGCCGCAGGAGGCAAAGAGAGACAGCAGTGCGGCGCCGAACCAGGCCAAGGATGTGAGCTTCATATGCTGTACTCATCGGTCCTCAGGATCTCGGGACTAAAGGCGAAAGTGGAACTTCTTTCTCAGTGCTGCGGCGCTGCCGCAGGCAAGGTGCGTACCCGCACCGAGCGCTCAAACACCACGCGATGCTCCTCTGTGGCCCCGTCGGTGGAGTAGATCGCCCACTCGCCGGTCTTGAACGAATCTTCGTAGGATCCGCGCTCGGCGAGCGTGCCGTCCGGGCGCCAGCCACTCCACTCGCCGCAACGTTCGCCGTTGCGCGCCGGACCTTCATAGGCTTTGGCGCCGTTCTCATGCCAGAAGGTCATCATGGTGACGACATCAGCACCGCGGTACTCGGTGCGCGAACGCGCCACGCCATTCGGCCAGTAGCGCGTCCACACAGCGTGCGGCTGACCATCTTTCCATTCGCGCTCCCACTCGAGAGTGCCAGCGGCGAACCAGATGCGCTCGCGACCATGCTGCACGGCACGCTTGCCCGGTTCGACCTTGACGGTCCATTCGCGTTGCAGGCGCCCCGTACCGGGATGACGCTCCTTCAACACTTCATAACGCAGAGTCGCGGTCGTTGCAGGCGCAGGTGCCGGCATGGGAGGCGCCGACTTGCAGGCCACCAAACCCAAGCCCAGCAAGAGCAGCGTGACCCTCATAGTTTGTGATCCAAAACGGCTCGCAACAGCAGCGTGAAGGCTTGCTGCGACCAACTGCGGTACTGCGGAGCGAAGCCGAAAAGGTCAACAGTGCCGGCACCGTATTGCACGCGCACCCAAGCACCCTGTCCCTCGATCAGCTCGCCACCTTTGATCCAACCGGACTGCAACAGCTGCGTGGGCGCATAACGCACCATCGTCAAGGCCTTTTGACCACGCTTCTCGAGCTTGTCCTTGTCGAGCTTGAAGGCGGCCGAACGCGAGAAGAACACACTCACCGAGGCTGGCAAGCCGAGCACGACGCGATGGTCCTCAGGCACGCAACGCAGCACCGAGCCAGGACACGCAAAGTCCTTGGCAGCATCGCCGCGTGTGACTTCTACCACTCCCAAGTCCAGCGCTTCGATGGCCCAGCGCGCCGAGGCTCCCACGGCGATCAAGTGACCGCCGCCGCGCACGAACTCTTCCATGCGTGCAGCACCCTCGGGATCCAAGCCGCCGGTCAACTCCCTGGGCGCCGAACCTTCAGGACGGCCACGATCGAGCTCGCCGCCACTCGTGCCGGGCAAGATGAGGTGCTCGACTTCGATGCGCCCCGTACGCAAATGTTCATTGCGCATGGTGGTGTAACTCAGGCCAAAGTGCTCGAGGAACCAGCGCATCCACCCCTCGTCCATGTCACCGCTCCACGGCGAATAGACAGCGATCACGGGCTTGGTTCTTTGGACTTCAGCGCGCAATGCATCGGAGTCGCGCTGCCAGGTGAGAGCCTCCACCTTGGCAACGGCGTCGTCCGCGCTGGTGACGCGCCGCGTGGCAGCTTGGAACGGCTGCACCACTTCCACCCGCTCCAGGCCAAAGAGCAACGGCAGTGTCCAACCAGCTACGTCGTAGGGCGCTTTGCTGCTGGGATAGCGTTGGATCTCCAAGAGATCCTTGGCGTGACGGCCATACGGCTGGTCGCGGCGAATGACCACCGTGCCAGCAGGGTAGGTGCGCCCATCCGCGTCAAACGAACTTGTCGCCACATCGACTTCAACTGCGGTGCGCAACAAGGCGTCCACCAAGCGGCGCAAGGCACCGCGGTCCTGACCGTTCGGCGGGAAGATCCAACCGCGCGGAGCTTCGTCGCGGCCAAGGGCGAGGGCACGCTGGGCCGCGTCCAACGAGTTCGTCAACCACACTTGACGCTCACGCGCGAGGGACCCCAACAACGAACGACCGAAGGCGAGCTCGTACTCCACGATGTCGCGCAGGCGCCACCAACCACCGGGCCACGGATCCAAGAACGAGTTGGACGGCCGGTAGCCCTCGACACCATCCGGCTCGGATAGCTCGGTGCGCGGCTGAAAGATCGGTGTGGCGAGCTTGCAGCTCGCGGCTTCGGTCAAAAGTCCGATGATGTTGTGACGCACCGGCACATTGCGATTGCCGCCGTTCCACCACATGTCATAGGTACCACCGGTGGCCACACCGCTGTACCCGGCACGCGTGAGGTCGAACACAGCGCGCGTACCCAACAAGCTGATGCCACCAACGATCGTGGGATCCAAGTTGGGATTGAGAGGATCACGGAACGGGGGCACGAACAGGCGCTCCTTCTTGGAGCCTTGCTGGTGCACATCCCAATACACAGTGGGACGCCAGCGCATGTACAGCTGCTCGGTCACTAGGCGCGTCTCGTTCAAGGACAACGCGAACCAATCGCGGTTGTTGTCGTGTCCTGCGTACAACTGGTACAGCTGGGGCAGTTCCGTGGCCTCGAAGGGCGTGCCCACATGCTGCATGTACCACTGCGCCACTTCGTCCATGCCGTCGGGATTGATCGACGGCGCAATCACAACCACCAACTCTTCGCGCGCGCTCTTGTACGGCTCGGCATCGCTGGTCGCGAGTTCATAGGCGAACTGCATCGCGAACTGCGGCGAGGCACACTCTGTGGAGTGCATATTGCAAGAAATGAAGAGAATCGCGCGCCCTTTCGTCAGCGCTTCGGCGAGCACTTCAGGACTGGCGCCACGCGGATCCGACAAGCGCCGCGCGTAAGCACGCACTTCATCCAAGCGTGCAAGGTTTGCCTCCGAACTGATCGTGGAGAGCACAAACGGACGACCCTTGGTGCTGGTGCCGATCGTCTCGGTGAGCACACGCGGACTGGCTTGGTCCAACTGCTCAAAGTAGCTGCTGACGGTCTTCCAATCCGGCAGATACGAATCCTTGGCCAGCGGGTGACCCAAGTGTTGTTCGGGCGACCGGACCTGAGCGGCACGGAGGGCTGGGACCGGCAGAACGAGTGCGAGGAGGAGCAGAGCTGTGCGCACGAGCATGCCGCGATCCTAGAAGATCGACGGTCAGCCGCCCAGCTTCAGACCCAAGTCCTCGGGCAGGATCTCATCCTTGGCGAACACACTCGCACGTCGCAGGACATTCTCCAATTCGCGCACATTGCCCGGCCAACGCTGCGCTTCCAACACTTGCAGGGCGGCGACTGACAAGCCCACTTGACGGCCGGTTTCGGCATTGCAACGCCCCAAGAAGAAGTGCGCCAGGTGCGCAACATCCCCCTTGCGCTCGCGCAAGGCCGGCAACTGCAAGCTGACCACATTCAGGCGGAACCACAAGTCCTCGCGGAAGGTGCCCTGTTTGCACATCGCGGCCAGATCCTTGTTGGTCGCGGCCACGACACGCACATCGACCTTGTGTGTCTTGTTCGAACCTACAGGGCGGACCTCGCCTTCCTGGAGCACCCGCAGCAGCTTGGCCTGCATCGCCAGGGGCATATCGCCAATCTCATCCAAGAACACCGTGCCACCATTGGCGGCCGTAAAGTGTCCTTGACGATCGCCTGCGGCCCCCGTGAAGGCTCCGCGCACATGACCGAACAGCTCGCTTTCCAGCAGGTTCTCAGGTACAGCGGCACAGTTCTCAGCCATGAACGGCTTCTTGGCGCGCTTGCTCTGCTCGTGCAACGCACGCGCGACCAATTCCTTACCCGTACCTGTCTCGCCCAAGATCAACACCGACACATCCGAGGGCGCAACCTTGCCGATCAACTCGAACAGCGCGCGCATCTTGGGGCTGTCGCCCACAAGGCCGTACCGCATCGGTACCGCAGCAGCCGGCGCCGCCGCAGGGCTTGACTGCAGTTCGCGCCAAGCAGCCTCTAGCTCGGCGAAACGGCCAGCAGCTTTGGCTTCGGCCACCAGAGCAGCCAGTTGTCCGCGTAGGTCATCCATTGTCATCCGAGCTTCGTCAACTTCGCGTACTGGAGCAAGAGGTGCTTCACGCCATGCGCAGGAAAGCGCACGCTTGCCCGTGCGTTCACGCCGGCGCCCAGCAACGCCTCGATGGTGCCCTTGCCAAAGTGATCGTGTTGCACGCGGTCACCGACCTTGAGGTTGGTCGCCGCTGGCTCGAAGCGCCCGAGCATCTCCTCGGAACTGCGCGTGTCCTCTTCCTCCTCTTCGGCACCACCGGGGATCTCGGCGAGGAACCGCGAGGCCTCGCGATAGGTGAACTGACCGAAGTGGTTGCGCGTCTGGGCGTGGGTCAACCACAACTTGTCCTGCGCGCGCGTGACACCCACGTAGAAGAGCCGGCGCTCTTCCTCCACCGCTTCGTCGCCACCATCTTGCAGGGCGCGCACATGCGGCAGGAGCTCCTCTTCGCAACCAGCAATGAAGACCAAAGGGAACTCAAGCCCCTTGGCCGAGTGCAAGGTCATCAGCGTGACCTTGCCGCCTTGTTCGACAGAGGTGTCCATCTGGTCCACATCGGCGACCAGTGCGATCTCTTGCAAGAAGCCGCGCAAACCGCGCGAGCGCTCTTCTTGCGAGGCGGGATCCACCGGGGCTTGACTCGCCGCGAGGTCGTACTGCTCTGCATGCGTCAGCAGTTCTTCGACGTTCGCCTCGCGATCCACCTGCTGGTCGTCTTCCATCTCCGCCAACCACACCTCACGGTTGATCAGCTCCAGAATCTGCGTGAAGGCCACTCCAGCATCCAAATCCTTCAACCACGCAAGTTGATCCAGCAACGCTGCAAAGCCCTCCAATCCACCACGGCCGCGACCGCGCACCAACGACAGCGCCTCGGTCGAACGAATCGCGCGCGACAGTGGGATGCGCCGGTCCTTGGCGAACTTGGCCAGCGTCTCCACGCTCTTATCGCCGATGCCGCGTTGCGGCACATTCACCACGCGCAAGAAGGCCACATCATCCGCGGGATTGACGACCAGCTTGGCGTACGCGATCAGGTCCTTGATCTCGCGACGCTCGTAGAACTCGAGGCCACCGACCACTTGGTACGGCACGCGTGCCATGCGCAGCGCCGATTCCAGCGCGCGCTGCATGAAGTTCACACGATAGAACACGGCGACATCTTTGGCCTGCACACCGCTGCGCAACTGCGCGCGAATGCGCTCCGCAATGGCATCGGCCTCATCGTTCTCATCGGCACAAGTCAAAAGCCCGATCGGCTCCCCTTCGCCGCGTTCGCTCCACAGATCCTTGGGCTTGCGCGAGCTGTTGCGCTCAATCAAGGCCTGCGCTGCACGCAAGATGGTCATCGTCGAGCGGTAGTTCTGCTCCAAGCGCACCGTGCGCGCTTGCGGCCAATCACGCTCGAAATCGAGGATGTTGCGGATGTCCGCCCCGCGCCAGGCGTAGATCGACTGATCCGGATCACCACACACCGCGAGGTTCCCATGCGCAGACGCGAGATGCTTGGCCAACAAGTACTGGGCATGGTTCGTGTCCTGATACTCGTCAACCATCACATGCAAGAACCGATGAGCATAGGCATCGCGCAAGCCCGGGTGTTCGTCGAACAAGCGCAGCGTTACCAGCAGCAAGTCATCAAAGTCGAGCGCGTTCTGACGCTGCATCGCCTCTTCATATAGCCGCGCAACCTTCTCCAACACCTCGAGCTCGATCTCCATGCCCTCGGGCACTTCCACGCGCTCCACGCCGCGGTTCTTGCGATCGGAGATCCAGCCGCCCACCATCGAAGGACGAAAGCGCGTGACATCGTAGTCCGCTTCCTTGATCAGCCGCTTGAGCAACTGGTTCTTGTCCCCCGTGTCGTAGATCGTGAAGTCGCGTGTCCAGACACCGAGCATCTCGATATCGCGGCGCAAAATGCGTGCACACATCGCGTGGAAGGTCGAGATCCACATCCCTTGCACCGGCACCAACTGCTCGACGCGTTCCTTCATCTCGCGCGCAGCCTTGTTGGTGAAGGTGATGGCCACAATGCGCCACGGCTCGACTCCACACTCACGCACCAGATGGGCGATGCGGCGCGTGACCACGCGCGTCTTTCCGGATCCAGGACCAGCCAAGATCAAGAGCGGACCTTGCTCAACCTGCACGGCCTCGCGCTGCGCGTCGTTCAGACCATCCACCAGACTCGGGGAGGCGCCCCCCCACAGCGTGCCCTGTCCGTGCTTGGATCCCTGTTCATCGTTCGTGCTAGCGGCCATCGCGAGGCGAGATCGTACCGCGCCACGACGAGCGAGGCATGACTTCGGGCGTCGAACCTCTAAGATGCATGCATGACGGGCTCCGATCGCACGGCTGCACGCGCGGCCTTGGTGTTGGCGACCTTGGTGCTAGCCGCCGCCGTGGCTCTGCGCCTCGTGGCCTTGGATCGGATGTTGCCGCACGTGGTCGAGCCGGATGCGTTCTGGGCGTACCACCTGATGGAGATGCGTGGCGAAGTCGTGCCTGACGGCGTCGACTACCGCGAGCGCTACCCGTCACTTGTGCCCACACTCTTGGCGCGCTTTGCGCCGCCCACGGCACTGGCGAGTGTCGACGATGCTCTGGCTGCTGCGGCCCAACCCTTCGTGCTCGTGCGTGGCGTTGCAGCCTTGTCAGGTGTGCTGCTGGCGTTCCTGACTTGGCGCTTGGCTAGGCGCTGTGTCGATCGTTGGACAGCACTTGTGGCCGCTGCGTTGGTGGCGATCAGCCCTCTAGGGCTGTTGTGCAGCACCCAAGCGCGCCCGCACGCAGTGGTCGCAGCTGGCTGTGCTGTGACCGTGCTCGCCTGCGTGCGTTTGGTGGAACGCACAAGTGTGTGGAGATTGGTGTGCGCATCAGCCGCAGCGGGCCTAGCTATCGCTTCGTTGCAGAACGGTGTCTTCGCGCTTACACCCTTGGCCATCGCGGCGTGGATGGCCTATCAAGGCTGGCGACGGTGGGTGATGCCGATGCTGGCGTGCACGGGCGCACTGGCTGCAGGACTTGTGTGGTGGCCCAGCCTGCCACAGCTGGTAGATGGCGCCGTCCGCTTGGGAGGGAGTGGCGCGCACGAGCTCGCGGGCGCGCAGTACGACGGCCAAGGCTTCTTGGTCGCCGCGCGCCTGTTGTTCGAGCATGATCCTTGGCTTGCTCCTCTGGCTGCCTTGGGCACCGTGGTGTTGGCACTACGCATGCGTTGCACCACAGTGCCGTCGGTGGTGTGGCTGCTGCTGGCTCATGCACTGCCCTATGCCGTGGTCAGCGGCCTCAATCGCGAGTTCTACGAACGCTTCTTGCTGCCTTTGCAGCCCGTCTTCTGCATCAGCGCCGCAGTGGCGCTGACATGGCTGGTCCAGCAAGCCGCGGCCCGTGGAGGCGCACAATGGGTAGCACCGTTGCGCGCCTTGGCCCTAGGCGTCGTCCTTCTCTCGGTCGCGTTGCCACTCGCGGGGGCGGCGGCTTGGTGGCGTTTGTCCAGTACTCCTGACAGCGTGGAGGAGGCGTTGACGCAACTCCCCAGTGGAAGCGTTGCGACGACACCAGTGCTGGCGTTGCCGGCGCTACTGGATGACGCCTCGCTGCAGGCTCTCGCAGCCGAACGGGATGGACATGTGGTGCCATGGATCGCATGGCAAGCAGCCCATCGCCAAGCTATTGCGCACCTGCCCAACCGCGCCTGGCGTCCCATGCCGGCACGCGTCGCCAAGCCCGGGCCTGATGACGCCTCGCGTTGTGATGCTTGGCTCGCCGAGGTTCAACCACAGGTCTATGTGGCCGAAGTTTCCCGCCGCACGACGCTCAGCCCTGCGGCCGGCCGGCTGTACTTGCTGGCAGGCGGCGGCACGGATGCACGCCTAGAGCAAGTTGTCTTGACCTACCAAGCCATCCCCCACTACTTCCGGCGTCTGTTGGAAGCCAAGCAGTTCGGGCCGCCTCTGGTTTGGGCGGCGCGATAAGCGCGGCTAGCATAGGGACATGCTTCCCACGCGTGGGTTGAACGCACAGGATGGAGTACCGGACCGGGTACTCGAGCGCTTGCTGGAGCGGCATGCTCCGCGGCGCTTGGAACGGCCTGTCTTGGAAGCCGGCACCGACAAGTTTACTTTACAGGCCATGATCGAAGCGCGCGGCTGGCGCTGGATTGGCGTGCACCACGCGGCGCGACTGGCCGATGAAGCCCAACCCTTAGCCTCTCAGGTGGAGGTCCAAGCTGACTTGCGGCGCCTGCCCTTTGGCGACGATGCCTTTGACTTGGTGCTGTCGCGTGCCCTGCAGCGTCCGTGGGAGGATGACCACTCCTATGCGTTGCTGGTGTCGGAACTGGTCCGCACCAGCCGCGGCTTGATCGTGGCTGCTTGGTGGGACGGCGAAGCGCTGCGGCCACGCATGCCGTGGCCACGCCACACCGCGCGGCGGCGTGGACTGCAGCGCGCAGCCTTGCGCGAGCTGTTCGAAGACGCGGGAGCTTCCGTGGTGGAGTGGCGCCACTCGTTCCGTTTTGTGTCGCAAAACGCGTGGCTTGTGGCGCGCAAGCGAGCCGCAGTGCAGCGCCCTGTGATCCAGCGACCACTCTTGCAGGCGGCCTTGCCGCACACACGCCTTGGTCCGTTGGGAGCGTGAGGTCGCAGGTGGCCGGTTGCTCGTGGTGGGCTGGCGCAGCTCGACCATGGAAGCCGCGCAGGAACGCTTTCTTGCTTTCCTCGCGAACGACTCGCCCAAGCAGCGCGCACGCGAGTCGCTCGATGGTTGGGATGCGTGGATCGAGGCCGAGAAGGTCGGGGGCGCGCGAGGTGTGGCCGCAGCTGCACTCCAAGCATGGGGACGCGATCCTGAACGGTTGCGCGAGTACACCTTGTTGTCGTGGCAAACAGAGCGACTTCTACCAGTCGTCTTGCCGCTCGCCGGTTGCGCGTACTACCGCGATGGTGTGCTGCACAGTCAGTTGCATGCGGCGCGTTGGACCGAACATGAAGGCACGCTCGCCGCGGCTGTGGCTCGGCACGACCCGCGTTGTGATTCTTGGTTGAGCTACTTGGGCCGCGAAACAGCGCGGTTGCACACCCTGCGCTGTTACCACGGCAACTTGGCGCCAGAGCGCATCTTGATCGCCGCACCGGGTGCGTTGCAGCCGCTGGTGTGGTGCGGCAGTGGCCGCGGCAGCCTGCGTCAGTTCCGTCCCAACGCACGGCCTGAGCTCGACCTCGTGCTGCAACACCTTGCGAAACACAGCAAGCCGGACAGCTCGTGGCCATCCGGCTTGCTAGATGCATACCGCGCGACGCGCGCGACACTCAGTCCGTCTTGAGGCTGACCTTGGTCGTACCCTTGAAGGAGATGATCTGCTTCATCGTGTGGCTTTCACCGCCAGCATCGATGTTGGCATTGGTCGTCATCGAGAACGAAGTCGGGCCTTCCAGCTCGTACGCTTGCAGGCGATTCGACTCCGGATTCCAGTGCAGCTCGCCCTTCATTTCGTAGGCGATTTCCAGCTCCTGCGTCGACTCCTCGGCACCCGGACGCTCGGCCTTGGTGGCGACTTCGCACACCACTTCCAACACGGCCAGCTTGGAGCCTTCGCTCTCCTTGACGCCCTTGTAGGTCAGCGTGATCTTGCCCGACATGTTGTCGCGCATCTGCTGATCCGTGGTGTCTTCCTCGTCGTCCTCATCATCACCTGATTGGATGTGGAGGTCGCCACCAGGAGACACCAACAAGTCAAAGAGCTTGGCATCGACTTCCCACGAGTCGCCCTCTGCCACACCCTTCGTAGGCAACCAAGCGGCGAGGTCGATGTCGGCAGTCTGGTCCGCCAACAGCGCTTCATCGGCCTTCTCTTCGCCCATGAAGGCCGTGGTGTACTCTTCCTTCTCCTTGTCCCAAGTGAACTTGACCTTCTTGCCCTGAAGGCCGCTGCTCTTGTCCTTGGGGTCTTCGCTCTGCTCTTGGTCGCCCATCTTGACCGACTGCTCAACCTTGCCACCGATCGTGTCAAAGCTGCGGACCAAGCTGGTTGCACGCCCGTCGGCGCACTTGACGAACTCATCCGTCACCACGATCTCCGTCGCATCGACGATGGAGATTTCGGGCAACGAACCGCCCGGAGGCGTGATCTCATTGCCATCGATCTCGATGCTCATGCTCTCGCTGGCGAGCTCCACGAGTTGCGAGATGGTGCGCGTGGCGCTGCTGCCCTCCTTGGGCGCAAAGTGCAGCTCGTCCGCGCGCGGCGCGGCTGCAACCAAGAGAACCAGCGAGGTCAGGACAGTGCTCGTGCGGATCATCGATCGTTCGTTTCTCGCGCTGTGGTCTGTGGGCGCGATCAGACAGCTTACCGTAATCAGTCTTGAAAGCGGCTCTCGCGTTCGGGGCAGGCCTGCACCAGCCATGCGCGCACGCGCGGTTGGTCATCCACCGGGCACGGTGCCGAGGTCCATTCGCCGTGCAAGCGGAAGCGCAAGTGTTCGCCGGTCAGGCGCCACTCTTCGAGCTCGGACCAAGCGCGACCCTCGAACCCGCGCCCCACACCGTTCTGGCCCAAGGTTGCGTCTTTGGGACTGGGCAAGCGCCACCACACGAGCAAAGCCACAGCCAAGGCTCCCAAGGCCGGTACCACCGGCAATGCTTGCGTGACGACCACCAACACCGCGATCACCATCAGCGGCACGGTCAGAGCCCAACGACGCAGTGCTTGGCCCGGACGGTCGGAGTAGAGCACCGCACCATGCTTGAGTTGACGGCGCCTCTGCGCGGCAAGCACCACCAACAAGGCCAATGCGCACAAGCACACAGGCACCCATAACAACACTGCCGCTTCCGCGAGACTAGGCCCTTGGTCCATGGCGGCAGAGCCTACCACGCTCACTCAAAGCCCACGATTCCAACGCTCAGAAGCCTGAGACCCCAACTGCATCAAGATGCGCTCGTCCACTTCGGACCATACCACCTGCTCTGCAGCACCACTTGGGAGTCGCCTCCAACCTTGGCGCGGCGCAAGCGGCTGCAAGCCCGATGCACGCTCAGCAGCTAAGGCACTTTGCTGTGCATTCGCCGCATGCAACACACCTTCACTCAAGGTGCCTACGCGTGTGCCCTGTGCCGTGACCTCGATCACACATGTACCCTGCCGCACTTCGACAAGCGCATGATCCGTGTAGATCCGCAGCGCACCGGGGAAGTTACTCCCGAGAGCCACATGCACGGTGCCCCGCACCAAGCGCATCGATTGATCGCCAGCAGGCGGCAACTTCATGCCAGCAAGCTGTGTCTGTGGGCCCACCTCGCACAACAGGTACTCGCGCAGCTGCAGCGACAACTGCGCCGCTTGTGTGTCCAATTCCTTGGCGGTTTGCATCCAATCGCCCAAGCGTGCTCGATCGAGTGCATCGATGGCAACACCATCCACCAACACAGGACTGGCCGAAGAAGTCGGCAACACTTGCCATGTGGGCGATGCACGCAGGCGCACAACAAGCACCACAATCGTGGCTGCAAGTCCCACAAAGAGCAGACCCACCAGCAACGGCCCAAACCGTGCGAGTCCCCGGGCTTGCGCGGCTTTCGTGCTGGTCGTCATGCGAATGCCAGCCTAGCATTCTCGTGTGCGCATCGATCCGGACAATGCAGCTCGCCATCGCTCGGCCATCACCAGTGATCCAGCCGAGCCGGAAGTGATTGATGGTCGTGTGGTGCATGGCACAGCACTCTTTTCACGCTGCCGCACGTGGCGTTACACGCTTGAGCGCGAATGGGACGACGGTAGCGGTACGGTGCTGTGGTTGATGCTCAATCCCTCCACAGCAGACGCCATGCGCGTAGACCCTACGGTGCGGCGCGCGGTGACCTTCTCTATGCG
>Ga0208788_1000696_pt1 | contig 16497 bp, 20 predicted proteins | sample Wag4_2014_7_11_3_FD_187363 | JGI IMG/M metagenome (GOLD analysis project Ga0208788, IMG submission 187363) | Fresh water mixed with fracking chemicals microbial communities from Ohio, USA - Utica-2 Time Series FC 2014_7_11 (SPAdes) (version 2) ...
TTGCCCGCTCGCCCTGCTCCATAGCGCCTTCTATCCGGTTCTTGTTCATCGGCTCGCAGATTACGCTCCACGCTTCCTCCCCACGCTCGGTCACCCTCACGCAGTTGCGCTTCACTTCGTTCGCTGTGATCAACTTACGGCGGGACTTGCACCCGCAGGAGTGCGCCCATGCTGGGCGCACAAGAAAGAAGCCCTCAGGCCGAAACCTTGAGGGCTCATATGCACGTCCAGATACTCGTCATTCCTGCGGAGGTGGGAGTCCAGAAAACAGCGCGTGTCGAACACGTCACCATTACCGCTCTCAGAACAACTCGGGTATCGCCTCCGCTTCACTACAACCGAATTGTCAGCATGCTAGCCAAAGGTCTGCATGAGAGGCTCGGCACAACGCCTGATTGCCGCGACTACATGCGGCGCTTGCTCGGCCAGTCCATCTGAACGTGCCAGTATCCGTTCCAGCGCACTCAACTGCCTGCGGATTATTTCTTCGGGCTGAGGGCGGCCTGAGTCAACCCACGATTCAAGCGGCGCTGCCGAAGTTGCTCGCCAAGTCGCACCGTGATGAGGGAATAGTCCATGTTCTGTATACGCAACAATTCATATTGAATGTTACGCATACCGAACCAGCTGAAAAATCAAAACATGGATGCGCCCGCCCCCGCTCATGCGCTGGGTACAATTGCGACGGTATTACCCAGGTGTGAGGAATGGCCTGGACCAGGCCCTCTCATACGAGAACGAACAGGGGAGAGCTTGCATATGGACGAACTCGGGCCGGCAAAGAGCAGGATCAGACTCGAGGCCAGAAAAGCGGTAGACGCGTAGCTTCAACCAGGCGATCTACAGGCCAAAGCAGGCACCGACCTGACCGAGCAGTACACCAGAAAGCGAAGGGGTAAGAAAATTAAGCTGACCAGATGAATTGCGGAAAAGCTTCAGGATTGCGGAAAGCATTGCGCCAAATCCCAATCCTGAAACCCGCATAAATCATGGTGCCGAAGCCGGACTAGAACACATCGCTACATAGCCAGTAATTATTGGTCTCTACATGCAACGCAAGCAGACCGTATACCTATACGTATACCTAAAACCCAAAGTACCCCCCTACCCTCCAAGTTGAAAGACCGCCATTTCTGCAGGCCGGGCGGCTATCGACTGGGCGCGGCTCGATTTCCCGCAAAGGGTAGCGCGCTGAGATAGACCCCATTTTCTACATGAGTAGATTTCATGATTTCTATGGAGTTTCACCAGTTAACCGATTTCAATAATTCACTAACTTTCAGGGCCGTGCACTAGCCCGAGAGCGGGGCTCGAATTACCCGTGACGGGCCTTCCATTGCAGGGGCCCCGGCCTGATATGGCAGGTGCCTGCCCCCATCAACATGAACCCGACGCATAGTCTTGGGCCGCTGGTGGCATCCACCCACGCGGGGGCGGGGGCGCGCGATCCCACATGCCAAAGATTCCGGTGTAATGGGTGTAAGAGGTGTAATTGACTTGCTGAAAGCCAGTAGTGACGGGGCTTGCAGCCGCATTACACCTTTATCGCTCATGCCTTACACCATCGATAAAACACGCCATTGGTGTAATGCCCAAGGCAATAAAAAGCCGCTGGCGTTGGTTACACCAGCGGCGAATAACAAGCGGACAGCGCTGGGGCTAACCGGCTTGACGTTGCGCCAGCTCCAGCCGTTTGACCTCATCCATTGCCCAGGACTCGAAAGTGGTTAACTGTGAGGCCTCGACAGGCTTGGCCAGCGGGTAGCAGTTAACCTCATACGCGCGCCCCGGATACTGCTTTGTGAGCACGTCTCTTGCCCAGTTCGCGTTTGCCTCGGTGGATAGCGGGCGCACCATCGCATGGCTTGCCCCCTCGCTCACTGCGGCCCAGCATACGGCCTGCCATATCACCGGCAGGCCCTGTACGGTCTTAAAGCCATTACGCAGTTGACGTGAGACAGCGGCGCGATATGGGGTACTCATGCCGGCCACTCAGAGACCCTGCGGCTGGGCGTTGGCACGGCCAGCCAACTCCACCAGGTCATGCCGGCCCAGGCGCACACGGCTCCCACCTGACGAGAAGAACGGGATATTGAGGTCATTGGTCTCATGGTAGCCACCGTCACTCAGCAACTGCACAAGCGGAGCGCCGTACCTCGCCAACAGGTCAAGAGCGGCGTCATTCCACGCAGCCATGGCCAGCGCGGCCTTGGCACCTTGCACACGGGCTAGAGCCTTAGCTGCCCTATTCTCGGCCTGCTCCATTTCAGCAGTGAGCATTTCCGCCTTGTTACGCAAAGCATCCATTAATCCAGCGTCATCAGCTACAGCCTGCCGGGCAGTGGTGAGGGCACGCCGCGCATCAACTAGGCGAACTTCCAAAGCCTGAATAGCCTTATCCGGCGAACCATTTGCGAGTGCCTCGGCAATCTCCCGTGCAATCTGGCCTTCAGATTGGGCGGCTTTATCAATGGCGGCGGCGCCATTCTCACTCAAAGCAGTGAGCCGGGGGGCAACCGCCTGCAACTGCTTGGCAACTTGTGCCACCTCAGAGTCGGCAACCTGCTGAGACTGCAGAGCATCGGCCAACGCGGCCTTGAGGGATTGATAAACGTCTTCCGAAGTCTTGGTATGAGTCATCTCGTTAAATCTCCAATTCGATATAGGGTCTGTTCGTTCACGGGCGGGCCAGGCCCGAAGGCGGCCGGCACTCTCCTGCATGCGGCAGCCCTGGCTTATGCGGCCTCGGTTGCTGCGTCTTCGGAGAACAGCGCGGCATTGCTCACCACATAGGTACGCGTGCTGCCCATGCCGGGCAACGCCGTAACCTGTGCGGCTTTGCCATCCTTGCCGGGCAGCAAAATCCCACGTGCGACCAGCTCCCTGTTCACGTTGCGGGCGTTCATGCCCTTGAACACCTCATTGCTCCAGGCAGTCGTCAGGAAGTAGTAAGTCTTGGTGGTGTAGAGAATATCTCCATAGCCGTGGCTGTCCGTGCGCTGGAAGCCGAGACGGTCAACCGTGCGCGGGCTGTGGTCGTCGACCTTGGCGGCGACGCTCTCCCAGCGGGTAAACCGGCTTTCGCCATAGCGCTCGATGGTCAGGCGCAGGCGCTGCACAATGGCGTCGCCTTCTAGGTTGCCAGCCCCGCCCCGCTCAGCGAGCCAGGCGCCCAGGCACACCCTGGCCGCGTGTGTGGCCGTGCCATCCGGCCAGCCCGTGACGCCCAGCGACGTGGCCAGTTCGCCGGCTGCAGCAGCCAGGCCAAAGCGCGCCGCAGCTCGCTGGGCCTGGCCGCTCGCGTCAGCCGGCAACGCCTCGGCAGTGAAGCGCTCCACCGTACTGCGCACCACGGCCGCATAGCCGCGCAGCTTGCCCGGCTCGCAGAGGGCCGACAGGAAGGCCAGAGCCGGCGTGCCGTAGAACTTGCCTGCCCGGGCCTTGAGTGCATCCGACAGCGCGGCAGCATCCTCGAAGCCATGCAGCACCTCGAACAGCCCGAGACCCTTGCCAGCGTCTGCAGGTACGGCCAGCAGCCGAACCTCCATCCCTGCTTTCAGTTCCTTGTGTGCCTCGGCCATGTGCTGCGCTAGCGTCTTCTCCCCGGTGGAAAGGAACAGCAAACGCCACTCATGCACCTGTCGACCGGCCTGTCCTCGATCATTGGCGCGAGCCTTGCCGGTGCCATTGCCAAGCATGTAGACCATCTCGCCGATAATGCGTGGCTCTGACTGGCCAATTTCGTCCAGGATCAACAGCGCATCAGACAGAGCGGCGGCAATGCTCTCCATCGCGTTGTCCGTCGCCCGCCACGGCATTACCAATCGGGGGCCACCCCACACCGAGGCAGCTACCTGCAAGTGCGTGGTCTTGCCGCCCGAGCTGTCGCCATAGAGGTGGAAGCCACCCGACTCGGCGCCCAACAGATGCAGCAGCGGGCCGGCGAAGGCCACGCACACCACGAACGCCAGCCGGTTGTTACCGACGCAAAGCGCGCCAACCTGCTGCCGCCATTGTTCCAGGGTGCCGGCCTGGCTGATCGGCGGGAGGCGTGCGCCGGCTTCGTAGAAGTGCAGGTGCTCTACGCTCTGCCCTATCTGGCGATCCGGCAGCAGGTAGGCATCGCCATGCCAGCCCAGGCGCGTGACCAGCCGAGCCCGCTCGGCACTGTCATAGCCCTGCAGGTAGCTCTGCAGGTCGTTGCGTGAATTGCGGGCGGTACGCACGGGAGCCAGGCGCAAGCCTGCGTCAACCAGTGGAGCGACCACCTCCTTTCCGAAGTCGCCAGCCATGGCACGGGCTGGGATGTTAAGCCGCTTCTTGTCGCCGTCCGGGTCGTCGAACTCCACCAGCAGACCCCAGCTCCCGCCGTTACCGTCTCGAGTGCGCGCCTTAATTTCCAGCCATGAACACACCGGCCGCGCCTCGCCATCCTCGCCGGCATAGAACACGCCATCGGCTGTGACGCGAAAGCCCGCCGGCAGGGGCGCGGGCTTCTCGGTTGGTGCCGGTTTGCTGCTGGCACTCCCCTTGGTGCTGGGCTTGCCGCCCTTACCTTTACTGGCAGGCGCTGCAGCCGGCGCCAGGGCGAACAGTTCCCCGGTGCGTTCCAGCTCGGCCAGGTGCGCCGCCGTCCAGCCCTTGGCCACTGCATCGGCGGCGTCGTCACCCTCGGCCCATTCGCCACCAGGGGCGAAGGTGGGCCGGTCGCCATCGAGGCCAGGGCGCTGGCTGAACACCGTCAGCGCTACCGAGCGCACGGAGGCCGCGCCAAGCTGGCGCAGGTGCTCGGCCAGGGCATCCATGCACTTGAGGCCCGGCGCGTCGTTGTCCGGCCACAGCAGCACATGGCGACCGGCCACCGGGCCGAAGTCGGCTTTCTGCCAAGAGTTGGTGCCGTTGGGCCAGCAGGTAACGACGTAGCCCGGCAGCAGCTCGGCGGCAGCGTCTGCCGCTTTCTCGCCTTCGCACAGCACCACCGGGGCAGCCGCTCGGGTGGCCAGCTCATCGAGGCGCAGCAGCGGGCGCGGCTCGGGCAACACCTGCCAACGCCAGGACAGCGAGCCATTGCCCGAGTGCTTGCACCAGGTCAGTGGGGCGAACACCTTGCGCGGCGTGCCGCTTTCATCCGGCCCCAGGTCGAAGCGATACAGCACCATCAACGGTTGGCCATCGGCGGCACGGTAGATCCACACCTTCGACGGCTTGCCGTGCTGGCGGTGCGTCTGCAGCACCTTGCGCATGGCTTCATCAGGAATTGGCAGCACCGGCACCCACTCGGGCGCCTTGGGCTTGTTGCTGGCCGGCGCGCTGGCGCTGACAGTGCCTGGCGTAACACCCAGGAAGTCCGCCAGCTTGTTGCAAGCGTCCACCTCGCTGCCGCCGTCCAGGTAGCGCACCAGGTCTATCAGGTCGCCGCCCTTGTCGCCGGTAGCAAAGTCGCTCCAAGTGCCCTTGGCCAGGCTCACCTTGAGCGAGCCAGCGCGCTTGTCGGCCCGCGTTGGGTTGGGTGCGGTGTATTCCTTGCCACCGTCCACCCGCTTGCCACCGGGCAACCAGTGCGACAGCACCCGGTCGATGGCCTGCAGGGCGGCGCGCTTCACCTCGGCAAAGGTGGGGTACTTCTTGTGCTCTCGGGCGTCAGTCATTGGCCGCCCTCCGCGTCAAACACCCCGCCGGCACTGGCATCTACCAATGCCTTGGCCATCTCGGCCAGGTACTGGATAGCGAAAATATCACCGCCCCGGTTTGCCTCATCGCCAATCTGTACCGCCAGGTTCTCCACGCAGGCGAGTAGGTTGGATGCCTGCTCCAAGGCATCAGCGACCGGCATGCCTGCTTTAACGGCGAACAGCATGCCGGCGGGGAAGCGGCTGAACTCCTGAGGCTGGGTCAGAATGCGGCGGCGCTTCATTTCGCACCCCCTTTCATTTTCTCGGCCTGCGCGTACAGCTCGAAGCCAGTCACGCGCACATAGTTTCCCAGCGCCATGACAGCCTGTTGCAAGCCGTTAACGTCATCGGCGTGCAGCTCGCTTTCATTCAAGAGCCGACCGATTGCCTCCAAGCCCATGCCGGCCGAGGTAAGGCCATCGGCACGCTGACTCAATTGATCCAACTCCCAACGCGAATCGAGGTTATCCATGGCTCACCTCCTTGGCCTTGAGGGCAGCTGCAATCTCTTCGCAGGCATCGGCCCAGGCGTCGCCCTCCAAGCTCTCCAGCCAATCGCAGGCATTGGCTTGTGCTTCAAGAGAGCGCTGGATGGCGCGGTGGTGGTTGTAGCGGTTGAGCCGAACGGCAAGGGAGGAAGTGCTACGCAGTGCAGCAAGGGCCATTGCCCGGTGAGCGGCGGCGCGTGCTTTGGACGGATTGAGGGCGTGCGGGTGCTTCATGGGTGGTGCTCCTTTTGCTTGGTAGGAGCTGCCACGTACCGTCGCCAAACGGATAAGGGTGGCAGCCGTGCGCAGGTTGGCGAACCGGGGCAAAAGGAACCCGGCAGACCCGAAGGTCTCCCACGCACGGCCGCCATAACACGGCATTGCGGGCACAAAAAAAGCGCCTGCAATGGGGTCTATGGCGCCTGTGCGCCTTTTGCTGATCGGGTCGCCAAACCCGGCCGCTGGATTGACAGCGACGGGCGCAGAGTAGCGCGGCCGATTGGCTCGCGCAAGGTTCAAGAGCGAGCGCATTGCTTGCGCGACACTCGGCCAAGGCATAGATTGATCGAACACAGTGCGTCACCTCTAACGCCCTCGGCTGCCACCGGGGGCGTTTTCATTAGTGAATCGTGGTAGTCGGGCGCTGCAGATGCAGCCAGGCCAGGTGCTGGCCTTGCGTGGCATTGCGGTGCATCTGCTGCAGCGCCTCTGGATTGGCCATCAGGTTGGGGATGAGCTGCGCAGCGTCCTTGATCACCACGCCGGCCGGCACCTCGACAGCGAGCAATGCCCACTCGAAGGTTGGCCAGAGCAACAGCAGCACATGCGCACCGTCTGCCAGGGCTCGGTCACGCAAAGTACAGAGACGGCTGCGCCCCTGTCGGGCAGTCTCGGGCAGCGCGGCGGCGCCCAGTTCGTCGATGGCATCAAGGGCCGTGTGCGGCAGGAATATCGGCGTCATGCGGCAGCCTTCCCACGCGCAGCGATGCGAGCCAGCACCCACTGATTAACCTCACCAAGAACCCATGCCACAGGCGCGCCACGGGCGGTGCTATCGCTCAGCTTTACCGGCTGGGGAAAGCCGCTCTCAGGTTGGCGCAGCAGCTTGTAGATGGTGGGGCGCGCCAAGCCGACAATGGCCACCACCTCATTGATACGAATCAGGGTGGTGGACGGGTCACGGGGGATGGCGCCGGCTGTCGCATCCATTGCAGAAGCAGGGCGACTGCCAGCAGAGAGCGCGGCAGGTTTTCGGGTCGGGTGATCCATGGGTAGCCTCCTGTAAATTGGTTCAGGCAGGAGGCTATTGGCGCGCGATTGACAGGGCGAAGCTGGCTTTACTTTTTCTTCGCGGGTGAACTGTGTAGGCCGTAGCGCTTGAGAATGGCGTTCATCGCCGGCTTGCTCAGAGATTTTCCGGTGCCCCGTAGCAGCCATCCACGCAACTTGCTGCTCAGGTTATGTAGCTTCGTGCCGGTTCTAATCAGCTCTAGCGCCTTGAGCCGGATTGCCTCATCGCGGGCATCTGTTCCGTCAAGCTGTCGCCGCCCTTCGACCAGCAAGCCGCCTACCGGCTGATACCCTTCAATCCCTCGATAGCCGCTGGCAGAGCGCGTAGCTATCAGCGCTGCAGCGTCAGCAAGGTCGGCTATCTCAAAACAGGCATCTATCTCGCCGGCCGACAGCCCTGACGGATTAGGCGCCGTGTAACCATGCACCGCGCAGTCACGCACCGCGCCTACAGAGTCGAGAAAGACTTTATGCCACTCCCAGTCATCCGCGCCGCCCCGCTCGCCCGCCAGGATCGGCAGCAGCGCCTGCAGAGCGTGCGCAGCGCATGCCAGCACGTACGCCGATATGGCCTCCATATCGCCGGCTTGCTCATAACCGGCAGCCCGCCTTACCTCACCGGGTAACACGCGCCCGCCGTAGCCTTCTGCCATCTGGTCAATTGCGTCATTGCGAGTGTAAGCAGCCTCGGCTAAGCGCCTGGCATGCGCGCCGTCCAGCCAAGGCCTGCAAGCCTCCACAATCGACAGGATGGAGCTGATTCGCGCTTCGCAATCGTCAAAGCGCCGGTAGTCAGCCAAGCGCGCCCGCACACCCTCAACTGGGTTTTCGACTGGTTCCAGATAACTGCCAACAAGAATCTTCCACCCTATGCGGTCATCCAATCATCACCCCCCAGGCCCCGAAGTCGGCGACCATACCCGCGCTGGTTTGCTCATGCCGCAGCAGGCCAACAGGCAGGAACGGGGCCGTATCGTGTCGGACGAGGCATTACACCGATGGTGTAAATTACACGTGGTGTACGCACTCCCCGTGCCTTGTGTAATTTCTCTGAAAGCCACGCCACGCAAGGCTTTCAGAGCTTTCATTACACCTGTTACACCGATTACACCGGATTTTTGAGGGGTACGGGTTCGCATACTCAAACCACCTTGCCGAAGTTGACCGGCACCACGTTAGCGGCGCCCTCCCCTCGGTGAGCAAAATCATAGGGGGTGACGTGCTGCTGCCTGTTGGCATCGAGGTAGTCAGCCCACCACTGCACCATAAGCCGACGCTCCTCAAGGTGTTCAGCCTTGTGGATATAGGCGGCCCGCACCGTGTTGCGTTCTTGGTGGCTCATCTGCCGCTCTACCGCCTCGCGCGTCCACAGCCCTGACTCCACCAGGGCAGAACAGGCCATTGCCCGAAAGCCATGCCCGCATACCTCTGCCTTGGTGTCGTAACCCATGCGGCGTAGGGCAGCATTCACGGTGTTCTCACTCATGGGCTTGTGGTGGTAGTGGTCGCCAGGGAACACCAGCTCATAACGGCTGGACAGCATATGAACCTGCCCGAGCAACCCCAGCGCCTGGCGGCTCAGCGGCACCAGGTGCGGCGTGCGCATCTTGGCCCCTCGGCTGGAGTGCTTGACGCCCTCGATAACCTCACGCTCACCCGGGATCGTCCAGAGGCTGGCTTGCATGTCGATCTCCCGCCACCGAGCAAAGCGCAGCTCGCTGGAGCGGATGAACACCTGCAGGGTGAGTGCCACGGCCAGCTTGGTCAGTGCGCGGCCGTTGTAGGTGTCGATCCGCTCCAGCAACTCGGGCAGCCGCTCCAGTGCGAGCGCCGGTCGGTGCTGCGCCTTGCGGGTCGCCGTAGCGCCCACCAGGTCACTCGCTGGGTTGGTTTCGATAAGCCCATGCTGGACGGCGTAGCGCATTACCCCAGTGGTGTACTGACGCAAACGGCCGGCCAGCTCCAGGGTATCGCGCTGCTCTGCCGCCTTGAGCGGTGCCAGCAGGTCACGCACCTTGAGGCTTGCCACCGCCCGGCTACCGAGCGCCGGGAACAGGTGCTGTTCGATGCGGCGCAGCACCTTGGCGGCATGATCCGGCGACCACTTGCGGGCACCGGCCGCATGCCAGTCCAATGCTACGGCCTTGAAGGTGTTGGTCTGCTCGGCCTGGGCGGTCGCCCTCGCCTGCTGTTCGTGCTCAATGGGATCAACACCTTCGGCCAGCAGCTCAAGGGCTGCAGCACGGCGACCACGCGCAGACTTTAGACCGAGGGCTGGGTAGTTGCCGAAGGTGGCCAATCCGGCGCGGCCATCAGGACGGGTGAACTTGAAGCGCCACACCTTGGAGCCATTGCGCTTCACAAGCAGGAACAAACCTTGACCATCAAACAGGGTGTAGTCCTTTTCCCGAGCCTTGGCGGCCTCGCATTTGGCGTCTGAAAGTGGGGTAACGGTACGCGCCATAGGTATATGCCTCCCTTGCCGAACCGGCGTATACCTAAACGTATACCCATTTTAGGTATATGCCTAGAGACAAGAGTAGACAGCCATAAACAACAAAACCGGCCAAGAGTGCCGGTTTAGATGGGTTTCGTAGACTTATAGAGACTGCTAGAAACAGATGAATGGTGCCCGAAGCCGGACTCGAACCGGCACGCCATTACTGGCGAGAGATTTTAAGTCTCCTGCGTCTACCGATTTCGCCATTCGGGCGGTAGCGCTGTGCAAAGGACCGGACTATATACAGCCCTCCCCGTCCTCGCAAGGTATGCCAAAGCACATCAGGGGTAATGAAAAAGGCCTCGTAAATCATGGATCTACGAGGCCTTTTAAATTGGAGGCTGAGGTCGGAATCGAACCGGCGTTCACGGATTTGCAATCCGGTGCATAACCACTCTGCAACTCAGCCATGAAGCAAACGAACCGCCTTGGCGACTCGTGTAAAGCTGGAGCGGGAAACGAGACTCGAACTCGCGACCCCGACCTTGGCAAGGTCGTGCTCTACCAACTGAGCTATTCCCGCTTGTCTTGTCGACGGGCGCCATTCTATAGAATCGAATCGCGCCGTCAACCCTTTGATTCAAAAATACTTATTTCTTTTCCGAGGTGGTGCTGAGGTGTGGCCAGGCGGCCAACAGGTACTGCAGCATCGACCACAATGTGAGCACGGCTGCGACCACCAGCAAGATGTATCCGAGCACGACCCAGAAGGTGAACACCGGTGGATTACCCAGCAGGATGACCAGCGCCAGCATTTGCGCTGCGGTTTTCCACTTGCCAAGGTTGGACACGGCCACATGTGCCCGAGCCCCCAGCTCGGCCATCCACTCGCGCAGCGCAGAGACGACGATCTCGCGACCGATGATGATCGCCGCCGCCAGCGTCAGCCAAAGATTGGAATGTTCGGCAGCCAACAGCACCAAGGCTACAGCAACCATCAATTTATCTGCGACCGGATCGAGGAAGGCGCCAAAAGGCGTACCCTGCTCCCAGCGTCGGGCCAGGTAGCCATCTAGCCAATCAGTGACGGCAGCAACGGCAAAAACTCCGCTGGCTGCCCAGTAACTCCAGGCAAACGGCAGATAGAACAGGAGGATGAAAACCGGTATCAGTGCGACCCGGAGCACGGTAAGCAGGTTGGGGATATTCATCGGCACAACAAGGCTGCGAGGTGAGCGGGCATTCTACTCGCTGTGCAGAGTGTCATAAATCGACTCAGCGAGCTTTTTATTGATTCCGGGCGCTTTGGCAATTTCTTCAGCGCTGGCACGGGACAATTCCTGCAGGCCGCCGAAGTGGTTGAGCAATTCGCGCCGCCGCTTGGGGCCGATACCAGGCACTTCTTCCAATGTAGAGGTACGTCGGGTCTTGCCGCGTCGCGCACGGTGCCCGGTGATCGCAAAGCGGTGCGATTCGTCACGGATCTGCTGAATCAGATGCAGTGCCGGGGAGTTGCCGGGCAAGGTGAACTCATGCTCGGCATCGTTCAAGTAAAGCACTTCCAGGCCCGGCTTGCGCGTCGTGCCCTTGGCCACACCAAGCAGAATCAGATCCGGCACGGCCAGCTCCTGCAGTACCTCGCGCGCCATGGCCAACTGCCCCTTGCCACCGTCCACCAGCAGCACATCGGGCAACTTGCCTTCGCCATCCTTGATCTTGCTGAAGCGCCGAGTCAACGCCTGGTGCATCGCGGCGTAGTCGTCGCCAGCGGTCACGCCATCGATATTGAAGCGCCGGTAATCGGATTTCAGCGGACCTTCGGGACCGAATACCACGCATGAGGCGACCGTCGCCTCACCACTGGAATGGCTGATATCGAAGCATTCCATGCGCTGCGGCGGCTCGTCCATTTCCAGCACGGTAGCCAGCGCCTCGAAACGCTCGGCCAGATGCTGCCGGTTGACCAGGCGTGCGGCCAGCGCCTGTTCGGCGTTGGTCACGGCAAGCTGCTGCCAACGAGCTCGCGTGCCACGCACGCGCAAGCTGATGCTGAGACTACGGCCGCGTAGCGACTCGATGGCCTCGATCAGCGTGGCGAAGTCTTCATGCTGCACGTTGACGATCAGCTCGCTGGGCAGATCGCGCTCGGCATTGCCCAGGTAGTACTGAGCGAGGAAGGCCATCAGCACATCGCCGCCCTCCTCCTCAATCGCCACCTGCGGGAAGAAATTCTTGCTACCCAGTACACGCCCACCACGCACGCTGATCAGGTGTACGCAGGCGCCACCCGGCGTGAGCATCACCGCGACCACATCGACGTCGCCGGTGCCGCCGTCCATGCTTTGTTGATCCTGCACACGGCGCAGCAGTGCGATTTGGTCGCGCAGCTCGGCGGCGCGCTCGAACTCCAGCGCCATAGATGCCTTTTCCATGGCGCTGGAAAGCTCCTCGCTCAAGGCATTGCTGCGGCCGTCGAGGAACATCACCGAATGGCGCACGTCTTCAGCGTATTCCTCAGGACTGACAAGTCCAACGCAGGGGCCTTTGCAGCGCTTGATCTGGTACTGCAGGCAGGGTCGCGTGCGGTTTTTGTAGTAGCTGTCCTCGCACTGGCGAACCAGAAAGGTCTTCTGCAACAGGCTCAGGCTTTCACGAATCGCCAGGGCGCTGGGATAGGGGCCGAAGTAGCGCCCCTTGGCCTTCTTGGCACCACGATGGATGCCCAGACGCGGAAACTCACCGTCGGAGAGAAACACGTAAGGGTAAGACTTATCGTCGCGCAGCAGGATGTTGTAAGGCGGCCGCCATTCCTTGATCAAGGTCTGCTCGAGCAGCAGTGCCTCGGTCTCGTTGGCGGTGATGGTGGTTTCGATCTGCGCGATACGTGTGACCAGCGCGGCCGTCTTGGGTGCCTGACCGGTCTTGCGAAAGTAACTGGAGAGACGCTTCTTGAGGTTTTTCGCCTTGCCGACGTAGAGCAGGCGAGCCTCGCTATCGAACATGCGATAGACGCCGGGGCGACCACTGCAGGTCGCCAGGAAGGCACTCGGATCGAATGGGGCAGGCATTTTCAGCTGACGGCGTCGACCATGCCGTGGCGCACCGCGAGCAAAGCCAGCTCGACATCGCTGGTGATAGAGAGCTTCTCGAAGATGCGATAGCGGTAGGTATTGACCGTCTTCGGCGACAGGCACAGTTTGTCCGAGATGTTCTGCACCTTGTGGCAGTTGGCGATCATCAGCGCGATCTGGATTTCGCGCTCGGACAACAGATCGAATGGCGAACCACTGTTCTGCGGCTGGAAGGATTTCAGCGCCAGTTGCTGGGCGATTTGCGGGTCGATGTAGCGCTGGCCGGCGAATACGAGACGAATGGTCTGCACCATCTCATCCAACGCTGCACCCTTGGTCAGATAACCAGCGGCGCCCGCCTGCAGCAGGCGCGTCGGGAAAGGTTCATCCTCACACACGGTAACGGCGACGACCTTGATATCGGGATGACTGCGCATCAGCTTACGGGTGGCTTCCAGGCCGCCGATACCTGGCATCTTGACGTCCATCAGGACGACGTCGGGCTTGAGTTCGCGAACCTTGAGCAGGGCTTCTTCGCCAGTGCAGGCTTCGCCCACGACTTGCAGACCGTCGATATCGGCCAGCATACGGGTGATGCCCGTGCGAACCAGATCGTGATCGTCGACAACCAGGACCCTAATCAATCGCCACCTCGTTGCACCTTGTCAGCCACCGTGCAACGACGGTGAGATTGAACTTGCCGGTCACCTTAACAAAAAGCCAAGGCCTGACCTAGCTTGGCGCACGGTAGTCAAAAAGCAAGCGCCAGATTAGGATCAGTAATTGCGTCGTAGCAATTTTGGAGAGTTGGCGGAAGCGGTGAGATTCGAACTCACGGATAGTTGCCCATCGACGGTTTTCAAGACCGTTGCCTTAAACCACTCGGCCACGCTTCCAGATTCTTGAGTGCGGAGGCTAACGCTCAAACCTCCGCAGCAGTGCGGGCGGCAATCTTACCGGAACGAAACACACTGTCAAACTCTAAGTCTTGGCAGGCAATCCCGCTCTGCTATGATCCGATACATTCGAATTTGAAAGCCTCTTACAACAGGAGCGTCGCCATGCAAGAGCGAGATTATGCACTCAACCATTCTCAGGTTGAGCAACAGGAAGTCAGCAGCGTTCTGCGTAATACCTATGGCCTACTGGCCATCACCCTGGCCTTCAGCGGCCTTGTGGCGTTCATCTCGCAGCGCGCCAACGTTCCTTATCCGAACATCTTTGTCGTACTGATCGGTTTCTACGGCCTGTTCTTCCTCACCGCCAAGCTGCGCAATTCTGCGTGGGGTCTGCTTTCTACCCTCGCGCTGACCGGCTTCATGGGTTACACCCTTGGCCCGATCCTCAACCGCTACCTGGGCATGACCAACGGCGCTGAGGTCATCAGCTCCGCCTTTACCATGACTGCGCTGGTGTTCTTCGGCCTGTCTGCCTACGTGCTGACCACCCGCAAGGACATGAGCTTCCTCAGCGGCTTCATCACGGCAGGCTTCTTCGTTCTGCTGGGCGCCGTGGTTGCCAGCTTCTTCTTCCAGATCAGCGGCCTGCAACTGGCGATCAGCGCTGGCTTCGTGCTGTTCTCCTCGGCCTGCATCCTGTTCCAGACCAGCGCCATCATCCATGGTGGTGAACGCAACTACATCATGGCCACCATCAGCCTGTACGTATCGATCTACAACCTGTTCGTCAGCCTGCTGCAGATCTTCGGCATCATGGGCGGCGACGACTGATAGCTTTCGTCCCCCTTCAAGCCCGCTTCGGCGGGCTTTTTCTTGCGCGGCCATCAGTTGCCTTTGTTTGCCGGGCACCCTGGCCTTATCATTGGCACAGTTTTGCCTCGCCGGAAACGCCATGAAGTTTGCCATTGCCCTGTTCGCTGCTCCTCATCTGCCTGCCTCGCGACGCGCACTGCGTTTTGCCCAGGCGGCGCTGGCGGACGGCCACGAGATCGTTCGCCTGTTCTTCTATCAGGACGGCGTGCATAGCGCCGCTAGCAACGTGGTCAGCCCGCAGGACGAGCTCGATCTGCCCGGCGAGTGGCGCGAGTTCGTCACTGCCAACGGGCTGGACGCGGTGGTGTGTATCGCTGCTGCACTGCGTCGCGGCGTACTCAACGCCGAAGAAGCGCAGCGCTATGCGCGCCCTGCGGCCAATCTGCAGGCCCCGTGGGAGCTTTCCGGCCTTGGCCAATTGCATGAAGCGGCGCAACAGGCCGACCGCCTGATCTGCTTCGGAGGCCACTGAATGAGCAAGTCGCTATTGATCATCAGCCGCCAGGCGCCCTGGAGCGGCCCTGGAGCCCGCGAGGCGCTGGATATCGCCCTGGCTGGCGGCGCCTTCGACCTGCCCATCGGCATGCTGTTTCTCGACGATGGCGTGTTCCAGCTAAGCAAAGCGCAGCAACCTGGTGCACTACAGCAAAAAAACCTTGGCGCGAACCTACAGGCGCTGCCAATGTTCGGCGTAGAAGATCTGTACGCCAGCCAACGCAGCCTGGCCGAGCGCGGCCTGAGCGATGCCGAACTGAATCTGGCGGTAGAGCGACTGGACGACAGTGCGCTGACCGCCCTCCTTGATCGTTATGACCAGGTGATCACCCTCTAATGGCCACCCTGCACATACTTTCCCATTCGCCGTTCGCCGATAGCCGCCTGGCTAGCTGCCTGCGTCTGTTGGGTGCCGCTGATGGTCTGTTGCTCAGCGGCGATGCGGTCTACGCGCTACAGCCCGGCACAGCCAACCTGCAGGCTCTGCAACTGATGCCCGCCAGCGTTGCGCTCTATGCACTGGGCGAAGACCTAAGCGCCCGCGGCCTGCAGGCGCCCGAGCGCGCACAGGTCGTGGACTATCCAGAGTTCGTCGAGCTATGCATCCGCTACGCCAAGGTCAACAGCTGGCTATGAGCACGCTCAACGTCGCCGGACGTGAAATTGCCCTGGACAAGGACGGCTACCTGCTCGACCTGCAGGATTGGTCACACCCCGTAGCCGAGGCGCTGGCCGCAGCTGAAGATTTGCAGCTGAGTGAAGAACACTGGGAAATTCTCGACCTGCTGCGCGCTTTCTACGCCGAATTTCAGCTATCACCGGCCAACCGCCCACTGATCAAGTACGTGGCATTGAAGCTCGGTCCGGAGAAAGGCAACAGCCTGCACCTAAACCGCCTGTTCAAGGGCACGCCCGCCAAACTCGCCGCCAAGCTTGCCGGCCTGCCAAAACCGACCAATTGCCTATGAACCTGATCACCCCCGCCGAACATCCCTTCGCCCAGTTCGTGCGTATTCTCGGCAAGGGCAAGCGCGGCGCACGTGGTCTCACCCGCGAGGAAGCCCGCGAGGCCATGGGCCTGCTGCTCGACGGCAAGGTGGAGGACACTCAGCTCGGCGCTTTTCTGATGCTGCTGCGGCACAAGGAAGAAAGCGCCGAAGAACTGGCCGGCTTCACCGAGGCAATCCGTCAGCGCCTGCCCACGCCCAGCGTTGCAGTGGACCTGGATTGGCCCAGTTATGCCGGCAAGAAACGTCATCTGCCCTGGTA
>Ga0208788_1000698_pt1 | contig 16491 bp, 13 predicted proteins | sample Wag4_2014_7_11_3_FD_187363 | JGI IMG/M metagenome (GOLD analysis project Ga0208788, IMG submission 187363) | Fresh water mixed with fracking chemicals microbial communities from Ohio, USA - Utica-2 Time Series FC 2014_7_11 (SPAdes) (version 2) ...
TTGGTCGGGCAATTTTCGAGAAACTCTCATCAACTTCAGATTGCGTAAACCCAATCTCAAGAAGCCTTTCCTGAACTTCCGATACCCAGATTCCTTCGTTGATTGCTATGAGATTCGCTATTCGTTTTGAATCCAGTAATTGAGCCAAGGCATCTTTGGCGCAAATCTCGAGATCAATCTGATGTGCGCCTGGAGCGATTGAAGCAGCACGGGCATCCGCCACCGCTAACCTAAAGAAGGCTTGAGCTGATTTTGTAACTCCGTTTTCATAAAGCTTAGCTGCAATGGCTGCACCTGATTCACCCTGAAGGACAGATATATTAACAATGCCTTTATTGCTGATTGCACATTCGAAGTCAGGGGCGCTGGAGACACCAGGTTTGGTTAGATCAAGTACACCAATTATTAATAGTGCTAGAGCGATGCCCGCAACTCCACGAACATTATCTCTCTTCACTGCGCAACCCTTGCTCGAGTATGGCAACTGCACTCATTGAATCTATGAGCTCTTTTGAGTCCTTAGCGCTCTTGCCAGATACTTTAAGCAACTTGAGGGCGCTGACGGTACTCAATCGTTCGTCGATAAAAATCAAGGGGACATCGGTAATTTGGGATAACTTCCCTTTAAATTCCTCTACTAATTGAACGGATGCGCCACTTGCTCCTGAGAGATGACGGGGATGCCCAATAAAGATTGCAATTGGTTGAAACTCCAGAAGAAGGTCGCTTATTTGTTGATCAAGCTTCGGATGACTAGTCGATAAGTATGGAAGCGGTGTCGCGAGAATTCCGTCGGGATCGCAGACTGCGACTCCAATTCGAACCGAACCGTAATCGAAGGCAATTCTTCTCCCACGGATATTCACAATTATCTATATCCCTGAGATTGATGAAGCGATAGCCGCAATCGCATCTAGGGATTTGGAAGGATCACTTCCTCCTCCTTGAGCGAAATCATCCTTACCGCCGCCACCGCCACCGAGAATGGTTGAGCCGATCTTGACCAACGACCCAGCCTTAGCACCTTGCGCTCTTGCTTCTTCTCCTACCGCGCTTACAAGTACTGGACGTCCACCGGTAGTGCTAATTAGAGCGATAACTGAGAGAGGCGAACTTTGACGCAACTCGACCGCAATTGCTCGAAGGTCATCACCTGATATTCCATCACCTAGAACTGAGCCGATAAAGGAGAACTTACCGATTTGTTTCGCCTGATTTCTAATCTCAGAAACATTGGCCAGTGCTTGTGCTGATCGCAACGCAGCAAGTTCCTTCTCTACATCTCGCAACTTATCTATCAATCCTTGAATCTTCTCTGGAAGTTCCTCACTTCGGCTTCCCTTAATCAACGATGTCAGCGAATTCAAAAGAATGTGCTCCCGTGCCAAGAACTGATACGCATCTGCTCCAACTAGAGCCTCCACGCGTCTCACACCTGCGCCAATTGAAGACTCGCCCAGTAGTTTTACAACTCCGAGTTGTCCTGAGGAAGCAACGTGGGTTCCACCGCATAGTTCACGGGCCCAATCGCCCACGCTGACAACACGAACTTCATCGCCATACTTTTCACCAAAGAGCGCCATGGCTCCGATCTTCTTGGCTGACTCCTGTGACATAACCTGCGCGGTTACAGATAAATTTTCGAGAAGAAGTGAATTAACGCGCCCTTCAACGTCACTCAGAATCAAATCTGAAACCGCGCCGGTTGCTGGAAAATCAAAACGGAAGCGTCCTGGCGAATTCTCAGACCCAGCCTGAGTAGCGGTCTCGCCAAGGATTTCACGGAAAGCCTTGTGCACCATATGAGTGGCAGTGTGAGCACGAGATATGGCATTTCGTCGCTCGTTATCAATTTCAGCGAATGCTTTTTCACCGACAGTAACTTCACCTGAGATAACGCGACCTCTATGCGTTGAGAGTCCCTTGATTGGTGATTGGACATCGATAATCTCAATGATGGCACCGGATGCAAGGGTGATAGTTCCACCATCTGCTAACTGACCACCGCCTTCTGCATAGAAAGGAGTTGTATCAAGAATGATTTCAATATCTTCATTCGCAGATGCATTTGTGACAGCGAGACCATCACGCAAAATTCCCGAAATCTTTGATTCAGATTTAATCTGGTCATAACCTACGAAGCGCGTACCGCCCTTGTCATCGGCAATCTTTTTATATTCACTGAGATCCGTATGGCCACTTTTTTTCAGTTTTGCATCTGTTTGAGCGCGGACACGCTGCTCTTTCATTAAACGCCTGAAGCCTTCTTCATCGACCTCAAGACCTTCTTCTCGGGCCATCTCAAGTGTCAAATCAAATGGGAAACCATAAGTGTCGTGGAGCTTAAATGCTTCATCCCCGGAAAGAACTTTCTTCTTCTCGCTCTTCAGAGCTGCAGATGCAAGATCAAAGATCTGAGTTCCGCTCTTGAGAGTCTGTAGGAAGCTCTCTTCTTCCGATGAGGAGACAGCGAGAATGCGCTTCTTATCAGTGACGAGCTCTGGATATTGAGCACCCATTGCGCCGATTGCCGCCTCAGTAAGATCGGCAACCACCGCATCATTTGTACCGAGCAGACGCATATTTCTAATCGTTCTACGCATCATTCGTCGAAGAACGTATCCGCGACCTTCATTACCCGGGGTTACTCCATCACCAATTAACATAGCTGAGGTGCGAGCGTGGTCTGCAATCACGCGAAGCGATACATCGCTCTTCTCATCTGATCCGTACTTAACCCCAGTCAACTCCATCGCTTTTGCGAGAATCTGCATTGTTGTATCGATCTCGTAGATATTCTCAACGCCTTGTAGAAGTGCAGCTACGCGCTCTAGACCAAGACCTGTATCAATACTCTTAGCGGGTAGCTCTCCTAGGATTGGATAACCATCCTTGCCGCCACCAGCTCCGCGTTCGTTCTGCATAAAGACAAGGTTCCAAATTTCAAGATAACGATTCTCATCTGCGATAGGGCCACCATCTGCGCCATATGCAGGGCCACGATCGAAATAAATTTCTGAGCACGGACCACATGGTCCAGGAACACCCATCGACCAGAAGTTATCGGCCATATCTCTACGTTGGATTCGTTCGCGCGGAATACCAATCTTGCGATGCCAGATTTCTTCAGCCTCATCATCATCAAGATAGACCGTAACCCAAAGCCTATCTTCAGGGAATCCGTAACCTCCTTCTGCGACGGACTTCGTCAGGAGTTCCCATGCAAGAGTGATTGCACCTTCTTTAAAATAATCTCCAAAAGAAAAATTGCCACACATCTGGAAGAAGGATGCGTGCCTGGTTGTCTTACCTACTTCATCGATATCAAGAGTACGCACGCATTTTTGGACAGAGGTTGCGCGAACAAAAGGTGGTGTTATCTCTCCGAGGAAATATGGCTTAAAAGGAACCATTCCTGCATTAACGAGAAGAAGATTGGGGTCATCGGCAATAAGGGATGCTGATGGAACAACTGTGTGAGTAAGACCTAGAGAGTTTCCACTTTCGAAGAACTTAAGCCAGCGCGATCGAATATCTGCAGATAACACGAGAGATAACTACTCCGACTTCTTCTTTTTTCGACCTTTGCTTACCTGGGCTGCTGAGATAAGGGCGCCTGCGACTTTAACTGCTGCCCCGTTTTTATCCATAAATCCGGTAGCAGCATCGGTTACTTTATTGCTGACATCTTCTACATTCTTTGTGATACGAGCAAAACTTTCTAGCGGGCTATTAATGAGCTCTAGAGTGCGAGTCGATTCTTCAAGTAAAGGCGTGGTATCGGCAGTAAAGGCCTTCAGTGATGTTGAAGCCTCGTCAATCAGTCGACCCAATCGAACAACTGCATAGGCGATCGCCACTGCAATCACAAAGAGCGAGAGTGACGCGATTATCGTTGCAATTCCACCTGGTCCCATGTTTCTAGCCTACCTGACCTCTTCTTTAGGAGGAGTCCAATCGATGGCCGCCTCTTTTCGTTGCGCAGGTGTAATTGGTGTCGGTGCGCCAGTCAATGGATCGCCTCCGCTGGCAGTCTTAGGAAAGGCAATGACTTCTCGAATCGAATCTGAACCAGTTAAAAGAGCGCATACGCGGTCTAGACCCAGGGCGATTCCACCATGAGGAGGAGGGCCATAATTAAAGGCTTCAAGAAGGAATCCGAACTTACTTGTTGCTTCTTCATCGCTTAACCCAATTACCGAGAAGACATCCTTCTGAATGTTTCTGTCGTGGATACGAATCGATCCACCACCAAGCTCTGTTCCATTAAGGACGATGTCATATGCATAGGCAAGTGCTGAAGCGGGGTCACCTTTGAATGTCTTTGAAAACTCTGGTTTAGGACCAGTGAATGGGTGATGTACTGCGGTCCATCCACCATTGTCCGTCGGTTCAAACATCGGTGCATCGACAACCCAGAGGAACTCCCAGCTATCTTCGGCTATCAATCCGCCGCGCTTTCCGATTTCAAGACGCGCAGCTCCTAGCAACTGCTGCGATGCGGCCCTATCACCAGCTGCAAAGAAAATTGCATCACCTGGCTTGGCGCCAACAAGGGCTGCAATCCCTGCTTGCTCTTTATCAGAAATATTCTTGGAGACAGGTCCGCCCAAAGTTCCATCAGCATCAACGAGAATATATGCGATTCCTTTGGCGCCTCTTGCCTTCGCCCATTCTTGCCATGCATCGAGTTCACGTCGAGGTGTATCAGCGCCACCTGGCATAACGACCGCACCTACGTAAGGTGCTTGGAATACTCTAAATGGAGTCTCACTAAAGAAATCAGTTACTTCAACTAATTTAAGTCCAAAGCGAAGATCTGGTTTATCAGAACCATAATCACGCATCGCATCGTGATATGTCATGTGTTTAATCGGAGTTGGAATTTCGTAACCGACTGCTTCGCGCCAGACTTTTACAAGAATCTGCTCTGCAACAGCTAAAACATCTTCTTGATCTACAAATGACATCTCGATATCAAGTTGCGTGAACTCGGGTTGACGATCTGCTCGGAAATCTTCATCTCTGAAACAGCGAGCGATTTGATAATAACGCTCCATACCCGCGACCATGAGAAGCTGTTTGAAAAGTTGTGGCGACTGTGGCAATGCATACCAACTGCCCGGCTGCAGGCGCACTGGTACGAGAAAGTCTCGCGCGCCTTCAGGAGTAGAGCGAGTGAGATAAGGGGTTTCAATCTCATGGAAATCTAGCTCTTCCATAACTCTGCGGATTGCCGAAGTTACTTTAGAACGCAATCGTAAGTTTGCGGCTGGTCTTTCACGGCGCAGATCGAGATATCGATATCGCAAACGAACTTCTTCGCTTATCTCAACATCATTTCCTGAATCAATCGGAAAAGGAAGTGGTGCAGATTCACTTAGCACAACGATTTCACTGGCAAGTACTTCAATGTCGCCTGTTGCGATATTCGGATTTTCATTTCCTGCTGGGCGCAAACGTACTGAACCGGTGATTTGTAGACACCATTCGGCACGCAAGGAACCTGCAAGGGCTTCGTCACTGATGACAACTTGAACCGAGCCTGTGCCATCTCGAAGGTCGATAAAGGCAACTCCTCCGTGATCGCGACGACGCGATACCCACCCAGCGAGCGTTACTTCACTGCCAGCGTGTGCCGCACGTAAAGTTCCAGCATCATTCTTTCTCAACATGGTTCGCTCGTCCTATTTCTCGGTGGTGGCTTGCTTAAAGCCCTATCCGTGCGTGGGTTAGAAACCCAGAGCACCTTTCAATTCGCTCATCTTAACCGATGATGATGTTCCATCATTCATCCGCTTTAGCGTGACGAGCCCACTTTCCAGCTCTGCGCTACCAATTACGACCAGAAAACGAGCACCACTCTTATCCGCACCTTTTACAGCGCCCTTAAGCGATCTATCGCCAAAGGAGACTTCGACCATCACTCCCTGTCTTCTGAGATCGGCTGCCAAAGTGAGAACTGAAATCTTTGCACTCTCATCGAGGGCGACGAGGTAAAGATCTGAAGTGAAACTCTCCGCAGGCAATGTGTTCTCTGAAATAGCAGCGAGAAGGGCGCGATCGACACCGAGGCCAAAACCGATACCAGAGAGTGGTTGACCACCGAGGGTTTCCATCAATCCGTCGTATCGACCACCACCTCCGATTCCACTTTGGGCTCCCAGTCCTTCATGAACGAATTCGAAGGTAGTTCCGGTGTAGTAATCGAGACCGCGAACCATTCTGGGATTGATCACAAATGCAACACCCAACGCCTGCAAATACTCTTGCACCTTAGCAAAATGATTTCGCGAATACTCAGAGAGATAATCCAACAAGATAGGCGCCTTCGACATCACATCTTTAACTTCGGCTCGCTTATCATCGAAGAGACGAAGTGGGTTGATGGCAGCTCTTTCTCTCGTTGCCTCATCGAGTTCAAGTGTCTTTATGTAATTAACTAAATCAATGCGATGGGCGGCTCTGGATTCATTATCGCCGAGTGATGTTATCTCCAGTCGGTAATTTTTGAGTCCAAGATTCTTAAAGCCCTGATCAGCTATTGCAATTACCTCTGCATCAAGTGCTGGATCATCGATGCCAATCGCTTCAATGCCGACTTGATAGAACTGACGATAACGCCCAGCTTGAGGTCGTTCAGCACGGAAGAATTGACCCGAATACCAAACTTTCACCGGCAATTGTCCGCGATCGAGATTGGATTCGATCACCGCGCGCATCACCCCAGCAGTACCTTCAGGTCGGAGTGTGATTGAACGGCCACCTCGATCTTCAAATGTATACATCTCCTTGGAAACAACATCAGTGGATTCACCAACACCACGATTAAAGAGGGCGGTATCTTCAAAGACGGGAAGTTCCATTAGCTCATAGCCCGCTAACTTTGCAGGCGAGATCAACTGATTGCGTACCCACTCAAAGCCACGCGATTCTGGCGGCAGGTATTCACGAACGCCCTTGGGCGCTTGAATCTTCTCGTTCTTCATCATCTTCCCCTCAGGCCAATTCTCTCAAAAATGGGTTGTACTTGCGCTCTAATTTGATTGTGGTTTCACTGCCGTGACCAGGTAGAACCCTAATCTGATCATCAAGAGGCAGCACCTTTGTGCGTAAAGTCTTCTTCATATCACTAGCACTCCCAGATGGAAGATCGGTCCTTCCAATAGAACCAGCAAAGAGCACATCTCCACTTATAAGAATTTCATCATTGACCATAAACATCAGAGAGCCTTTTGTGTGGCCAGGTGCATGAATCGCTCGAAGGTTTAGTCCGATGAATTCAAGTTGAGCGCCATCCTTAAGGTTTGCGACATTGCGCGGTTCTTCAAAATGCAGAGCGCCAAGATGGCTTGCGAACTCTGGGCTAAGGATTGCACTTGGCTGCGCGATATAGGGTCTATCTTCAGAGTGGATATATGCAGGAATGTCATAACCATCAGCTAAAGGCTTTATTGAAAATGTGTGGTCGAGATGGCCATGAGTTAAGAGAGCAGCTACTGGCTTTAGCCCTTCCTCTGAAATGATGAGTTGGACTTCATCGCAGATTCCACCATTTTCGATAGATGACATCTGTGCGGCACCAGGATCGATAATGATGCATTCACCGCGAGCCTCATTGGCTATTACCCAACAATTCGTGGCAAACATCGGGGCTACATATGAGCGTACAAGCACGTCTTGCGCCCCTTTCATACCCCTGATTTGAGGTGATTTTCCTCGCGAGTAGGGACAGGGTACCTTTTACTCACTCGATTTAAGCTGATTAAGGCTCATCTCCGAGCACCATATCGATGACAACGAAGGCTGGAAATGCCGACGCGCTGAAAGGGATCTCATGACAACGCCACACAACCCATCCGAACTAGCAAAGAACCACACCCCCGCCCCTAGCGCTGCATCAGCTCTTATCGGCGACCCATCTCGTTTCGGTTACGTGGGTGAAGATGGAACAGTTTATGTAAGAACTCCACAAGGAGATAAGGCGGTTGGTTCATATCCCGGCAAGAGCGCAGAAGAAGCTCTCTCTTACTTCGTCCGAAAATTCGAAGCACTTGCATCCGAAGTAGCACTTACTGCAGCGCGCGTCACTAGCGGTGCAATGGTTCCCCAAGATGCATATGAGTCCGTTAAAAAACTAAGAGCTCAGGTTGCAGAACTCAATGGTGTGGGAGACCTTGCAGCTCTTTCGGCATCTGTCGAACAAATCGAACCACTCATCGAAGGACATCGTGAAGCTTACGAAGCAAAGAAGGCAGAAGAACTCGCAGCAAAAGCTGCACGCCGCGAGCAAATAATTGTTGAGAAAGAGAAGATTGTTGCTGAGGCAGAGTCTCTAGCTCTTTCAGAGTCTTGGAAAGCAACTGGAGATCGTCTAAAGGTGCTTTTAGAAGAGTGGAAAGCAGCTCCTCGTTTAGATAAGAAGATTGATGCAGATTTCTGGAAGCGCTTTTCAGCCTCAAGAAATAAGTTCGATAAGCGACGTCGCGCCCACTTTGCTCAACTCGAAACTCTTACCGAAAAGGTTTCAAGTGAGAAGGAAGCCCTTGTTCTAGAAGCGGAAAAACTTGCGACCAGTACCGATTGGGTTAGTACTGCTCGTCGCTTCAAAACTCTCATGGATCTCTGGAAGGCTGCCGGGCGTGGAAAGCGTTCTGATGACGCCAAGCAGTGGGCGCGTTTCAAAGCTGCTCAGGATCAATTTTTTACAGCTAAGAACGCTGACCTTGAAAAGCGTGAAGTAAGTATGGCCGCTAATCTCATAAAGCGTGAAGAACTACTGCCGAAAATTGAAGCCCTCCTTCCTTTTACCGACGTTAAGGCTGCTAAGGCTTCGCTTCGCGAGTTAATGAATGAGTGGAGCAAGATTGGAATTACCAATCGAGATAAGCGAGCAGCTCTCGATGCTCGGGTTGCAGTTGTAGAGGAAGCAATTAAGAGCGCCGAAGCTGAACTTTGGCGTAAGAGCGACCCTGCTGCAAAGGCACGTGCCGCTGATGTCGTAAAACAGCTTTCAGAATCGATCGCAAGTTACGAGAAGGCTGCATCAAAGGCAACTGCGGCCGGCAACGAGAAGAAGGCGAAGGAAGCTACCGAATCAGCTGCAGCTCGTCGCATCTGGTTGGCCGAAGCTGAAAAATCTCTCGCTGAATTTCAGTAACAGCTAGAGCTTAAGTGCGATAAACATCGTAGACACCTTCGATGTTCCGTACTGCCGAAAGAACTGAATCTAGGTGCTTTGCATCAGCCATCTCGAAGGTAAATTTCGATATGGCTACTCGGTCCTTTGAGGTACTCACTGCGGCGCTCAAAATATTCACCTGCTGTTCTGAAAGTGTTCTTGTCACATCAGCCAGTAATCTCGCTCTATCTAGCGCTTCGACCTGAATGTTTACAAGGAAGATACTTGCCGCTCCTGCCAGCCATGAAACTTTAACCACTCGCTCAGGTTGATGAACAACAAGATCTGCCCCATTAATGCAATCTGCGCGATGTACCGAAATTCCTGAGCCCTTGGTAATAAAACCCATAATTTCATCGCCTGGAACAGGGGTGCAACAGCGAGCTAGCTTCACCAGTACATCATCAACGCCTTCAACCTTGATCGCACTACTCGACCTCTTTGCTGCAGAGTTGGAAGTTGGAATCACTTCGATAGATGGTTCTGGATGTGAATCTTCCATCCCTAGCGTGTGCACCAATTTTTCAATAACTGAGGCAGCAGAAATATGGCCATCACCGACAGAGCTATAGAGCGAATCAATATCTGCGTAGTGAAGTTCGTGAGCTAATTCAAGAAGTGAGTGACCTGCAAAGATCTTTTGGAGTGGTAAACCTGCTTTGCGCATCTGACGAGCAATTGATTCGCGACCAGCATCAATCGCTTCCTCGCGTCGCTCTTTACTAAACCAAGCTTTGATTTTCGAGCGAGCCCTTGGGCTCTTCACAAAATTAAGCCAGTCGCGACTTGGGCCAGCTGAATCTGACTTATTGGTCACGATTTCTACAACATCACCGTTGGATAACTTTGATTCCAGCGGAACAAGCCGTCCATTGACCTTAGCTCCTGCGCATCGAAGTCCCACATCTGTATGGACAGAGAAAGCGAAGTCAACAGGAGTGCTACCACCAGGAAGAGCCACAACGCTGCCCTTCGGAGTGAATACGAAAACTTCTGGAGATCCTAAATCAAAACGAAGCGCCTCAAGGAACTCTGATGGATCCTCAGTCTCCTTCTGCCATTCATGCAGCTGACGCAACCAGAGCATCTCTGGGGATTTGTTATCGGTGCCTTCTTTATATTTCCAGTGAGCGGCAATACCAAATTCGGCGCGACTATGCATTTCATAGGTTCTGATCTGAATCTCAATTGCTTTGCCATTTGGACCAATGACTGTTGTATGTAGCGATTGATAGAGATTGAACTTTGGCATCGCGATGTAATCTTTGAATCGTCCAGGTACTGGGCTCCAGCGCGCGTGTATAGAGCCAAGAACGCTGTAGCAATCTTTAACATCATTAACAAGAACTCTGATTCCTACAAGATCGTAAATATCGTTGAATTCGCGACCTCTGACTACCATCTTCTGATAGACCGAGTAATAGTGCTTCTTTCGGCCAGTGACGGTCGCAACAATAGAATCCTTAAGTAGGTCAGCTTCTACTGTCGAGATCACTTCGGCGGTCAATGAATCCCGCGAAGGAGAGCGCTCTGCAACAAGTCGAACAATCTCTTCATGTTTCTTTGGCTCAAGAACTGCGAAACTCAAGTCTTCAAGTTCCCATTTGATGGCATTCATTCCGAGTCTATGTGCCAGTGGGGCATAGATATCGAGAGTTTCGCGTGCTTTACGTGTGGCATTCTCAGATGAGACATAACCCCAAGTTCGTGCATTGTGGAGACGATCTGCAAGTTTGATAACTAAAACTCGAATATCGCGAGACATAGCGATGACCATCTTGCGAACTGTCTCAGATTCTGCCGTCGGCCCGTAGGTCAGTTTGTCTAGTTTTGTGACGCCATCAACGAGATTGGCAACTTCATCACCGAAATCCTTACGCATCTCTTCAATTGAATACGGCGTATCTTCAACGGTGTCATGGAGAAGGGACGCAACAATCGTCGTTAGATTTAATCCAAGATTAGCCAGAATCAGTGAGACGGCTACCGGATGAGTTATGTACTCCTCACCCGATTTACGTAACTGCCCTTTATGGGCATTATTGGCAACATCAAATGCGCGGAGTAAGAGCGCCTCATCGACCTCGTCATAGTGCTCTCGCAGAGATACTACGAGCGGATCGAGGAGGGTGTGCTCTGCCATAACGGGCTTGCTCTTACTTACGGCCCTTACGTTTTGGTTGATTGCGTGGTCCACGACCTTCGATTGGGCGAGAAGGTGCAACGGCGGCTACCACTGGCGCTCCCCCACGTGCTTCGACTCTCTTGCGAAGGGCAATCATTGCTGGCTCTTTCTCTCTCAAAGATGCAAGGAAAGGAGGCGCAATAAAGATTGAAGAGTAGGTTCCTACTGCCAATCCAATAAAGAGTGAGAGTGAAAGATCCTTGAGAGTACCTGCACCTAGTAGTCCAGCTCCCACGAAGAGAATTGATGCAACCGGTAGCAGAGCGATGATAGATGTATTGATCGAACGAACAATTGTCTGGTTAACCGCAAGGTTAGCTGCATCGGAGTAGGTAGATTTTCCAGTGGCAGCAATTGACTTGGTGTTCTCTCGAACCTTGTCGAAAACAACAACAGTGTCATAGAGCGAATAGCCCATAATCGTTAAGAATCCGATAATTGTTGCCGGTGTTACATCAAAACCCACAACGGCATAAATACCAACGGTGATGAAGACGTCATGGATAACTGCGAGAATTGCAGCTAAAGCCATCTTCGGTTCGAAGGTCATCGCAAGGAAGATAACGACAACTAGCAAGAATCCAAAGAGGCCATAAAGAGCCTTCTTTGTAATTTCTTTACCCCATGATGGTCCAATAATCTGCGTATCAATGCTTTCTATCGGAACGTTAAATGCCTTCACAAGGGCATCTTCAACGCTATTTGATTGAGCAACAGTGAGAGATCCAGTTTGGATTCTTACCTTGTCATCGCCAATTTTTTGGACAATGACACCACCTGGAATCCCAGTCGCTTCAACCACTGAACGCGCCTCTTCGACTGCAATACCGCTCTTATTGACGGTGTAAGAAGAGCCACCCTTGAACTCGATACCAAGTGATAGTCCAGAGAAGAGAAGTGCGCCAAGCGAGATTAAGATCAGGATGGATGAGATTCCATACCAAGTCTTGCGGCGACCAATAATGTTAAATGACTTCTCGCCTGTGTAAAGACGAGCACCTAAGCCTCTATCGCCATTTCGTGATGACATTATTTTGCCTCCAGGTTTTCACTCTTTGTGACAACAGTTTTCGCGTCATCACTTTGCGCAATCTTTACATTTCCATCTGAAGATCCCTTAAGACCAATGCTCTTCGCTGAGAAGCCAGAGAGCGGATGACCAGAAGCGAAGAAATTCATCTTGGCTAACAAGGTGACCATTGGCTTGGTGAAGAAGAAGATGACGATTAGGTCAATGATCGTGGTGAGGCCAAGTGCGAAAGCAAAGCCTCGGACGCCTCCTACTGCAAAGAAGTAAAGAAGGACTGCAGCAATCAGACCCACCATATCGGCGACAACGATTGTGCGACGTGCACGTGCCCAACCGGATTCAACAGCAGAACGGAGGGTCCTACCCTCACGAACTTCATCTCGTATACGTTCAAAGTAAACGATAAATGAGTCTGCCGTGGTACCGATAGAAACGATTGTTCCGGCAATACCTGCCAATGTCAGCGTGAACCCGATACTTTCGCCGAGAATCGCATAGGAGAGGTAAAGAAGTGCCGCAGCTACAAAGAGCGAGCCAATGGTCACAAGACCGAGTGCGCGATAATAGAAGAGTGTGAAAAGGAAAACTAGAACAAGTCCGAGAAGACCTGCAAGAAGTCCTGCATTGAGTTGGTCTGCACCGAGAGTTGGAGAAACTTGTTGAACTTCTCCGCGGTCGAATGCAAGAGGAAGCGCACCGTACTTAAGCACATTCGCTAAATCTTCTGCCTCAACCTTTGTGAAGTTTCCAGTTATCTGCGCGCTTCCCGATGGGATTGCCTCATTAATCGATGGTGCTGAGACAACTAAACCGTCGAGAACAATCGCGACTTGATTTGTTGGTGATGGAAGTGATGTAACTCGTGATGTAAGAGCACCGAAAGCCTTTGTGCCTTCACCATTAAATGTAAGTGAGACGATGAACTGAGTTCCGGTCTGCTGATCAACACCGTACTCTGCTTTAGAAACCTGTTGCCCCAAGACTTCAGCTGGAGCCAAAATAAACTTTGACCCACCTGTGCGATCACACGCGAGAATTAGTTGGGAAGGCTCATCGGCACCTGTACCTTGCAAGCTCTCTGGGTTGGTGCAATCGAGCGCTGCAAATGCTGCATTAGCTTCTGGCGAAATGCCGGCGATAGGGGTTGCGGTATCTGTACCTGAACCAGGAAGACCTACTGCTGTAGCGAGGACCTGACGGAAGCGAAGCTCTGCAGTTTGTCCGACAAGGTCGACCACACGACGACCTGAATCACCCGGAACCGAGATAAGAATCTGACGGTTTGTACCGCTACCCTGCGAAGTAACTTCGGCTTCAGCAACACCAAGTGAGTCAACGCGCTGGCGAATAATTTCGACAGCTTGATCGATTGCCTCTGCAGTAATTTTGTCTGAATCGTTAGAAGCTCGTGGCTGAAGTGTCACGCTTGTTCCACCGCGTAGGTCAAGGCCTAGGCGGAGCGAGGTGGCGCCTTGAACGAGCACGGTAGCTAAGAGGCCGAGAATGAGTACGGCCAATAGGGCGAGTGCGCGAGCTGGGCGTCCAGAGCTCTTTACTGTTTTAGATGGTGTGGACATAGGTGGAGAGTCTAGGTGCTACTCCGTCTGTGTGTCGAAAAGAGATGGCCCGCTTTGAGGGGGCGTGCGACCAATATGGCGATATCCAGCCTCAGTTGCCACTCTTCCCCGCGGAGTTCGAGCCATTAGGCCATTGCGGACCAAAAATGGCTCAGCAACAGATTCGACGGTCTCGCTCTCTTCACCTACTGCTATCGCCAACGTTGAAAGTCCGACAGGTCCACCGGCAAAACGATCGATCAGGGCAACTAAGACAGCCCGATCTAAACGATCGAGACCGAGTTCGTCGACCTCATACATTGTGAGTGCTGCAAGAGCATCTTTATGTGTCAGAGCTGTTGATCCATTAACCGATGAACCATTGACCTGAGCGAAGTCTCGAACTCTGCGAAGTAGTCGATTGGCAATTCTTGGTGTTCCACGTGAGCGACCTGCTACTTCAGCAACTGCTCTCTGATCAATAGTTAATCCGAGTAGAGAAGAACTTCGCTCTAAAACTTTTTCAAGTTCTGCGCTTTCGTAAAAATCTAGATGTGCCGTAAATCCAAAACGATCGCGGAGCGGAGAAGGAAGAAGCCCTGCTCGTGTGGTTGCGCCAACTAATGTGAAGTGAGGTAACTGAAGCGGGATTGATGTCGCTCCAGGACCTTTTCCAACGATGACATCGACTCGGAAATCTTCCATTGCGAGATAGAGCAACTCCTCGGCAGGGCGAGATAGTCGGTGGATTTCATCTAAGAAAAGAATCTCGCCTTCAACTAGCGAGGAGAGAATCGCCGCTAAATCCCCCGCGTGGGTAATTGCGGGACCGCTTGTAATTCTGATTGGTGCTCCCATTTCGGCAGCAAGAATCATGGCTAGAGTCGTTTTACCTAAACCTGGTGGACCAGAGAGCAGAATGTGGTCTGCGCTCGCACCACGAGCTTTAGCTGCTTGCAATAAAACGGTGAGCTGATCTCGAACTCTGTGCTGACCAATAAATTCATCCAACGATTTCGGTCGCAGAGCCAGTTCTGCCGCACTCTCTTCTCCACCAGATTGAGATAGCGAAGGATCGACGATTCTCTCGCTCATCGTCGCCCACTCTGCAACGTCAAGCGAAGGAGTTCAGAGATTTCAACTTTGGCTGGATCGGTCGATGATTCTGCCAAAGCAGCAAAGGTCGCTGTGATGGCTGCATCTGAATCCTTAGGTGAGAAACCCAATCCAGTAAGAGCTGCAACAAGTTGGTCACGAACTCCCCCGTGAATTGAAGGAACTCTCGCATCACTAGGTGAAGAATGAATCTTTCCCTTGAGTTCGAGTATCAGGCGCTGCGCGCCCTTCTTGCCGATACCAGGTACTTTCTCTATCGCTCCAATATCCTCCTGAGAAATTGCGCGAGCCAAGTCTTCTGGTGTAAGTGCACCTGTAATCGCAAGTGCGACTTTCGGACCTATGCCGGTAACCGTTTGAAGAATCTCAAAGGTATCTCTCTCGACTGAATCAAGGAAACCAAAAAGCGTAAGTGAGTCCTCTCGCACCACGAGGGTCGTAAAGAATGTTACCTCGCCACCTAAAACCATGGTCGACGATGTACGAGGCGTGATAAGCAGCGAGTAACCAATTCCAGATACCTCTATGACAGCTTTATCTAGCGACAGTGCGCGAAGGGTTCCGGAGATGAGCGAGATCATGGTTTTCGCATTCTAGCAAGACGTTCTCTTTCGGCTACTAATGCCTCTTCAATACGAGCGTTTCCACTTCCTCGCCAGGCATGACAGATTGCAAGGGCCAAGGCATCAGTTGCGTCGACCGGTTTTGGGATTTCATCAAGATTGAGAATTCTCTTCACCATCTGAGCTACTTGAGCTTTGTTTGCTCTACCTGATCCCGTAACTGAAGCTTTAACTTCTGAAGGAGTATGCAATGCAACAGGAATGCCGCGGCGAGCCGCGACCAAAAGAGCAATCCCTGACGCCTGAGCTGTTCCCATTACAGTACGAAGATTATGCTGTGCGAAAACTCTTTCGACGGCAACTACATCAGGTTGATGGCGTTCTATCCAGCTTTCAATCTCGGACTCGAGTGAAACCAATCTTTGCTCAAGAGGCGAATCGGAAGATGTGAGTATTGCGCCAACTTCAAGAAGTGAAATATCCCGAGCGCTAGCGACCGATATGACACCAACGCCACATCTAGTAAGTCCTGGGTCTATACCCATGATTCGCTTCGCCATTATCGAAGCCTATGGTCGAGCGAAATAATTATTGTGAAAGGCTCGCCATTACTTCGTCAGAAACATCGAAATTGGCATAAACGTTCTGCACATCATCGAGTTCCTCAATCGCATCGATGAGTTCAAAAACCTTCGTAGCACCGTCAGCATCTAGTGGAATCATCATCGAAGGCATGAACGAAGAATCAGCGGAGTCATAGTCGATACCGGCTTCCTGCAGAGCTGTGCGCGCCGCAACCAAATCAGCTGCCTCGCAAACAACTTCAAAAGATTCTCCCAGATCATTGACTGCCTCTACCC
>Ga0208788_1000701_pt1 | contig 16447 bp, 14 predicted proteins | sample Wag4_2014_7_11_3_FD_187363 | JGI IMG/M metagenome (GOLD analysis project Ga0208788, IMG submission 187363) | Fresh water mixed with fracking chemicals microbial communities from Ohio, USA - Utica-2 Time Series FC 2014_7_11 (SPAdes) (version 2) ...
AAGACGATTTCATATTGGTCCAGTGGTGGCGAAGCAACTTTAAAATCTAGTGATGGCAAAGCGGCTTACATTTTGGTTTACGGTCAAGACGATGCTTTTTCACCTGCTAGCCAAGAGCTAGGTACATATTTTATCAAGAACTACGATGGACCGTACGACGGGTTAACTTTGTATGCAGGCGGCGTGAGCGTTGTTGGTAGTGCAATTACAAAAAAGATTTCAGATGACCTCAAGGTTGCAGAGTTAATTTCTATTCCACTTACCTTCATCTTGCTTGCCTTTGTTTTTGGTGCTTTGGCTGCATCGGCCATGCCTTTAATCGTTGGTGTAGCAGCTATTGTGGGTGCATTCTTTATTCTCTACCTTTTCACGCTTTTTACTAATGTCAGTATCTATGCACTAAATCTGACCACAGGTATGGGTCTTGGGCTTGGCATCGACTATGCGCTATTGATGGTTAATAGATTCCGCGAAGAGTTACATCGTGGGAAAAACGTTGAAGATTCAATCGTTGCCACCATGGGCAGCGCCGGTAAAACAGTCTTTTATTCAGGATTAACAGTGCTTGTTACCCTGCTATCTCTGACTTTCTTCCCGTTGCCATTCTTAAAATCATTTGGTTACGCAGGTGTTTCTGTTGTTGCACTTGCTGTCGTTGGCGCGATTTTAGGATTACCTCCAATCCTTGCTTTGATGGGCTCCAAGATTGATAAGGGCGTGGTTCGCAGATCTGCAATTACACCTAAAGAAGATGGACGATGGGCACAAACTGCTCGCTTGGTAATGCGTCGTCCTGTTGCTGCAGTAGTTGTGTCCTTAGTAATTCTTGGAGTTATGGCTGCGCCGATTACAAACATCAAATTTTCACAAGGTGACTCCAGAATGTTGCCAGCGGAGAACACAGCTGCGATCGCTACAGCTCTTCAGGCAGAACGATTCCCTGGGCAAACAGGAAATCCAATTGAAATCATCATTAAAAATGGTTCAGACAATCTTGATGAGATAAATGCTTACTCAGCAAAATTACGAGAGGTATCAGGAATAGTTGCAGTTCTGCCCGCCTCAGTAATTGGTAGTGATGTACGAGTCGTTGCATATCAAGAAATGTTGCCTCGTACCCCAGAATCTCAAGCATTGATTCACGATGTACGAAGCGTTGAAGCTCCAGCTGGAACTTTAGTTGGTGGTGTTGCTGCCGATTACACCGATTCACAAGATGGGATTGCCAGAACATTGCCATGGGCACTGGCCTGGATTATCTTCAGCGTTCTAGTTTTAATCTTTGTATTCACCGGTTCGATTATCTTGCCTATCAAAGCCGTCCTGCTTAACTTCATGTCATTAGGCGCAACTATGGGCGTATTAACTTGGGTATTTATTGATGGCCATCTGAAATGGCTAGTTGGATCATTTACAGTTACCGGAACATTAGACACATCTATTGTCATTTTGATTGCTGTAATGGTCTTTGGTTTATCCATGGATTACGAACTGTTCTTGCTGTCACGAATCCGTGAAGAACACCTTGCAGGAAAATCTAATATTGAATCCGTGGCAGTTGGGCTTCAAAGATCTGCACGCATCATTACAGCGGCTGCCCTGATTTTGGCAGTGGTCTTTGCTGCCTTCGTGACCAGTGGGGTTACTTCGATCAAAACTATGGGATTTGGTGTGGCCCTTGCGGTATTGCTGGATGCAACGATAGTTAGAGGACTTCTGGTTCCTGCATTGATGCGCTTACTCGGTGAGCGCAACTGGTGGGCTCCGAAGTGGATGCAGCGATTTACCCTTCACCACTAAGTAATTTGTGTATTTAAATTCGCGTACCCTAGGAGCATGGATTTAATCGCTTCTCTGCAATGTGAAGACCAGCCTGGCATCGTTCATGCGATGACTTCTGCTGTACTGGCCAGCCAGGGAAACATTATCGAGAATCAGCAATTTACTGACCCGGTGACAAACACATTTGTTATGCGCACCCGCTTTGAAACTCCTAATGGTCTAGAAGGTGCTACCAAAAGTTTGCTCGAAGGGCTCTCAAAATTTAAACCTGCCTTACATATTCGCCCTACCGAACAGAAACCTCGCGCGCTAGTAATGGTTACCAAAGAGAGCCACTGTCTGCGCGATCTTTTGTACCTACAAGAACTCGGTGAACTTAATATCGAGATACCACTTGTTATTTCAAATCAAGAAGGGCTGCGAAGCCTGGTTGAATCACATGGAATCAAGTTCTTGCACCTTCCAATTTCCCCGGATACAAAAGCAACTCAAGAAGCTGAAATTCTGAAGCATGTTGCTGACTTAAAAATTGATTTCGTAGTTCTTGCCAGATATATGCAAATCTTGTCATCGGATTTCTGTGACAAGTTGCCTGGAAAGATAATTAACATTCATCACTCTTTCTTGCCAGGATTTAAAGGTGCAAAGCCTTATCACCAGGCACATGAGCGTGGAGTGAAAATTATTGGAGCAAGTGCGCACTTTGTTACTAGTGACCTTGATGAAGGACCAATTATTGAACAAGATGTCGCTCACGTAACTCACAATGCAACAGCAGAAGAGCTAATCGCCATTGGTCGTGATATTGAACGTAGAGTCTTGGCTAAGGCTGTGAAGTTCTACGCCGATGACAAGGTCTTCATCGTTGGTAAAAGAACTGTTGTATTTTCCTAAATTTCATTACGTGTCCCCGGCGGGAGTTGAACCTGCGACCTACCGCTTAGGAGGCGGTTGCTCTATCCACTGAGCTACGGGGACCCACTGCACCACTTGTACTTTGTAAAAGCCAACGGTGCTTGGCAAAGGTTAGCGGTAGGGCTAACCTTCCCTCGAATCCATCGGGGATTCCTTTCATACCCAAAACAAGTATGAAGTTAAGAATAAATCGAAAGGCCAACCATGAGAGCGCTCGTTATAGGCGCAGGCGGAGTTGGCAGTGCAATCGCAAATATCGCATCCCGTAAGTCATTTATCACCGAACTAGTTATCGCTGATTACGATGCTTCAAAAGCGCACGCTGTCACCCAGAAAATCCAAGACCCACGTTTTACATCAGTGGAGGTGGATGCCGGCGATCTGGTGGCGCTCGAAGGGCTAATCCGAAAGGTGGCCCCTGATGTTGTTATCAACGCAGTTGACCCTCGCTTTGTGATGCAAATCTTTACCGCCGCCCAAAATGTTGGGGTTAACTACATGGATATGGCCATGTCGCTTTCAAAAGCACACCCAACCGATCCATATACAAAAACCGGTGTCATGTTGGGCGATGACCAATTTGCTCAAGCATCAGCTTGGGAAAACAGCGGCAATTACGCACTGATTGGCATGGGTATCGAACCAGGCATGAGCGATATTTTTGCGCGGTATGCGCAAGATTATTTATTCAGTGAAATCGACACGATCACAATTTTGGATGGTTCTAATTTAACTATTGATGGTTATGACTTCGCTCCCTCATTTTCAATCTGGACAACAATTGAAGAGTGTTTGAACGCACCTCTTTTGTGGGATAACGGCAAATGGCATACCTCTGAACCATTTTCAGGTGCAGTGGTGTTTGATTTTCCTGAAGGAATTGGCCCAGTTGAATGTGTTGATGTGGAGCATGAAGAAGTCGTTTTGATTCCAAAAAAGGTTAAGGCAAACCATGTTTCCTTTAAATATGGACTCGGTGCTGATTTCATAAATACTTTGAAAACTATTCACGCCCTTGGTTTATCCAAGAAAGAAAAGGTTAGCTATCGAGGAATGGAAATCGCGCCTCGTGATTTCCTTGCATCGCTTTTGCCTGACCCAGCAACAATTGGTCCGCTAATGCACGGTAAAACATGTGCAGGTGCCTATGTAAAGGGTCTTAATAAAGAGGGCAAGCCATATGCCTGTTATATCTATAACGTCGTTGACAATGAATGGTCGATGAAAAATTATGGCGATCAAGCCGTTGTGTGGCAGACAGCAATTAATCCAGTTATTGCAATGGAGTTAATCGCAAATGGCACATGGAAACCTGCTGGAGTAGTTGGTCCCGAATGGCTTGAGCCAAAGCCATTCTTGGATTTGATTGATTCGTACGGCAGCAGCTGGCACATTCGAGATGAAGATCCTTCAGGGTTTGGAGCATAAATGGCATCGTGGGCGCTAGTTACAGGAGCAACGGTTGGTATCGGTGAAAGCTTTACCCGCTTGCTTGCTGAAAACAATTACAACATTGTCCTAGTCGCCCGCGATCTGCCAAGGTTGCAAGAGCGTGCACGTGGGTTAGAAGAAAAGTTTGGCGTTCAAACCCACATTATTCAGGCAGATCTTGCAACCGATGCTGGTTGTTTATCAGTTGAGAAATACATTGCTGAGAATCAGGTCGATGTGTTAATCAATAACGCTGGTTTTGGCATCAATAAAGCCTTCACGGTGTCGGCACTCGATGCTGAACAGCAGTTGTTAGATGTTTTGGTGCGCACTCCGATGCGTTTGATGCATGTGGCACTTCCTGCCATGAAACAACGTGACAGAGGTGTGGTCATCAATGTTTCATCGGTTGCCAGCTTTATCGCAGGTGGCACATACAGCGCATCAAAGTCCTACCTAACGGTTTTGTCTGAATCTCTTCATACCGAACTCGCAGGGACCAAGGTAAAGATCAGCGCACTGTGTCCAGGTTTTACTCGCACCGAGTTCCACCAACGCGGTCGTATGTCCATGAAGGGGTTACCAAAGTTCTTGTGGCTTAACTCTGATGATCTCGTTGCAAAAGCTTGGAGTGATGCGCTGAAGGGTGAGCCGATTTCGATTCCGGGTTGGCAATATCAGTTAATGGTTTTTATCATTCAAAGATTGCCGCGATCAATTGTTAGAAAAGTTGGCATGAACTTACGAAAAAAACAGCGCAAGTAATGGTCATACCTTCAAACACTCGGCGGGTTTTAAGCCTTCTTTAAGGACTAGATCGCTAGTATTGGCCTCATCACAACGAAAGGTTCTTTCATGCTTCGCAAATTTGCTTCAATCTCAGTCGCACTTATCGTCGCCGGTGGCGTCATGGTCGCTGTTCCAGCTCAAGCAGCTACCAAGATTTCAAATGGTGTTGCATGCAAAAAAGCTGGAGTCACGACAAAGACCAGCGGTGGTACTTACAAGTGTGCAAAGAACCCCCTCACAACAAGCACAAAGTTGACTTGGCTTTCAATGGATTGCCTGACTTCAGCAAATGATGCGATTAAGGGTCAAAAGGCAGCGGTTACAACAAACGCTAACTTCAAGGCACAGATTCCAGTAATTGACCTTGGAATCACCACCGAAACAGCTAATCGGGCCGAAATTCAAAAGAAGTTAGATGATGCAAATGCTCGACTTATTGCAGCCGATGCACTGCTCAAGGCAGCAAAGACCGATGCGGATAAAAAGCTTCTTACAACCGCCGTTACATCATGGACCTCTGCAACTCGTGCTTATGCAAGCAAGATTCGCAGTATTGATTTAACAATAAAGAAGTTACAGTCAGCAAAAATTACTGCTACAAATAAACCAACAGAACTTGCAGCAAATGTTGCCGATGCTCGAGCGAGTGCAAAGTTAATCTGTACAAAAGGCTTCTAAACTCTAAGCAGTACAAAAAACCCGCTGCCAGGTAGGTAGCGGGTTTTTTGTTGCCTATGGGTTCCCCTATTACAAAGTGAGTTGGATGTTCCTACTCTCGTCACATGCGAGTGATCCGGTATTCAGGGGTTTTGCTACTAATTATCTACCTTACCCTGCACACACTGACGGCATCTGTTTGGAGTGAATTAGTCGGCTACAGCCTGATTCCAATTTCGGCGATGGTTGTTATTGCCATGGCTCCACACATAAATGATGCAATTACTAAGCCTATGAGCTTTGTTGCTGTTGGATTTTGGGCAATCGGATCAGTAACTGCAACCGCTGCGACCTATTTTTCGATAACAACGGCGGCCAACACCATCTCTAATCTCTTCTACTTAATGTTTTATCCATTAGCGATAATTGCAATTCCACGATTACTTGCTGCTAACCGTAAATTATCTTTAATTGAGCTGGTGGACTCTTCAATATTTGGCTTAGGGTTAACAACTGTTGGATCTGCCTTGGTAATTAAGCCAATTATGCCGCTTTTTGATGGCAGCCTTTCAGACAGCTTCTTCGCCGTCGTATATCCAATTGCGGATTTGATTCTTGTCTCTGTAGTTCTTGCCACAATTATCACTCAAGGATATTCAAAGCGAGGCCTCGTACTTGGATGTGGAATCTCAATTTTCGCACTCACCGATTTTCTTTACTTGTGGCAACAAATCAATGGTAGCTATAACTTGGGATCTCTCCTCGATATTGGTTGGGTCATTGCTATTTTGTTAATAGCTGAGAGTTTCTGGCAGACAGGAATCGATAGCAAAGCTCGCGAGGGAATCAATCCGGTACTTATCTCAATCTCTGTTTTATTGAGCGCAACACTTTTGACCTTTGTTGCAATTCGTCCAGATTTCTTTCCGCGCTTGGTATTGATTCCCGCAATTTCTACTTTGACACTTGCCTTTGCGCGCATGGCACTGGCTTTATCGCAAGCCAAAAACATTGGACAGGAAAGATTATTGGCCAGAACTGATGAATTAACTGGATTACCAAATCGCCGTCGCTTAGTAAATGAAATAGATAGTTTTATCGAAAAAGAAGGCGCACTACTGCTTCTTGATTTAGATGGATTCAAGCCCATTAATGACGCTCACGGACATGAAACTGGCGACAAGGTACTGCAACAAGTTGCAATGCGATTTGAAAGAGCGTTACCGCATGGGGCTTTGCTAGCAAGACTTGGGGGCGATGAGTTTGGTGTTTTGTATGAAGGAGGCCAAGACAGCGCAATTGAGATTGCCTTAGCCCTGAGAGCGACCTTGTCTTATCCCTTTCACATCAACAATCAGGAGATACAACTAGGTGTCAGTATTGGTGTTGCAAAAAATACTGGAGATCGAGATTTACTAGTCCGAGCAGATAATGCGATGTACAAAGCTAAGCGTGAGGGCCTAGGGGTTTGTCGGCTTTGATCTCTTGCAGTCGGGCCAAGGATTCCAGTCGCTCTAGTGCATGATCTACAACGCGCTCTGGATAGCCATGGCTATATCCATCTAGGAACAACCACGGCTCATGTATTTCCGATGCAGATAAGTGCGCAAGTTCGTGCACATACTTTCGAATGTAATCCCCATTTTCATCAAAGCGTCTACCTTGTTCTATGGGATTGAAGATTCGGTAATAGGGCGAAGCATCTGTTCCACAGCCCGCGGTCCATTGCCAACCATGCGCGTTAGATGCAACATCGTAATCAACAAGGTGTTCGGCAAAGAATCGTTCTCCTACTTGCCATTCAAGATGCAGATCCTTAACTAAAAATGAAGCCACAACCATACGGGTGCGGTTGTGCATCCAACCTTCCAGCAGCAGCTGGCGCATGGCGGCATCCACAAATGGATACCCTGTCTTGCCCTCACACCACGCTTTAAATTGTGCGCCGGGCTTGTCATAACGCATCTCTGCAAACTTTGCAGCGTAGTAATCCACATCTGTCATTGGATTGTTAAAGAGAACATCTGCATAAAACTCGCGCCAGGCAATCTCTTTTCGGAAAGTGTCATGAGCTTTACTTTCCCCCAGATTTTCAAGCAAGGTGCGTGGATGAATCTCACCGAATTTTAAATAGGTACTCATCTTTGATGTGCCATCAATAGATGCGAAGTTACGGTTTTCATCGTAACTATCTAGGCCATTTTTCGTGAACTCTTTAAACCGCTTGAGCGCTGCAGCTTCGCCTGCTTCGATAATCTGAACACCTTCTGGAAATTGGAAATCTGGAAAAGCACGGTACTTATCTGTTGGTTGCACAACATTAAATTTCTTAGGCGTAACAGCAGGTGCGCGATATCCATGTGTGCGCCATCCACGATAAAACGGCGTGTAAACCCTGTAAGGCGTTGCATCACTTGGCTTAAGTACTCTGCCGGGTGTTACCGCATATGGACTGCCAGTGCGCACAAGTTTGATGCCTGCTGCTTCAACTCGAGCATCTCGTTCTGCGCCGTAGCGTTCATACTCTTCAGAGATATGGACTTCTTCTACTTGGTATTTTGAGATTAGCTCTTGCAAAATTTCGACCTGGTCGCCTTCAATGATGTGAAGCCGATTACCCAGAGATTGATCCAATGCCTTTAATGATTGACCCATATACGCAAGCAACTTTGCGCCAGCTTCCGCAATCTGTTTTTTATCAAGAATAAATAAAGGAATGACTTGATCTGAAGATTCAATAGCCGCTAAAAGCGCCGGATGATCATTGATGCGAAGGTCCCGACGAAACCAGATGATTGAGGTTTTCGGCAAAGACATGGGATGATTAAATCATCATGCAAGAGATTAAGCGCTACCAAGTCCGCGGAGTTCCGGGCGAAGTCATCCGGGTCCAGTTTGGTGCTCGAATAGTTGATTATTGGATTCCAAAAGGTGGCACAGACCGCCTGCTAATCGCACATGATGGACAAAATGTATTTGATGCCAAGAGCTCAACCCATCGCGGCCAAACTTGGAAGATGGCCCAAACGGCGATTCAGGTAAGCGATGATCTTGGCATCAGGCCGCCAGCCATCATCGCTGTGTGGCACTCATCAACAAAAGAAAACCCTTGGGGACGTGGACAAGATTTAGCCCCTCAACAATTTTTTACACCTGACACATACGTTGATCCGCGCTGGAAGGTGTCTGATCCTTCATTTGTTGTTAAATCAGATGAGTACTTAAATCAAATATTCAACACAATTGTTCCCGCAATTTTTCCTCATGCCTCCCCGGACAAAACAGCTGTAATTGGATCAAGCATGGGTGGGTTAGCAACGTTGTATGCCGCGATTACACATCCTGAAAAGTTCTCAACGGCGCTGGCACTTTCTCCACACTGGATTATTAGCGACAAAAAATTTGCCACTCAGATGGTTACCGCTTTGCCCGAGACACATAAGATCTGGATGAGTCGTGGAAACAAAGGTTTAGATAAGGAGTATGTGCCGTTACAAGATTTTGTAGATCAGTTAATGCTTGCCCGTGGTTTCGGAAATCGTTTTGTGAGCAAGGCATACAACCGAAGTGGTCACAATGAAAGATCTTGGGCGAAGTACCTGCACGAACCTTTAAGGTTTTGGCTCTCCGACAGGGACCATTAGGCTCAAAACGGGCATTTTTGGTAGAACTAGGGTTCGATAGGCCCATGAGCGATGAAATCGTTACCCGCGAAGAGATCCGAGCAATGCGTCGGTCATACGGTGATGCCGGTTTGGAAACATTGCCATCAGATCCATTTGAAGCATTTGCGATGTGGTTAAAGCAAGCACATGAAAACCCAATAATTGTTGAAGCAAACGCGATGGTGCTTTCAACATTGGCGAGTGACTCACAAATTAATACGCGCACCGTTTTGCTGAAAGATATTTCACAGGGTGGATTTACATTTTTTACAAACTATGAATCTCGCAAAGCTCACGCTATCGAATTAAATCCGAATGTCTCATTGCTCTTTCCTTGGTATGCAATGGAGCGCCAAATTTCAATTAGTGGCGTTGTAGAAAAAGTGTCTGAACAAGAATCAGATGAATACTTTGCAACCCGTCCTTGGGGATCTCAAATTGGTGCATGGGCTAGCCATCAATCATCTCCATTGTCATCTAGAAGTGAATTAGAACAACGCTACGAAGGTGCATCACAGAAATGGCCTGATGGAAGTGTTGTTCCACGGCCACCACATTGGGGTGGCTATCGCGTACTGCCTTTGGATATTGAATTCTGGCAAGGCCGATACTCGCGTCTGCACGATCGCTTGCGCTTTGAGCGCAATAACACCGGCGCAGATTGGGAACTCTCGCGGTACTACCCGTAGTCTTAGCCCATGAGCGCAGAGATTATTATTCCTTCAAATATCAAGCCAGCTGATGGTCGTTTTGGTTGCGGACCATCAAAGATTCGCCCCGAAGCACTCGCTGCTCTCATGGCAAGTGGAAATTCAATACTTGGAACGTCGCACCGACAAAAGCCAGTTAAGAATGTCGTCAAGCGAGTTCGCGAAGGAGTTACATCTTTATTTAATCTGCCTGAAGGCTACGAGGTAATCCTAGGTAACGGTGGATCAACAGCGTTTTGGGATATTGCAACATTTGGATTGATCCAAGATCGTTCACAGCACTTAGTATTTGGTGAGTTTTCATCAAAGTTTGCCGCCGCTGCAAAAGAAGCACCGTTTCTAGGCGAACCAACAGTCATTAAAGCTGAACCTGGTTCACATCCTGTTTCTGTTGCAGAAGCAGGCATTGATGTTTATGCACTCACCCACAATGAAACAAGTACTGGTGTTGCAATGCCAATCATCCGCCCAGCAGGTACCGATGGCGCGCTCGTATTAGTTGATGCCACATCTGCAGCTGGTGGATTAATGGTTGAAGCAAAAGAGTTTGATACTTATTACTTTGCACCGCAGAAATCTTTTGCCTCAGATGGCGGGCTTTGGATTGCAATTATGTCTCCAGCTGCAATTGCGCGCGCCGAACAGATTAAAGCTAGCGGCCGTTGGGTTCCAGCGTTTTTTGATCTTGGTATTGCAATCGAAAACTCTCGACTAGATCAGACATATAACACTCCAGCATTAGTAACTTTGATGTTGCTTGCAGAACAAATCGAGTGGATGAATGCCAATGGCGGACTTTCATTTGCGGCAGGTCGCAGTGCTGCCTCATCTGACATTTTGTACTCATGGGCAGAAAAGACCAGCTACACAACCCCATTTGTTACAGATCCAGCAATGCGTTCAAAGGTTGTAGGAACAATCAACTTTGACGATTCAATCGATGCCACGCTGATTTCAGCAGCACTTCGCGCCAACGGAATCGTTGATACCGAGCCGTACCGCAAGCTAGGTAAGAATCAGCTTCGTATTGGTATGTTCCCTGCAGTTGATCCAAGTGATGTTGAAGCACTTACAAAGTGCATCGATCACGTTGTAGCCGCTCTTTAATGTCGAAGAACTTTCACCGCGATCGTTTTTTCTGGGTCGTAGCGATTCAGACCGCCATCGTTAACTTTTACCTTGGTGGTTTTGGTCCTGCACAATCATTGCTGCGCGCTGATCAAGGCACATCACTAACAATTGCCGGTTTACACGGTACGGCAATGGGATTTTCATCAATTTGTGCTGGTTGGGCTAACCCACACATCGCACATCGATTCGGCCGCAGCAAGGCAAGCTGGATTGGATTAACAATTTTCACAGTGGGCATCACACTCTTTGTTATATCTCCCCCAGTGTTCATAACTATTCCCGCAACTTTCATTACAGGTTTTGGTACCTCTCTAACAATTAACACAATGCTGACCAAGATGTCTTCGCATTATGGAAAAGCGGCAGAGGTTGCAATTCCGCAAGCAAATGGAATCGCATCAGTTGGCTTTGTAACCGGTACTGCTTTGATTGGCACAATTGCAATTGCCTACCCTGGTTTATGGAGACTCGGATTGCTTTTGGCACTTCCAGTTACGATTGTTTTATTTCTTGTTGGGCGTGAAAAAAACCAAGAGGAACATGTTCCAGATATCGAAGGCCCACAAAGTGGCAAACTTTCCCGTAATTTTTGGATAGCGTGGATTGGATTTGTTGCCTGCATTTCTAGTGAGTTTGCAACCTCATTTTGGGCAGCAGCATTGTTAAAGGATCGAGTGGGATCAACCGCTGCAATCTCAACCGTTGCAATTGTTGCACTTGGTACTGGCATGGGAATTGGTCGCTGGTATGGCGGCTTAGTGTTGAAAAACTTTTCGTTAGACAACCAATTGCTATTAGTAATTGCTTTGCAATTTATTGGCTTCCTCGGATTCTGGTTGTCCCACAGTATGGTTATTTCACTTGCCTGCCTGTTGGCGGTTGGACTGGGAATATCAATGCAATTTGCCTTGTCTTCTATTCGCTTGATTGGCTTGAGCGATGGTCGACCAGATTTAGCTATTGGACGTTCTTCATTGGCTGCAGGAACAGCTATCGCTGGTGCGCCATTCTTGTTGGGGCTGCTGGGTGATAATTTTGGTATTTCTCGCGCTTACATCATGGTTTTTGTACTGATCGCAATTGCATTTATTATTGTTAAAGCAATCCCATCAAAAGTACACGAGGCAGCCTGATGAGTTACAAAGTTCGAAGAGTTGTTACATTAATTGCGCTGATTGGAATTTTGGTTGTAATTGCAATTAACGGTCTTTAAGAACCGCAGCAACACTTATATCTTCTGGAAGTTGAACTCGGTTCTTATACCTAAACCAGATGTAAAGCGAAGCAAATAATGAAATTCCACCACACAGGGCAATTGTTGGTCTGATTCCGATTAGCTCCGTTGCGGTGCCAATTAGCGGTGAACCAAATGGTGTTCCGCCCATAAAGATTAAAAGATAAAGTCCCATTACGCGTCCGCGAATTGCAGGATCTGTGCTGGTCTGCACAATTGAATTAGCAGATACTAAAGTTGTCAGAGCCGTTACACCACAAATCGGAAGCCAAATGACATAACTTATGTAATTGGGCAATATTGATAACATCATGATCGATGCTGAAAATAAAATCCCACCCTTGATTACAAACTTTGTATTTCTAAATCGCTCAAGTCGCGCAGAACCTATTGCACCGGTCAAGGAACCAACCGCAATAAATGTTCCCATAAGTCCAAAATTAGCTGGACCTAGGCCGAACTCTTGTGTGGCCATCAAAGCATTAAAGATTTGAAAGTTAAGGCCAAATGTTGCCAAGAAAAAGACCATCAGCATTACTACGTAGATATCTGGGCGTGCCTTGGCATAGGCAATTCCTTCACGGATGTTTCCATCAGATTTTGCTCGATCCTGATGGAAAAAACCTTTCTCATTCAGATTAAGCAATGCGGTTATGACAAAGAAATATGAAAGCCCGTTAACGATAAATGAGGGTCCAGTGCCAAATGCTGCGATGAGGCCTCCGGATAGGGCAGGTCCGATCAAACGTCCGGCATTAAAGTTTGCAGAATTTAGGGACACAGCGTTGGGAAGGTCTGCTTGGCCAACAACTTCAGTTGTAAATGATTGTCGAACTGGAGCGTCAATCGCAGTAGAAATTCCAAGAACCGCAGCTAGTGCAAATACATGCCACAAAAGAATATGGTCTGTCATAACAAGAGCGCCTAAACCAAGTGATGCTGCGCCACCAGCAACGTTGGTCCAAATTAATACTTTTCGTTTGTTAAATCGGTCAGCTAATTTTCCGCCATGCAAAGAAAATAGAAGAACAGGTGCGAATTGAACAGCGGTCACTAAACCTAGGTAGGTTCCGTTGTTGTCTGTGAGTTCTAGGACTAGCCAATCTTGTGCGATGCGTTGGGCCCAACTGCCGATATTGGAAACAGCGTTAGCGGGAAAAAGGATCCGATAATTACGGTGGCGAAATGAACGCCAATTACCATCAACTTTGACCTTAAATGCCATTACTCTTCTTCCATGACTACTCGACTACGCAATGCGGTAACTCTAGTGGCAATTGGAATCTCATGTTGGATCGTTGCTGGTGTTATTGCACTAGCAGTTAACGCAGATGCCAAAATAATCTGGACATGCGTAAGCGGTGTGCTACTTGGCTTATGGGGTATTCGATACACAATTCGTCGCGAACGACGAAGCGGTATTTAGTTCAAATATCGTACTAAAAGTATTAAGCACCTAGTGCAGTAGCGATACCGCGCAGCACGCGACCAAGGCGATCAGCCTCTTGCGCATTTGGGTGACGCCCGTGACGCAAGCCGTTTCCAACTTTGTCCAGCATCTTGATTGTGTCTTCAATCATTGCTGCTAAATCATCGCTATTAACGCGTGAGTTTTCAGCAAGTGATGGTGGCGCATCAATAATGTGTACAGATAATGCTTGTGGGCCTTTGCGGCTGTCGGCAATAGAAAACTCGAGCTTTGTTCCAGGCTTTACCGTTGCAACGCCTTCAGGAAGAGAAGTTGCAGCAAGATAAACATCTTCGCCTTCATCATTTGCAATGAAGCCAAAACCTTTTTCTAATGAGAACCATTTAACGCGTCCTGTAGGCATGGGGGGCTCCTAGCTAGTTTTCTTTACTCGTGTGTAAATAAGTATCGCGGGTGCGATAGCAGGTGCTTAGTTTAACACCGGCTCTGTAAAGGTCGCTTCCGAATGTGCTCCGCAGCCATGATCCACGCTCACTACGCGTGCATCTTCAGGTGAAATCGCATTGGCGCACACGCCAAATGCAGAGCGCAATGAACCAGCGATTGGAATAAAGAATCCGCAACTGTGGCAAGGCTTTGGTGCTGACTGGGCTACTGGAGCGTTAGGTCCACGATCGCCTTCATACCAACGCTTTGCTGCTTGGTCGCGACCTTCAATAGACATAACGCGTGCGCGACCTAAACCAAGTTCAACCGCCATTGCAGTATCTAAATCTTCATCCTGTGGAAGTGCTTGTGCACCTGGCACTAAGCGAGCGTCATCAAGTGAGCTAGGAACAATGTCGCCAACACCAACATCGCCAGGCAAAATTCTGTCGCGGTATGGAATCCATTCAGGTGCGCGTAATGCATCTGGGCCTGGCAAAAGAACAACATCGCAAATTGTTGGATCTGTTTCTTCATCAACCTTTGCAACGGTTACACACCAGCGCCAGCCGCGGTAACCAGAAAGATTTGCTTCAAAAAGATATGTTGCGACACGGTTGCCATCATCAAATTCAACTGAAACAAATTCGCCAACGTGATCACGTTGCTCTGCTTGTTCGTAAATTGCGGCAAGGGCTAGTTCTGTTGCATCAAATGCAACAGCTGCGCCACTTTTCTTCTTTGCCATGGCCTAAGGGTAAAGCAGAACGCCGCCTCTGTGTTAATCAGAGACGGCGTTACGCGTAATTACTGGGTAAGAATGGGCTTTAGAAGTCCATGTCTCCGCCGCCTTGTGGGGCAGCAGCTGATTTTTCTGGCTTATCTGCAATAACTGCCTCTGTTGTAATAAACAGAGCAGCAATTGATGCAGCGTTTTGTAATGCAGAACGTGTCACCTTAGCTGGATCAATAATTCCAGATTTGATCATGTCTACATATTCGCCAGTTGCAGCATTTAATCCTTGACCTGCTGGCAGATGGCGAACCTTTTCTACAACTACTCCGCCTTCTAGCCCTGCATTTACTGCGATCTGCTTGATTGGAGCTTCGATTGCATATTCAACAATCTTTGCACCGGTTGCTTCATCGCCAGTTAAACCTGTTAAACGCTTGAACACTGCAGCACCTGCTTGTAGAAGTGCAACGCCACCACCGGCAACGATTCCTTCTTCAACTGCAGCCTTTGCATTTCGAACCGCGTCTTCAATGCGGTGCTTGCGCTCCTTGAGTTCTACCTCAGTTGCAGCACCTGCCTTGATAACAGCTACGCCGCCGGCAAGCTTTGCAAGACGCTCTTGCAACTTCTCGCGGTCATAATCTGAATCTGATGCCTCAATCTCATTGCGGATCTGCTGTACGCGACCCTTGATCTGAGCGTCATCTCCTGCGCCTTCAACAATTGTTGTCTCTTCCTTGCTGATGACAACTTTGCGAGCCTTACCCAAAAGATCAAGCTCTGCTGTATCTAGACGAAGTCCGACCTCTTCTGAAATAACAGTTGCACCAGTAAGGATTGCAATGTCTTGAAGCATTGCCTTGCGGCGATCTCCAAAGCCAGGTGCCTTAACTGCTGCTGAACGGAATGTTCCGCGAATCTTGTTCACAACTAGTGTTGCGAGCGCTTCGCCTTCTACATCTTCAGCGATGATCAAAAGTGGCTTACCTGATTGCATAACCTTTTCTAGTACTGGAACAAGGTCCTTGATGTTTGCAATCTTTGAGTTAGCGATCAAAACATAAGCATCCTCTAGGACAACTTCCATGCGATCCTGATCAGTTACAAAGTAAGGAGAGATGTATCCCTTATCAAAGCGCATACCTTCTGTGAGCTCGAGCTCTAGTCCAAAAGTATTTGACTCTTCAACAGTGATAACGCCTTCTTTGCCAACCTTGTCCATCGCTTCAGCGATCATTTCGCCGATAGTTGCATCTGCTGCAGAGATAGATGCGGTTGCTGCGATTTGTTCCTTTGAATCAACAGCCTTGGCCATTGAAAGAAGTTCAGCAACGATTTCGGCAACAGCCTTTTCGATACCGCGCTTTAGCGCCATTGGGTTTGATCCAGCTGCAACGTTCCGCAGACCTTCGCGAACTAGAGCTTGTGCTAAAACAGTTGCAGTTGTTGTTCCGTCACCGGCAACATCATCGGTCTTTTTTGCAACTTCCTTAACTAGCTCTGCGCCAATCTTTTCCCATGGGTCATCCAGTTCAATTTCTT
>Ga0208788_1000702_pt1 | contig 16436 bp, 16 predicted proteins | sample Wag4_2014_7_11_3_FD_187363 | JGI IMG/M metagenome (GOLD analysis project Ga0208788, IMG submission 187363) | Fresh water mixed with fracking chemicals microbial communities from Ohio, USA - Utica-2 Time Series FC 2014_7_11 (SPAdes) (version 2) ...
GCGCAGGTCTCCTGGTACCACCCGCACCGCCAGAACGAGACGCCGACCCTGCGAATCTCGGGGAACGTCACCTCCGAGAACTTCTGGCGGGAAGCGGCCCTCGCCTCCATGAACGTGGGGATGAGCCCCCGGCGAATGGCCTCCGTCATGCAGGAGGCCCTGCCCAGGGCGCTCGAGGGGCTTGGGGTCAAGGCCGATCCCGCCGCCCTGGCCGACACGATCCGCGACAAGACCTCGGGCCTTCCCCGCGCCAACCCCATCCCGCACCACCTGCACCCGGATACCACGGGCAAGTACCTCGACGACAATCCCGCAGCGGCGGGGTGGCGAGAGACCTACGGACCGCGACTGTTCTCCTGAGACAGAGGCGGCTCAGGAGAACAGCCGCGCCCGGTCGAGGTCCGGCACGAGCAGATGAAGCACCATCAGCGCCACCAGGTACACGGTGGCGCTGATGGCGAACATGGGCATGTAGGTGTGGTGGTGCGTGAGCACCCACCCCGTGAACTCGAGCATCGCCATCCCGCAGAAGTTGCCGCTCAGGGCCCCCAGGCTGATCACGGACGCCACGCGCCGTGCCCGGAACAGCTCGACCGCCGTCGCGAACAGGTTGGTCGAGAAACCCTGGTGCGCGAACAGCGCCATCCCGATGAAGCCGACGGCCACCCACGGATCGTGGCTCTGCAGCACGAGCGGGAGCGGGGTGATCAGGCACGCGTACAGGAGCATGCTGCCCTTGCGGGCCACGTTGCCGGACCATCCGCGCCGCATGAGCGCCGTGGGCAGGACACCGCCCCCGAAGGCCCCGAGCGCCGCGAGCCCGTAGATGACGGCGAGCGGCAGGCCCGCCTGCTTCATGTCGAGGTGGTACGTGCGGTGCAGGAAGTCCGGGGCCCAGAACAGCAGGAACCACCACACGAGGTCCGTGAGGCTCTTGGCCACCACCAGCCCCCATGTCGCGCGGGACCGGAGCAGGTTCGACCAGCGGCTGGCGGGATCCCGGCCCGGGACAGGGGGCGCCTCGGCCGACGGAGACGTGGCCGCGTCGGCATGAGGTCCGGGCGCAGGGGGAGTGGCCGGCAGCGCCAGCCAGGCCGCGAGCCACACGAAACCCAGACCACCCGTGAGCAGGAAGGCCGGACGCCAGCCCCAGGCCAGCGCCACGGCCGGCACCAGCACCGGCGCCAGGATCGCCCCGATGTTCGAGGAGGTGTTGACGATCCCGACGGCCAGCGTCTGGCGATGGACGGGGAACCACTCGGCGATCGCCTTCATCGAGGCGGGCGTCTGCACGGCCTCGGCCGCGGCCAGGACGACCCGCGCGACCAGGAAGTGGCCGAGCTTGAGGGCGGCCGCATGGGCCATGCAGGCCGCGCTCCAGAGACCCACACCGGCCGTGTAGCCGCGCCGCAGGCCCACCCGGTCGAGGAGGGCGCCGATGCCGACGTACGCCACCGCCGCCGAGAACTGGAAGATCGTGCCCAGGTGGGCGTATTCCAGGTCGCTCCAGCCGAACTGCCCCTGGAGCATCGGCTTGAGGATCGCGATCATCTGGCGATCGATGTAGTTGAGCGTGCCCGCGAGGAAGACGAGCGCGAGCACGACCCACCTCATGCGAGCACCGGGGCCTTCGCGGGATCCATGACGAGCGGACCGTGTTCGAGGCGCGGGAGGACGTACCTCGCGAACAGGTCACACTCGGTGGCGTGCGGGTAGCCCGACAGGATGAAGGCTTCCATGCCAAGCTCCCGGTAGACGTTCAGCTTGGCCAGGACCTGGTCGGGGTCGCCGACGATCGCCGCCCCGCAGCCGGACCGGGCCCGGCCGATGCCGGTCCAGAGGTTCGGCTCGACGAAGCCATCGTCCGCGGCGCCCTCACGCAACGCGGCCTGGCGGGACACGCCCAGCGAGGCCGAATCGAGCGACTTCTGGCGGATGGCTTCCCCCGTGGCGGCATCGAGCTTCGAGAGCAGACGAGCTGCCGCCTGGCGCGCCTCGGCCTCGGTCTCGCGCACGATGACGTGGGCGCGGTAGCCGAACTTCAGGGTGCGGCCATACGCCGCGGCACGGGCCGTCATGTCGGAGATGACGGCCTGGACCTCCTCGAGGCGATCGGGCCACATCAGGTAGACGTCCGCGGCACGGGCGGCCGCATCGCGCGCATCGGGCGAGAGCCCCCCGAAGTACAGAGGCGGGCACTGGCCCGAGACCGTCCCCACGCGGGGCGGATCGAGCTTCAGCCGGTAGAACTCGCCCTCGAAGTCGAGGCGCTCGCCGTTCAGCAGCGTCTTGAGGATCGTCATGACCTCGACGGTGCGCCGGTAGCGCGGGGCGGAGGCGAGTGTCTCCCCCGGCAGGTCGCTCGAGATGATGTTCACCGTGAGACGACCGCCGAGCATCCGGTCGAGCGTCGCGATCTGGCGGGCAAGCTGCGGGGGCCACTGCTCGCCGCAGCGGACGGCCGTGAGCAGGCGCATGCGGTCGACCAGGGGCGCCACGCCCGAGGCGAAGGCGATCGTGTCGATGCCCAGCGTGTAGCCCGAGGGCAGCAGGATGTTGTCGAAGCCGCCCTTCTGGGCGGCGAGGACGAGCTGGCGACAGTGGTCGAAGCTGGACTGCAGGGCGGCGTCGGGCACGCCCAGGAACTCGTAGTCGTCGTCGCAGAGCGCGCCGAACCAGCTGACCTCGCAGGGGGGAAGGGCACGGCTCACGGCATGCGCTCCCCGCGGGAGGCCACCAGGACGTCGTACCAGTCCTGGCGGCTCAGGCGGACGCGGAGGGCGTCGGAGGCCTCGCGGATGCGCGAGGGGTCCTGGCTGCCGACGATGGGAATGGCGCGGCTGGGGTGCGCCATGATCCAGGCGTAGGCGACGGCCGGCACCGACACGCCCTCGCGCGCGGCGAGGCGAGCGAGCGTCTCGTAGACGGCCACGGCCCGCGGCTCGGAAGGCATGCGGCCAAGGCGCCCTCCACCGAGGGGCGACCACGCCAGGACGGCCATGCGGCGCTCCATCGCCTGGTCGAGGATGCCGTCCGAGAGCGGGGCGATCGCGAGCGGCGAGAACTCGGGCTGGTGGCTCACGAGCGCGAAGGGCAGGTGCGCCTGCAGGGCAGCCGTCTGGGCGGCGGTGTGGTTGGAGACTCCCACCTCCCGGACCTTTCCGGAGTCGCGGAGGGCCGTGAGGGCCTCGGCCACCTCGGCCGGGTGGGTCATGAGGTCGGGGCGGTGGATCTGGAACAGGTCGAGGCGATCGGTCTGCAGGCGCGCGAGCGAGGCATCGACGGCCTTCACGAGGTAGGCCTTGCTCGAGTTGTAGGGAATCCCGAGCTCGATACCCGCCTTGGAGGCAAGGACCATCCGGTCGCGCAGACCGGGAGCCTCGGCAAAGACGCGGCCCAGCAGCTCCTCGGCGGCCCCGAAGCCGTCACCGTCACAGCCGTAGATGTCGGCGGTGTCGAAGAGGTTCACGCCGATCTCGAACGCGGCGTCGACGAGGGCGCGGGCGGCCGTGAGATCCTGGCCGCGGAAGCGCCACATGCCCCAGGCGAGGGGGAAGACCTCGATCCCCGAGGTCCCGAGGGGGACGTTTCGCGTCGCCAGCGTCGACTCTGCCATGAGTTGCTCCGTTCCAGATGGACGTGACCGGAGCGTCGAGCCCCGGCGCTTGACTCTAGAACGATACCAGATCTTTAACGGGACTTAAGGGGCGGGGAGGAGGTCGAAGGCCCGTTTCCCGACGCGATACACGAGGAAGTCGGCATCCAGGGTGAAGATGCGGGTGATTTTTCGATCTTCGGCCAGCGCCACGAGCGAGGCAGCATCCCGGACAGGAGGTCGTCCGCACGGATAAAGCACCCAGGTTACCGATCACCGGCGCACGGGAATGGTAGGCGTGTCAAGAACGGGCCCGATCCTTGCCTGGAACGGAGAAAACGTGTCGAGCACGATCAAGAACGAGGATGCCGAGGCCGAGCGCAAGCTATATCGGGTTGACCTGCCGGGTGCGGAAAACGACCTGTACTCGCTCATCGAACTCCGCGAGCTGGCCCTGAAGAAGGAAATCTCTCCCGGGACCCTGATCTCGAAGGAGGGGCAGAACGACCAGGCGCCGGCGAGTTCCATTCAGACGATATACTCGACCCGGAACCGTCGCGTGGCGGCCGGCTACAAGCTGGTCACCGGAACCGCGATCGACAAGGAAAGGCGTCCGCCGCTAACCTGAGGCTGCGATCAAAAAACGTGGACGGATGAGGCCCCGGTCGACCTCGCCCGGGCCGACCGGAAAGCCCTCGCGCCAAGGCTTGCACGACCCTGACGCCGGAAAACCGCGGGCGACGGAACAAAGCCCAGGGACATGGCCAGAGGGGTGTTCAGAACGTGAATTTCACCCCGAGCAGGTTGTTGCCCTTGACCGTGGGATAGAGCGCGCGCAAGCCCAGGGCGACGATATCGTAATAGGTGTGAGCAGCTGCCGCCTTCCGCAGATCGTGATCCCGCTGCAGGTAGTAGCCGCCCAGAAGCCCACTCATCACACCGGTCCCCAGGAACTGTCTTGCCGCGCTGGTCTGGTTGATCCCCCCGACGTGCGCGGCACCGAATAAAGCGGAGGTGAGGGCCACCGCGGCGATCGGGGAACCCGTATCGCGCTCGATTTCATCCTGCATGAACCCACGAAACAGGGCTTCTTCACCCGTTCCCGCCTGCCAGGCCACCAGGGCCCCGGCCAGCAAGTTCAGCGCGTACCCGCCCAGTGCCGGCATCTCGATCCCGCCATAAGAGGCCGACCGGGCCTCGAACACGTTCGGACCCGGCGTCACCGGCTCGGGCGGCAACACCGCATTGACGACCAGGTTACTGGCCAGCAAGGCCCCGACCGCTGCCCAGTTCTGCCAGTCCAGCAGGTTTTCGGACGTCCACGGCGACAACATGAGGTCCCAGAAAGGAACTTCTCGTACCTTGATCTGCTTCTCGGGAATGAAGCGTGCCTCGGCCTGCTTGTAGGCATAGTAAGTCGAACAGTAAACGGCCCACTGCGCCGGAAGAATGAGGATGCTTTGCTTCTGGTCGGTATCCGGAAACAGGATGGGAAGCCTGGGCGCATCCGATCGCAAGTCTCCCTCGCCCAGCGCCAAGGACCCCACGGCGATGCCGAAGCCCAGCAGAGCCTGGTCGTAGTTCATGTTGATGGCCTGGCCGGCCCCGGGAAGCACGTAACTGGCCAGCCCGATCAGGGACGGAGCCAGACGACTCCACTCCCAGCCGGAGGCAACGACCGGCTCATCCGGTGTCGCGGCATCAGCCTGCGGGCCGGACGCCAGCTTCATGGCATCCAGTTCTCCGGCGGACGCAGGCAGGGAAGCAATCGTCATGGTGAGGGCCGTCAAGAGGGCGGCGGCAATTCGGCAAACCGTCACGGCAGGTCCTTTCAATGCGAACATGAGATTCCGGATGGGCAGGACAGACCGATGTCGGGCCATCCGGCGGCGATCCAGGGCACGGTCGAGTGACGAGCTGTTGCCTTTGTACCCGGCAAGCCTCCCCCCCTGACGGCGACTGGTCACCCACACGGACCGGCGGTCAGCATCCCGTTCCGATACGCCTCCCTGCGGGCATCATGTGATCGCCCCGTCCCGCGAGGAGGATGCCCGATGCCCGATCTCGACTGCACGACCGCCACCCCGGACCTGGAAGGGGCGATCGCCGCCTGGCGGGACCTTCTCGGCGCGGAATCGGTCCTTCTCGGCGAACAGGTGAGGGCCCGCCAGGGCAAGGGCACGGGGGCTCGCGGTCGCGAGGTCCCCGCCATCCTCCTGCCGGCCGAGGCGCGAGAGGTCGAGGCGCTCGTGGCGATCGCCCACCGCTGCCAGGTCCCGCTCCACCCCGTCAGCACCGGGCGGAACTGGGGTTACGGCGACGCGAATCCGGTCCTCGACGGGGTCGTCGTGGTGGATCTGTCGCGCATGACCCGGATCCTCGAGGTGGATGCGGAGCTGGGCCTCGTGACCCTGGAACCGGGTGTCACCCAGGCCATGCTGCGGCGCCATCTGGACGAACGGGGCCTGACGTTCATGGTCCCGACGAGCGGCGGAGGCCCGGACGTCAGCCTGATCGGCAATGCCCTCGAGCGCGGTTTCGGCATAGCACCCGTATGCGATCACGTTCTCGCCGTCATGTCCCTCGAGGCGGTCCTGGCGGACGGCACGATGTACCGGTCGGTGATGTCGGAGCTGGGCGCCCCCGGCTCAGACCGGGTTTACCGGTGGGGCGTCGGCCCTTACGTCGACGGCCTGTTCGCCCAGGGGAACCTCGGCGTGGTCACGCGAATGACGCTCGCTCTCGCCCGACGCCCGGAGCGGATCCAGCCCTTCTACTTCACGCTCCGGGACCCGCGGGGGCTGGACCGGGCGATCGCCGCCGTGCGCGAGACCATGGTCGCCATCGGGGGCAACCTGGGCGGCATCAAGCTGATCAACGGGGCCCAGATCCAGGCGTATGTGTCCCCCGGAGAGGGGCGTCTCGCCTGGGTGGGCTCGGGCTGCCTCTACGGGACGTCCCGGGTCGTCGCCGCCTCGAAGGCCGAGGTTCGGCGGCTCCTCGGTCCGCACGTCGACCGGCTGATCTTCATCGAGACCTGGCAGGTGGACCTGGGCCGTCGCCTGGCCTCGCTCCTGCCCGGACGCCTGAAGGAACGGCTGTCCGGAACCCTCGACGGGATGGCGGGCAACCTGCGCCTGATGGCCGGAGAGCCCGATCCGGTGGCTCTCTCCCTGCCCTACCAGAAGTCCGGGGTATCCGAACCCGTGGGCCAGCCGCTAGACCCTGCCCGGGACGGGTGCGGGCTGCTCTGGTACGCCCCGATCATTCCGCTGACGCCCGGCGCGATCGCGGGAAGCGTGCACATGGTGGAGCGGATCTGCCGGCAGCACGGGATCGAGCCGCTCATGACGCTCACCTCGATGTCGGAGCGTGCCGTCTACCTCGTGGTGCCCCTGACGTTCGACCGGCATGACGAGGGCGCCCGCGCTCGCGCCAGGGCGTGTCTCGAGGCCCTGCTGGCCGGCGGGCTGGAGCAGGGCTGGGCGCCCTATCGCGTCGGGATCGACTCGATGCCCGGGTTGCTCGCACGCGGCACGGCGCACTGGACGCTGGTCGGAAGGCTGAACGAGGCCCTGGACCCAGCCGGTATCCTGGCCCCGGGGCGCTATGGCCCAGTCCGGGGTTGACCGGTCGAGGAGCGGACCTACGCGACCCCGGCGGGCTCGGCGCGCCAGACCGGGAGACGGTCCAGCCGGGACGTCACCTTCACGCGGCCGGCGTCCACGAGGTCGAGAGCGCCCCGGTCCGCGAAGTAACGGATGTCCCTCAGGGACCATCCAGGCGGTATCGTGGCCTCTGGCCCCTCGGGGACAGGGGGCAGACTCAGGTTCTCGAAGTCGGCCGTGCGGAAGAAGCGGTAGAGGTTCCGGGGCGATCGCGGGTCGCGATCGGCGAACCGACCAAGCTCGTAGGTGCGCAGGTAATCCTGCTCGAGGCCGTCGAGGGTCGCGTGGAGGGCGATCGCCGGGGCAGCCCGGAGCGAGTCGATCTCACGCTCGGGACCGAGGGGCCGGAAGAACATGACCGACCGGAAGAAGTCGGCCATCCGGGGATGCATGACCATGACGAAGTCGTCGACCCGGCGATGGAATCGGGCCCAGCGGAACATGAGGTTGTACATCATGAGCGCGAGGCCGCGGCCGCGCTGGCCCGGTGCCACGGCAAGGGCGCCGATCTCGGCCACCCGTCGACCGGACCGCAGCAGCGGCGCGATCTCTGCCGCATAGGCTTCCTGCATGGGCAATCCGAGCGGGCTGGCCTCGATGAAGGACATCGTGCAGAGCACCCGGCCGTCGCGCACCCCGATGAACTGCGCGGTGGTCGGCAAGATCGCGAACGCAGAGACCCGCATGCCGGAAGGGTGGGCCTCTATGATCCCGCGCCGCTCGTAGGCGTCATGCAGGAGGCGGAAGGCCTGTTCGCGCTCGTCACGGGTCTCGGCCACCTTGAACGTGATGCCCAGCAGGTCCGCCGGATCGTAACGCATCGCCCTCAGGTACAGCTCGCGCCTCAGCGGGGTCGGCATCAGCCGAAAGAGCACTCCGAGCGGGGATTTCCGCGCGATCAGGCGAGAGAAGATCAGTTTCCGCACGGCAAGGCCCCTCGATCGACAACCTGGTATTCCAGCTTTATCGAGGGCCACGACGCCGTTTTCGGTCATGCGAAGGCTATCCCTCGATTAAGTTTCAGTAAACTCCCTGGAGCACGCATGGTTCGTGCCGAGGTGTTTTGCAGGGCCACACGTCACTCAAGATGGATCGGCGAGCCGAGAATGACAGCTAACATGATGAGGCCCCGGTCAGGTGTTCACCCCATGGTTCACACCTTGCACACCCGCCTCGACGCCCTCGCGACGGCAACGAGCCGTGACTTCTGGACGCGCACCATGAAGGGGGTCGTGCCCTTTCGCGGCGTCCCGATGGCCGGCATCCGGCGCGCCGTGCACGCCTGGTGGAGGCACGACGGCCCGGCCACCCTCGCCCCGGCCGACCGGAAGACCCTCGCGCTGGCCCTCTTCGAGGGCGATTTCGGGGAAGACAAACTCGCGGGCACCCTGGTGCTCCGGGAAATCTTGCTGGAGGAACTCGCGAACCCCGATCTCGAGGAACTTGGGGCGCTTTTCGACCGGGGGCTGATCGCCGACTGGAACACGTGCGACTGGTTCTGCCTGAAGGTCCTCGGGTGCATGGTGGAGCGCGATCTGCCAGCGCGGGAGGTGGCCGGGGCGATCGCCGCCTGGCGAGACGCGCCTTCTCTGTGGCAACGCCGCGCGGCGAACGTGGCGTTCGTGAACCTGGCGAAGCACGGCGAGCAGAACTTCGAGGGCTTCACGAAGCTGATGCTCGAGACCTGTGCCGTGACCGTGCAGTCCGCCGAACGCTTCGCCCAGACGGGCGTGGGATGGCTGCTCCGTGAACTCGCGGAAGCCGAACACGCTGCCGTGATGGCCTTCCTGGACGAGCATCTCGGGCGCATGTCACGAGAGGCGGTGCGCTCCGTGACGGAACGCATGCCCGTGCGCGTGAAGGGCCCGGTCTTCGAGAAGCATCGGCAGGTCCGCGCGAGGTGAGGCGGTCACGGTAGCGGCCCCCCCACCCCTGACCATCGGCTGCAGCGTGTACAGGCCCCTTCGATCACGATTACAAAAAGGCTGGTCGGGGCATGTCGCACCTGGTTGTCTCGAAGGCGAGAGGATGCCCACATGTCACACCTGCCCGGAATCAGCAGTCCCCCTCACGCGGGTCTCTTCCGCCTCGAGGCGCTTCCATACCAGGTCGCGCAGGAACTGGCCGCATGGCCGGGAACCCCGTTGCCAGCCGAGGGGCACCCGGCGGGGGTCTGGACGAATCTTGGATTGACCGGCTGGCTGGATGAACCGACCGACCCCATGGCGGGAACCTGGCTGTGTGCCGCGGCCCTGGAGCACTTCCGGGTCGAGGCCGCCTGGTTGCTCGTTCCCGGCGGCGATGGCTGGAACATCCGGGGACGGGCCAGGTCCCGCGGGCTCCAGGAGGTGGCCGGGGACGGCAGCAACTGTCCGATCGTCCCGCTGCAGGTGCGCGGGAGTCAGGTGGGAGCCCTGGCCCTCTGGCCGCTGGCCGCCGTGCCGGACCTCTCGGCGATCGAGACGCGCGCTTTCCTGAACGTTCTTGCCATGGCGCTGGCCTCTCGTCAGACGATCGAGGAGCAGCGCCTGTTGATGGCGACCGATCCGCTGACGGAGCTGGCGAACCGCCGCCACCTCGAAAGCGCCCTCGAGCGCCAGATGGCTCTCGCGCGGCGGAACCACAGGCCGCTGTCCGTGGCCATGTTCGACCTCGACCATTTCAAGTCGATCAACGATCGGTTCGGCCATGATGATGGCGACAACGTGCTGAAGCTCTTCGCCCGGACCCTGACGAATCACGTCCGGGCCAGCGACCTGCCGGCCCGTCACGGCGGGGAGGAGTTCGTCCTCGTGCTACCCGACACCGACATGCAGCAGGGACTGGCCGTCGCGGAGAAGATCCGCAAGGCCGTCGAACAGCTGGTGATTCCCGTACTCGGGGAGAATGCGCTCGGCGATCGCCCTGACGGAGACGCGACGCTGCGAGTCACGGTGAGCGGTGGCGTGACTCATCTGGATCCGTCCGACTCGGTCGCTGACTTGCTCGAACGAGCCGATCACGCACTGTACCGGGCCAAGCAGGCCGGTCGCAACCGCTGCATGAGCCTCAGCCGGGCTGCACTCGGTAAATCCCCCGACGCCTGAAGGTGCCGGCCCGACCAGGCTCCCCCGAGATCAGGCGAGAAGCTCGGACTGCCGCGAGACCGGGCAGAGCAGGATGATGCGCTCGACCTCGAGCCATCCGACGGGCGAGCCGTCCGACCCGGACCAGGCGAGTTCCTGCCGGGTCAGCTCATCCGACAGGGACGGCAGGCCATGCCGCGAGATGGCGTCATGAACCAGGGCGTGCGCGGCGAAAACCGTGTCGCCCAGGGCGATCGCGAGATCGGCCGGTGACGGGAAGTCCGTGAAGTACAGGGTCAGACAGTCGACCGTGGGAAGCGTGACCTCGATCGTCACGCGATAGGCATGTTGTGTCGACATGGCACCCCCGTTCTGACGGCTGACCGTGTCATTATATCAGAACATGAGTGACCTTATTGTGTTAATTTTCGATCCGAGATCGCAAGGCCCGCAGCATCGCCATCACGGTCGCTCGCTCGGAATCGGAGAGCCGCCGGATCAGGTCAGCCGCTTCCAGGGCCTCCATCCCATGCATACTCCGGCTCAGGTGAATGCTGATTCCCGCGCGAGCTAGTAGCAACTTTACTTTTTTCATTGAGCAATTTAATATTGCTGAATAGGCCATGCACATGAACCGGGGAGGACGCGTGGGCTTTCCGATCGATGAGCTCGAAGGCTTGCTCGTAGCGATGGGGGAACACCTTGCCGCAGGCCGTGCGGGGCAGGTGGACCTGGTCGTCTGTGGCGGAACATGACGGTCCGGCCGATCTGATGCGCCTCGGTCTTCCCGCAGGGTGCGAGCAGCGCCTGGTGACGCGCTCCTACGGCCCCGGCCTCACCGTGCATTTTCTGGGACGATTCGACCTGATCTGCCTCAAGCTTTACGCGTGGAGCGACACGGGAACTCCACGCCATGGTCAAGACCTGAAGGCCCTGAATCCAACCCTTGACGAGCTGTCTCTGGCAAGCCGATGGGTCCTGACCCACAACGAACCGGATGGCTTCCTTCCGATGCTCCAGGAAGCCTTGATACGGCTGGGGGCTAGCGATGTTGCTCGAAACCTTGATTAGTCGATACCGAGAGGCCATCCTGTCGTTCGTATGGCGACAGTGGGGACAGCTTGGCGTCTCAGCCTCGACCCGCTCTCGGGATAGCTGGTGCCAGGATCCAGAAGCGCTCCTTGCCTTCAGCCTCGAGGTGGCAAGGTGGGATCCCAGGATGTTCGATGAAATCCAGGATTGGCTCATCGAAAATGGCCAAGAGCTCATCTGGCAACGTCTCAAGAACCTGATAACCCTGGATCCGGGTATCCCGGCCCAGGTCATCGAGGCGGCATACGAACTCGGCATGACGCACAGGACCAGCAAGAAGCGCCCCGCGTCGCCTCGAGCTCAAGACGGGGGGCTCGAGCCTCTGTTTCGCGGCGATTCGCAGGCGCTTTCGGCATCCGGCAATCCCGACCCGGTCTTCGAGGCGTTCGGTGTTCAGAGGCCGCTGTTCCATCGCAGCGGGAAGAGCCAGTCCATCCGTTACAGCTTGCCCGTGGCCTTTGCCTTCAAGGTCCGGGCGATCTTCGGAGCGAGTGGGCGGGCCGAAGTCCTGCGCTACCTGTTCCTTCGTTCAGGGCGACAGGCCGGTACGTCCGAGATCGCCGATGCAGCCCTTCACAGTCGCTACGGGATCCAGCAGACGCTCGACGCGCTCTCGAAGGCCGGGCTCGTTCAGAAGGGAGCCAAAGGTCAGAAGGACTTCATCTGGTGGCTCGAGGAGCAGAGCCCCATCGATGACCTTCTCCTGTCGGGAATGGAACGACCGCTCTGGATAGGCTGGCCATCGGTCTACAGGGGGCTGGCGCTCATCTGGCGCTGGTTGACGGATCCGGCTCGCGCGGGCGAATCCGAGTCCATCCTGTCATCGGGAGCTCGACAGGTCATGCGTCAGGCGATACCGCTCCTCAGCAATCAGGGCCTCCGATGGAAGGCCCAGGATCCCGTGGAACATCCCGGAGCCAGCTATTTGAAGGTCTTTGAAGGAGATGTGGAATCCCTGCTTGGCTTCCTGACCGCGCTCGATTGACGGGAGTCAATTTTCGATCACAGGTCGCAAGGCCCGCAGCATCGCCATCACGGTCGCTCGCTCGGAATCGGAGAGCCGCCGGATCAGGTCAGCCGCTTCCAGGGCCTCCAGGTCTGCAGCACCGGGTACCGGCGCCGGATGCACCTCGACGGGCATGCCCGCGAGCAGGAGCAGCGCCTCCTGCGGGTACTGGTACGTGGAGGCCATCTTGAGGAGGACGGGCCGCTTCGGGATGGCCACGTAGCCCGCCCGTTCGCCGCGCTCGAAGTCCCGCAGCCGGGTCTCGCTGATGCCGATGCGCCGGGCCGCCTCGCGCAGGCTGAGGCGCCGCCCGAGCCGCAGTTCTGCCAGTCGCTTCCCCAGTTCGTTCACGCACGCTCTCCTGCAGGACTCCCAGGAGAACGATAGTGCGATACCTTTTAAACGACCTGCGGTATTTTGAACCGCATGTCGGGTGCAAGTGGCCGTGACCTGAGCCCATGTTCAGGGCGCACCGGAATCCGGCACTCGCGGAGTCAGGCCTGGGCGTCGATCCAGGCCTCGACCTGATCCAGGGACTTCATCTCATGGACCAACTCGATGAGATCCTCGGCCTTTTCGCGAGACAGGGTCTCGAGGCGAGCCTGCAGTCCGGCATCCGGAATCCCGATGAAGCGGCCGATGAGCCGGCGCAGGATGCTCACGATCTCGGTTTGCATCTTGGCTTCCATCCGGGCTTCCGCCTCGGCAGTCGCCTTCTGGATCAGGGCCTGACGGACCTTCCACTCCGAGGAGCCTTCCAGGGGTTCGAGGTCTTCCAGCCAGCGCATGTCGAATCCTCCTTGCAGCAAGGGCTCCGCCCAAGTCATATCTACCACGAAGCGACTGATCCGCAGACACGCGTCCACCAGTTCCTTCATGACCGGATCCTGGCCAGCCCGGCCAATCAGTCGCTCGATGGTCTCCCGGTTTCCCCCGCCCCGGGTGTAGGCGATGAACGGCCACCAGGGCCCCTCGAGGCCCGCTGCCAGGATCACGTCCGCGTCGAGTTCCCAGAGGTTGATCTCGAGAAATTCGAACCGAGTCTGGACCCCGCGGACCGTGAAGGCGACGGGTTCCGGTGCCCGGCCACCCTGAGCGGACAGGTGGATCACGACGGGCAAGACGGGCAGGCCATGTTCGGTGTGGAGCCACAGGGCGGTCCGGGCCAGGCGCTTCCCGATGTCCGGATCCCGGCGGGACTGAACTTCGATGACGACGAGCCACTCGCCATGCACGGGATCCTTGACCCGGATCACCGCGTCCGGAGTGCGGCGCTCGATGAGGATCTCGGGGGTGGACACGTCTTCGGCCGTGGCGCCCGGATGGCCCGAGAAAAATCGCGCGAAGCCGTGTCGCAGGGCGCTCAGGACCTGACGAGAGAGGCGATCGCGGTCAAAGCGCCCTTCATGGTTTCGCATATCATGATTATATCATGGTCATGAAACAGCAGAGTCATGGCGAAACTGCGGAAAACGACTGACAGGCATGTGGTCACGCGGCGGCCCTCGTGGTCTTCAAAACCTGGGATTGAGGGGCATCGCGCTGCAGCGTTCGAGGTCGCCGACGGTTCGGGCCAGGGTCTCGAACCGGACCGGGGATAATCGGCTGCGCGGACCGTGGCGGCCGAGCTTGACATCGGCAAATCTGGATCTATAACATCTATAACATGGGTGTTTATCGCCCAAACCGCAGCCGTCGGTCCGTGAAAGAAGCTTGCGATGAGCATCTTGATGCCCTCCTTGATCGAGGAACTGCTCGCGGCACTGGGTGAATTGCTGGATGCCGATGCAGGAACTCCGATCGACCTGGTGATCTGCGGCGGCACCGCCCTCAACGTCCAAGGAATCGTCAATCGCCCCCCGAGCCATGAAGACCTGAGGTTCGCGCTGACCTGGTGCCTGGCACAGCAAGACGGCCTGACACCGGACCTTCATGAGGCCTTACACCGACTGGGAGCTGAAGACCTTGCACGCTCGCTCGAGTAAGGAGTTTCGGGACGCGCTTCTGGATTTCCTCTGGAGGCGGTGGGGGCAACTCGGGATTCATGTCGCCGGGACAGCCCCACCCGTGGCGCAGGAGCAGAGGACGACCTGTGGCATCGACCCGGAAGCCCTGGCGATCGCCACTCTCCTGATCGCCCGTCGAGAACCGCGGATGTTCGATGCCGTCTGCGGATGGCTCGCGCAGAATCGTGCGCTCCTCTCGACCCAGCGTTTGAACAACCTCGCCGAACGATTTCCGAGCCCTGCCAGCCCGCTGATGGTGGCGGTAGCAGAGGCCACGGGGTCGCGTCCCGCCCGACGAGACCGGAACGTGCACGTCAACTCTGCAGCCGACCTCGAGCCGCTGTTTCCTGACCTGCCATCGGCCGGCCTCAGAGGAGAACTCGAACCACACTTCGCGGCCCACGGCTTCGCCCGCCCGCCGATCCTGCTCCAGGGCAAGACCAGCTCTCCGGACCTCGAGACCCTGCCCTGTCTGAACCTCAGACTTCGAGCGATCTTCGGCCCCGGAAGCCGGGCCGAGGTCGTCCACCACCTGATCGCCCATCACGGGGAACCACGGGTCACGTCCGAGATTGCGCGCGCGGCCGCCTACGATCGACGCAACGTGCTGGACGTCCTCACGCACCTGCATCTGGCTGGCATGGTGACCCGGCAGGCCATCCGGGGGGACCTCATGTGGGCCATCGACCGGAGTCGGTGGTTTCCGTGGCTCGGTCTCGATGGCCATCCAGTCGGGTATCTCGACTGGCAGAGCCTCCTCCTGGGCCTCGTCCTCATCTGGGACCACCTCGAGGAAGCAGAGCGTCAGCCCGCCTCAACCTACGTCCAGGCCTCGCGAGCCCGCGAGGTCATGGACACCGCCGCTCCGCTGCTCCAGGCGGCGCCCGGCTGGTCACGAACGGATCCGCGGGTTCACAAGGGAGCCGCCTACCTGGAGGCCTTCGAGGCGGATCTCCTCGGGCTCACGGATACCCTCGCCGGGCTGTAGCATCAGCGACCGGGCCAGGGTATCCGTGGCGGCGCCAGAACCCTCGTGCGAGTGTCAACTTGCTTTGGCCCCGGTGTGATACCTCGATCTGGCCCCACCCTGCATGTCCTGGGACCCGAGGCCCTACGCGGCTCGAGGAAGCGGATCGCCTACCCGGCTCCCCCCATGTCGAGGCCTTGCGTGCACAGGAGGCCATGGACATCGCCACACCGTAGCATCCGCTACCGGTGCAGGTCGCGACGAACGGATGCCCCGTCAGGCGTGGGCGTCGATCCAGGCCTCGACCTGGTCGAGGGACTTCATCTCGGGAACCAGCTCGATGAGATCCTCGGCCTTTTCGCGGGTCAAGGTCTCGAGGCGAGCCTGCAACCCGGCATCTGGAATCCCGATGAAGCGACCGATGAGGCGGCGCAGGATGCTCACGATCTCGGCGTTCATCCTGGCTTCCGCCTCGGCAGTCACCTTCTGGATCAGGGCCTGACGGACCTTCCATTCGGAGGAGCCTTCCAGGGGTTCGAGGTCTTCCAGCCAGCGCATGTCGAATCCTCCTTGCAGCAAGGGCTCCGCCCAAGTCATATCTACCACGAAGCGTAGGCGATGAACGGCCACCAGGGCCCCTCGAGACCCGCGGCCAGGATTGCGTCCGCGTCGAGTTCCCAGAGGTTGATCTCGAGAAATTCGAACCGGGTCTGGACCCCGCGGACCGTGAAGGCGACGGGTTCCGGTGGCCGCCCGCCCTGAGCGGACAGGTGGATCACCACGGGCAAGACGGGCAGGCCATGTTCGGTGTGGAGCCACAGGGCGGTCCGGGCCAGGCGCTTCCCGATGTCCGGATCCCGACGGGACTGGAGCTTCAAGGCCAGTCACCGGACCGGTTCTGCGCCTTGGCCGCCCGTGATATAATAGACCTGGAACCCTGGGGCAGTTCTTTTGTCGAACACCGGTCTTCAGGCAGCAATTGCTGGACACACCCCTTCCTGACCGGTGGCTCGAAAAACATGTACGTGACGGACGAC
>Ga0208788_1000703_pt1 | contig 16435 bp, 17 predicted proteins | sample Wag4_2014_7_11_3_FD_187363 | JGI IMG/M metagenome (GOLD analysis project Ga0208788, IMG submission 187363) | Fresh water mixed with fracking chemicals microbial communities from Ohio, USA - Utica-2 Time Series FC 2014_7_11 (SPAdes) (version 2) ...
CCCTTAGGGGAAACAACATCGAGATTTGTTGATGTTCCGAAGTCCACAACAATTGCTGGGCCGCCGTACAAAGTATGTGCGGCAAGAGTATTAACAATTCTGTCTGCGCCAATTTCTTTTGGATTATCAACCAAGAGTGGAACGCCTGTTTTTGTACCAGGTTCGACAATTGTCACCTGAATATCTGCAAAGTAATCAGCAATCATTGTGCGCAATTCACGCAGGGTTGCTGGCACTGTAGAACAAATCGCCAAAGCAGAAATCTCGTAGTCACGAACGAGTGCGCCGTATTGCAGCCACAACTCATCGGCAGTGCTGCGTGGATCAGTCTTTACGCGCCATGAACGAACTAGTTCTTCGCCCTTAAAGATTCCAAGAACTGTGTTGGTATTACCAACATCTACTCCGAGCAACATGGCTACTCCACTCTCATGTCTAGTCCGATATCAAAATTAGGTGCTGAATGTGTCAGAGCGCCCACCGCGATGTAATCAACACCAGCTTCGGCGTATACACGCGCGTTTTCAATTGTGATTCCACCTGATGCTTCTAGTTTCGTAGCTCCCGCAACGAGTGCAACTGCTTCGGCGCACTGCGCAGGACTCATGTTGTCCAACAGAACTAATCCTGGATTAAGTGGCAGAACCTCGCGTAATTGCTGCAGATTATCTACTTCAATTTCGATCTCTGAATTTGGAAACTTTTCGCGCACGAGTGAAAAAGCTTGCACAACTCCGCCTGCTGCAGCAATGTGATTATCTTTGATTAACGCCGCATCGCTTAAAGACATTCGATGATTGGTGCCGCCACCCATGCGCACCGCATACTTTTCTAAGACGCGCATGCCAGGAGTTGTTTTACGAGTATCTCGAATCTGTGTTTTTGTTCCGGCAACTGCGAGCACCCATTGCGCTGTCAGAGTTGCAATTCCACTGAGGTGACCTAAAAAGTTAAGTGCCGTGCGCTCTGCGAGCAAAATACCGCGAGCGTTTCCAGAGACCTTGATTAAAACTGTTCCGCCTTTGACGTGATCTCCATCTTTTACCAATGCGGCTGCGTCAGTGACGCCAACTTCTGCCAATGTTGCAATAGCCATTTCAATTCCGGCAATCACACCATCTTTACGTGCAACGAATTGTGCATTTAGTTTTGCATCGGCGACCAGAGTCGCAGTCGAAGTGATATCAACACCACCTGCTAAATCTTCAGCAATAGCGCGCTTAATTAACTCGCGATCGATCATGAGTGGTTCACCTCCTGATATTCAGTGCGCCATTGTCCACGTTGATCCATCTGTTGAACAATTCGCTTGCGCCAATCACTGCTCTGCTTTGGAAAATCTTCGCGCCAGTGCGAACCACGTGTCTCTTGACGAATAAGGGCTGCTCGCAAGATTGTGTTTGCTAACTGAAAGAGGTTTGTTGTCTCCCACGCTTCAACACATGCAACCGTGCTAGTTCGTCCTTCAATTCGAGATAAATCATTTGATGTTGCAATCAACGAATCAGCAGAGCGCAATACACCAGCACCGCGACTCATGCTCTCTTGCAGAGTTTTGCGAACACTTGGATCGAGCAAGAACTCTGCCGAATTGTTTTCTATTGCTTCCGAAAACTCAGGCAAGTTGTTGCTGATATCTGCAGCGATGCGCGCGCTAAATACGAGTCCTTCGAGCAATGAATTAGATGCAAGACGATTTGCACCATGAACACCAGAGCATGCTGTTTCACCGCATGCATACAGACCTTTAACGCTAGTGCGACCATCTAGATCAACGCGCACACCACCGGATGCATAGTGAGAAGCTGGTGCCACAGGTATTAGCGCTGTTGTTGGATCAATTCCATGCGCAATGCAGGATGCGTAAATAGTTGGGAATCTTTCTTTAAATCCGTTGAGGTGACGAACATCTAGCCAGACATGGTGGGCGCCAGTTCGATTCATCTCGCGCATGATTGCAATTGCAACAACATCTCGCGGTGCAAGCTCTGCCATTTCATGTTGACCCTGCATAAATCTTTCGCCGGCATCATTGAGTAGATATGCGCCTTCACCGCGTACTGCTTCGCTAATTAACGGTTGTTGTCCTTCAGTGTTATCGCCCAACCACAAAACTGTTGGATGAAATTGAATAAATTCCACATCAGAAACTTTTGCTCCTGCACGAAGTGCAAGCGCAACACCATCTCCAGTTGAAACAGATGGATTTGTTGTCTGCGCAAATACTTGCCCAAGCCCGCCAGTTGCGAGTACAACTGCTCGAGCAAGTGCGCGCCCAACGCCATCTCGAGATCCTGCGCCAATAACGTGCAGCGTTACGCCGCAGACAACACCATCAGAATTCTTAAGTGCATCCAATACCAATGCGTGTTCGAGAACTTCGATCTGCGGGTCATTGTGAACAGCAGCCAACAAGGCGCGTGAAACTTCGGCGCCGGTGGCATCTCCTCCTGCGTGAAGAATGCGATTGCGATGGTGACCGCCTTCGCGAGTCAGTGCAATCTCACCACTCTCTTCTAAATCAAAAGAAGCACCGCGTTCAATTAATCTGCGAACCGCATCTGGTCCTTCGCTCACTAAAACTTTTACAGCAGCAACATCACACAAACCTGCGCCAGCATCGAGTGTGTCTTTCTCATGTTGTGCAGGTGAATCTCCAGGACCAAGTGCTGCAGCAATACCGCCTTGTGCCCACTTAGTAGATCCTTCATCAACGCGCGCTTTTGTCACGAGCAGAACGGATAAACCAAATGTTCGAACTTGAAGCGCAGTTGTTAAACCTGCAATTCCTGAACCAACAACAATTACATCGGCGCGCGAAGTCCACCCTGGATTAGGAGCTAGTAACTTCATTGGGCGCCGCCGTTCATTGGCATATTGTCAATCAATCGGATGCCATTCACCCAACCGGCGATAATTGCACGCTTATTCGCATCGCCCTGCTGGGCTATTTCAAAGTTATCTTCATTGATTATCTCGGCATAATCCAGAGTGAAGGATGCTTCACTTCTTAAAACATCTTTCATCACAGTGCGCGCACTATCAATGTTTTTTTCATTCGATGCCGCAATGAGTGCGCGATGTATTACAAGGGCTGCATCTCGATCTGAGAGCCGAATATTGCGAGATGAAAGAGCCAGCCCATCAAAATCACGAAGTGTTGGTGCGCCAATTATCTGCACATTAGATTTCATCGACTTGATAAGGGTTAGCTGCTGAAAATCTTTTTCGCCAAATACTGCCCATGTTGGTTTTGTTAATTCAAATAGTCGATTGACCACAGTCAGCACTCCGTCAAAGTGACCAGGACGTTTAATGCCTTCATAGATATCACCGAGATGTCCAGCAGAAATTTTCTTGAACTCTTTTGGATAAATCTCTTCAACATGTGGAAGCCATAAATGCGAAGCACCGGCATTAGCTGCGAGTTCGATATCAAACTCTGGAGTGCGCGGGTACTTTGCTAAATCATCTTGATTCTCAAATTGAAGTGGGTTAATGAAAATACTGACAATAACTCTGTCACTTAATTCACGTGCTCTCTTTATGAGCGATGCATGTCCTGCATGTAGTGCGCCCATTGTTGGAACAAATGCGCAGGCGCCATCAACAGCTAACTCTTTAGCGGCTACTGCGATCTTCATCTTGTGGCTCCAGTCCTTTCAGGTACCGGGCGATGATGGGTTAATTCTAAAGCGATGGTGGCAATTGCTCCAAAAGTTGGTCGATTCGACCGTGTGTAAGCAAGATGGCATCAGCATCTATTTCATGCCACGGCTCTAGAACAAAGCGACGCTCATGTGCACGTGGATGAGGCAAGGTTAATTCTTCACTCTTGGACAAGAGAGTTCCGTATTGAATTAAATCTAAATCAATTACTCGCGGTCCCCATCTTTCGTCGCGAACACGACCCATACTTTTTTCAATCCCGTGCAACAAAGAGAGCAAATCGGCTGCAGGTAAATCAGATTCGAGAGTCACAACTGCGTTGATGTAATTATCTTGTTCTGGCCCACCAACTGGTGCTGTTTCATATAAAGATGAAATTGCGGTGACGTCAGTAGCCTGCTTGAGTAATTCGATTGCTAATTCAATTGCTTTGCTTGGTTCTTCAAGGTTGGCACCGAGTGCAACAACTGCTTTCATCGCGTGCGATCTATCCTGACGCTGATGTCTTGAACCGGTGCACTCACGGGCGCATTTGGCTTGTGCACTGTAATTGCAACGCTCTTTATTCGCGCATCCTCTGTAAGTACGCGTTCAGCAATACGTCCTGCTAAACGCTCGATTAATTGCACGCGTTCGCCTGTAATTTCTGAAACTACGGCGTCTGTGATTGCACCGTAATCAACCGTGTCCTTTAGATCATCACTTGCACTAGCTTTATCTAAATTAACTCTTAATTCGACATCAACAAAGAAGTCTTGACCATTTACAGCTTCGTGTTCGAAAACTCCGTGATAGCCAAAAGCTTTGATGCCCGTGATTGTGATCAAATCATTCACTTGGCACCTGCAATGACATCGACGTGTGGTTTCACGCTATGAACTCTAACGCCCCAAATACCTTGTGGCACAAGTGTTTTTGTTAATTCAATTGTCGCAGCTTCGCGCTCGTCGGGATTATCGCCACCCAAGAATCTTTTTCGAGAAGCACCGATTAGTAATGGATATCCCATCGCTTTAAACGCCTTGAGATTTCTTAAGATTTCCCAATTATGTTCGGCATCTTTTGCAAAGCCCAAACCTGGATCAATGATTATCTGTGATTTATCGATGCCCGCTTCAAGTGCTGCGTCTATCTGTAATTTCATCTCAGCAATCACTTCGCTCACGACATCTGTGTAAATTGCACGGGTGTTCATCTCTTTCGATTGACCACGCCAATGCATCAAAATATATGGAACACCTAGTTTTTTAACTGTTGCAAACATTGCCCGATCAGATAATCCACCGCTTACATCATTAATAATTGAGGCTCCTGCTTGTACGGCTTTTTCTGCTGTATCTGCGCGCATTGTGTCGATACTTATCTTCACACCGCTCTTTGCAAGCTCTGTAATAACTGGCAAAACTCGTGACTGTTCTTCTTCTGCGCTGATGCGATCAGCGCCTGGACGTGTGGATTCACCACCAATATCGATGATGTCCACGCCTTCGGCAATCATTTCTTGAGCGCGCGCAACACCTGCATCAAATGAGTTATGACGGCCGCCATCTGCAAATGAATCAGGAGTTAGATTTAAAATCCCCATGACCAACATGGGATTTACCGATTTGTAATTAAGCTAATTGCTTCGGCACGTGTTGCAGCATCACGCAGTATTCCGCGCACAGCACTTGTGACAGTGCGTGCTTCTGATTTACGAACTCCGCGCATTGACATACACAGGTGTTCGCAATCAATAATGACAATTACACCGGCAGCATTCAAGATTTCCACCATCGCATCCGCTATCTGAGATGTTAGACGCTCCTGTACTTGTGGGCGACGTGCATATAAATCCACAAGACGTGCAACTTTAGATAGTCCAGTAATTTTTCCGCTAGGGATATAACCAACGTGCGCAACGCCATGGAATGGAGTCAGGTGGTGTTCGCAATGCGAGAAGACTTCGATATCGCGAATAATTACAAGCTCTTCGTGACCGATATCAAAAGTAGTTGTTAGTACTTCTTCTGGTGATTGCCACAAGCCAGCGAAGTTCTCTTTGAATGCTCGTGCAACTCGTGCAGGAGTTTCCTTCAAACCTTCGCGTTCTGGATCTTCACCAATTGCAAGTAGTAACTCTTTAACTGCACGCTCTGCACGATCGTGGTCGTATTCGTGAAGTGCACGACCATCGTGAGGACCCATTGATGCTGGGCTTATCTCACTCATTCTTCGTTTTTCTTAGAACGAGTAGTGCGCTTCTTTACTTCTTCCGGCGTGCTTTCAATTCGTGCTGGCACATCTACAGGTGGAACGCGAGAAGGAATACGCATTGAAGAACCTGTCCATGCCGGACGTCCGTCACGCTTTTTAATTCTCTTAAAGATTTTTGTAATCTCATCTTTATTAAGAGTTTCCTTCTCAAGAAGCTCTAAGACCATTGCATCAAGAGTTGCGCGGTTTTCAACCAATAATTCATACGCTTCTTGATGTGCGTTTTCGATGAGCTTGCGAATTTCAGCATCAACAATGGCTGCAACGCTTTCAGAGTAATCACGTTGGTGCCCGAAGTCGCGACCCATAAATGGCTCTGAAGAATCTGCGCCTAATTTGATAGCACCGATTGCTTCTGTCATTCCATATTGCGTAACCATTGCGCGAGCAAGGGCGGTTGCTTTTTCAATGTCATTTGATGCACCGGTTGATGGATCGTGGAAGATCAATTCTTCTGCTGCGCGACCACCGAGTGAGTACGCCAATTGATCAAGCAACTGATTGCGAGTTGTTGAGTACTTGTCATCATCTGGCAAGACCATTGTGTAACCGAGTGCGCGACCACGAGGCATGATTGTTATTTTGTGAACAGGATCTGTATGCGGCAATGCATATGCAACAAGTGCGTGACCAGCTTCGTGATAAGCAGTTACGCGACGCTCGTCATCAGACATGAGACGAGATTTACGTTGTGGACCAGCCATTACGCGATCGATTGCCTCATCTAGTTCGGTATGTGAAATTACTTTCTTCTCTTCACGCGCAGTCAATAACGCTGCTTCGTTGAGAACATTTGCAAGGTCTGCGCCAGTAAATCCTGGTGTGCGACGTGCATAAGAGATTAGTTCCACATCTTTACCAAGTGGCTTGCCCTTTGCATGCACCTTAAGAATTTCTTCGCGACCCTTGAGATCTGGTCGGTCTACTGCAATTTGGCGATCAAAACGTCCTGGACGCAATAACGCTGGATCTAATACATCTGGGCGGTTTGTTGCAGCAATAAGAATGACTGAACCATTTGCCTCAAAGCCATCCATCTCAACAAGTAATTGGTTAAGTGTTTGTTCGCGTTCATCGTGTCCGCCACCCATACCTGCACCACGTTGGCGACCAACAGCATCAATTTCATCAACGAAAACAATTGCCGGTGCATGAAGTTTTGCTTGTGCAAACAAATCACGAACACGAGCAGCACCAACACCTACAAACATTTCTACGAAATCAGAACCAGAAATTGAATAGAACGGAACGCCTGCTTCACCGGCAACCGCGCGAGCAAGAAGTGTCTTTCCAGTTCCTGGAGGCCCGTATAACAAAACGCCCTTTGGAATCTTTGCGCCAATAGCTGCGTACTTTGGCGGATTAGCTAAGAAATCTTTAATCTCGCGAAGCTCTGCAATTGCTTCATCCGCACCTGCAACGTCGGCGAAAGTTGTCTGTGGAACATCAGGATCTTGTAACTTCGCACGAGAGCGACCAAATGAAAATACTTTTCCGCCGCCTTGTGAACGACTTATCAGATAGAAGAAGAGCAGACCAATAAGCAGAATCGGTGCAAACGAGAATAGGAATGAGAAGAAGAGTGATTGTCTTGGAACTTCAACAGTCCAACCACCTGGTGGAGGATTGCCTGTAAGTGCATCAATAACTGTTGGTTCTTGGCGAACAACGTATGCGGCAACAACTTTGCTTGAGCCATTAATTGTCTTGCCACTCTTAAGTTCAAGTCTTAGTTTTTGCTCTTTATCAATCAGCACAGCGGATTCGACATCAGATTTTGAAATCGCATCTAGCGCCTGTGAAGTTTTAATCTGTGTGTATTGATTACCAGCATTTGTAACCTGACCAAATACTGTGACACCAACAATGGCAGCAATAATCCAAAAGAGTGGTCCGCGAAGAATTTTCTGTGAACGCGTCAAAGGCTTCTTTGGCCCCGTAGGTGCAGCTTTCTTCTTTGGCATCTTTATCGTTTTAATTGAATTTGGTTTCTTTGCTTGCGCCATTGTGTGCTCTCCTAGGAGTACATGTGCTTTGCAAGCACACCAATGAAGGGAAGGTTGCGATATTTCTCGTTAAAATCTAATCCGTAACCAATAACAAAATCAGTTGGAATATCAAAGCCAACATACTTCACATTTACTTCTACCTTTGCCGCCTCTGGCTTGCGAAGTATTGTAAGAATTTCGACATTTGCGGCACCGCGTGATTCGAGGTTTGCTTTCAACCAAGAGAGTGTCAGACCGGTATCAACGATGTCTTCAATGATTAAAACATTGCGACCAGTGATGTCTCGATCAAGATCTTTAAGGATACGAACAACACCACTTGATTTCGTGCCAGAACCGTAGGATGAAACTGCCATCCAATCCATTTCAACATGACGTTGCATTGCACGTGATAAATCAGCAACAGCCATGACAGCGCCCTTTAAAACACCGAGTAGCAAAAGATCTTTGCCTGCATAATCTTTATCAACTTGCGCAGCTAACTCTTTGATTCGTTTTTGCAAATCTTCTTCGCTCACAATGACGCGTTCAATATCTTTTGATACTGCGCTGAGATCCAAGAGATGCTCCTTCAAAATAGATAACCGGCGGTAATGGGCTTACCGTGAGAGCGAAAGTCTGCCCGAAATTCGGCTAACTCTCACACCGCCGGGTAGATCAGAAGGGCCTTGCCCGCGCCAATCGGTGATGAACGCCTCAATTGGGGCGATGTGATCGGCGCTGAGCGACCCTGAAGGCGCCCCAGCGGCATAAATCGCCATCCGAAGAACTCGAGTGCGAATCGCCTTAGGAAGTTTTTCAAGGCGATTGATATCTAGCGATAAAGGTTCGTGGGCTGCAAACTCTTCGTCAGCTAATTGATCGAGTGCATCCGCGTCATCTCGCAACAAGGATGCAGTGCGTGCAAGAGCTGCTGAAATTCCTGGTCCTAAGTTTTTCTCTAAATGAGGAATCACATCATGTCGAACTCGTACACGTGTAAAGGTTTTATCCGCATTATGTGGATCATCCCAAGGATCGAGTTGTGCCTCTGCACATATGGCTAGAGTTTCTTCGCGAGTGATTGCAAGAAGTGGGCGTACATATTTTCCGTTGCGCATTGCCATCGCAGATAACGAACGTGCACCAGAGCCGCGAGCTAGTCCTAGCAAAACACTTTCGGATTGATCATCGCGGGTATGCCCAAGAAGAACAAAAGCTGCGCCAGTTTTTTCGGCACATGCATCAAGAGCTGCATAACGTGCACGGCGTGCTGATGCTTCAAGGCCATCTGTAATATCAACATCGACTTTGATTACATGCGTCTTTTGAATTTCCATTTTTGAAAGTGCTGCAACAACTTTTTCAGCTTGCACGGAAGATTGTGATTGCAATTGATGATCAACGGTGACGCCTTCAATTCGTAGCGCTAACTTTGGTGCTTCTAGACTCAACGCATACGCCAGTGCCAATGAATCGGCGCCGCCTGAAACAGCAACCAGGATTAGATCGCCGGCAGAGCAATCAGCGAGTGCGTTACGAACGGCAGAGCGAATCGCAACGGTGTTGACGGACATGGCCTAAGACTAGACCCGACCACCAAATGGCATAAGCCCCTTAATACTGTGGACATCTGAGTAGAGCAAGCCTTTACCTTTTGAATTTGCTTCCCACATCTTGCCGCCACCAGCATAAATTGTGATGTGGTGAATAGTTGAGACGGTTCCTTTATAAGAATAGAAAAGTAAATCGCCAGGAACTAATTCATCTAAGCCAACGTGCATTGTGTACGTTGAATAAAGCGCTGAGTTAAGACGATCCCAGTTAGGCCAACCGAGTCCGGCTGCTCTATACGCTGCATAAACCAGACCAGAACAATCAAATGCATTTGGTCCTTCATCGCCCCAAACGTATGGCTTGCGTGCTTCTACTTGTTTCTTAGCAAATGCAACGGCAACGTTTCGCTGTGCTTGTGTCGTACGAATTGTTGAACGACCTTTAAATCCTGTGTTTGGCCAAATCTTTGCTTGGTTTGGAGTAAATGTCGCAGTATTTGCTTGACTCTCTTCGAGTAAAGCAAGTGCACGTTGTTGTTCAAGAGTCGTGCGTACTTTTCGCGCACTCATTAACTCTTTCATCAAATCATCTTGAATTTTCTGTAGTCGAGCAACTTCTTTTTGCTGTTCATTTTGTGCATCATCTGCGACTTTTTTTGCCGCAGCAACTTTTTCAGTTGCAGCTTGCTGTACAGCTTTAGCGTTATCTGCTTGAACCTTGGCAGCTTTTGCAATTACTTCTGCAGCTTTAAATCTATTGAGTGCAGTTGTATTTTGTGCACCGAGTGAATCAAGTGTTGTGAGTTGATCTACTAAATCTTGTGGGCCATTTGCACTGAGGATTGGTTCGATATCGGTAAGGCTTCCACCCATGATGAATGCATTGACAGCAAGTTTTCCTATAGTGCGGTGTGCTGCGCTTACTTGTGCCGCTGTCTCTTGCGCATGCGCTGCCGCGGCATTAGCCGCCGTAGTTGCAATTGCTAACTCTTTCTGTGCCTTTACATACAGTGCACGCGCTGCACTTGCTTTTGCTGTTAATCCACGGAGAGTTTGTGTGGCTGCTGCTAATTTTTTCGCAGCCGCGTCAGCAATTTTCTTTTTGGCAGCTTCAGCTTTTTTAGCAGCCTCGATTTGAGCAAGTGTTGGCTTTGGAGTTGCTGCATATGCGGGGGCTGTGGTGATTGTTAGCCCAAGAACCACAGCAAGAACTAATGCACGGTTACGGCTCACTAAGGACAACCTCCATGGGGGAAGAGATGTACTAAGGATAAAGAACAAACCAGCGCAAACCTGGTATTTAACTCTGTGAGTTTTCTGTGTCCTAATTTGCAACATCACGGCGCGAGAAAAGCACAGCCGCAATTATTGAAATTCCAATCACATATGCCCCGCCCACCTGCATTGCATGGGTATATGAAATTATTTCTGATCCACCTTCTGCAATCGTATTTAACTGTGACCCAGGCAACCATCGCAGCGCACTCTCTTTAACAGCACCCAAGAGATTTTCAATAATGAGTATCCAGAGCACGCCGACAGATATCGAGCTAATTGGAGAGCGCAACAAGATTCCGAGTGCCATACCGAATACTCCAAAGCCAAAGACTGCAATAAAGACATTGATCACTGTGTGAATAATCGAAGACCATCCATCACTTGTAAACCATAGGTCTGTTGAAACTTTCGCACCTGGTGCCAGTGCAACTGAAATACCAATGCTGACAACTGCGCTAAATAAAACCATGACTGTTGCAAAAATTGTGTTTGCAATCAACTTTCCGCCAAGAATACGAAGGCGCCCTGATTGACGCACCAATAAATTGCGCAGTGTTCCGTATGTATATTCCTGCGCTGTCTGTGCAGCAAACACACAGAGTGCAATCAGGCCAAGTAATCCGCCCACCGATGAGAAGCCAGTAACAGAGCCAGAGGAAAGGACCAGTACTTCTCGCCCAATTTGTCGACCGCGATCGCCGTTGCCACCTGGATCATCAATTAACAAAAATAGAAATGAAGTAATCAAGGCAGAGAAAAATAAAGCTGCGCCCAATGTGCCAAGCACCAGTGTTGGACGGCGAAGTTTTCTTAACTCTGCAAATACGACGCGGAACATTATTTATCCCCCGTCATTTCAAAGAATGTTTCTTCGAGGTTTGGCACCTGTGGTGAAAGTTGCGCCAATGTGATTCCTGCATCAAATGCTGCGCGGTTCAGGGTTGATGCCCAATCCGCATTGGCTTGGATATGTACTTCATTATTTCTGATGGTTGCGCTGTGACCCATGCCAGTTGCCAGCGAAAGTATCTTCTCTAGTTCAGAATGATTTTGGCCCTTTGCAATAATGACATGTTGTTGTGCAAGCAATAGCTCTTCGATTTTTCCAGCAAAAACAACTTCACCTTTGCGAAGCATTACTAAGTAATCACTGATGATTTCGAGTTCCGATAACAAGTGTGAAGAAACAAAAACAGTTGTTCCGCTATCAGCGAGTGATCGCAATAACGCACGCACTTCTTGAATACCTTCGGGATCAAGACCATTTGTTGGTTCGTCCAACATCAACAACTTTGGATTTGGCAACAGCGCTGCAGCAATACCCAAGCGTTGCTTCATTCCAAGTGAATAAGTCTTGTACTTTGATTTTGCGCGATCACCAAGTCCGACTTGTTCCAGCAACGTTTGCACACGCTCTTGTGGAAATCCACCGAGTGTTGCAAGTACACGTAAGTTTTCAGCACCAGTAAGTGCTGGATAAAAAGCTGGTCCTTCAATCATTGCGCCAACTCGTGAGAGGTATTTTTCTGGTTCATCAATGGATGCATCTAGTACTTGTCCACTGCCGCCAGTATGTGAAATCAATCCGAGCAACATTCGCATCGTTGTTGTTTTGCCCGAACCATTTGGCCCCACGAATCCGCAGACTGTGCCGAGTGGAACATCGAAGTTGATATGCGAAACAGCCATGCGTTCGCCGTACTTCTTGCTCAAATCACGTACTGATATCGCCATTCTGGACATAAGCCCACTATCTCACAGGCGATTACACTTATTCCATGTCTAAGCGTCCATGGGGTTACCAACCTCGATCCGAGCGTCCAGAACCGAATTGGACTCTTGATCCACAAACAGAAGCAGTACGTGCCGGTCTTGCGCGTTCTGGTTTTGGTGAAACTTCTGAAGCGCTTTACCTCACGAGTGGATTTACATATACACAAGCGCAAGAAGCAGAAGAAGCATTCATTGATGAGACCGATCACTTTGTATACAGCCGCTTCGCAAACCCAACTGTTTCGATGTTTGAACAACGCTTGGCAGCGATCGAAGGTGCAGAGTTCTGTGTAGCAACTGGTTCTGGAATGTCTGCGATGTTTGCATCAATTGCATGCCTTGTTAAAACCGGAGACCGAGTCGTTGCATCCGCTTCGATGTTTAGTTCTTGTTATGTGGTGCTGACTGAAATTTTGCCTAAATGGGGCGTTACAGTTGAACTCGTTAAGGGCAATGACCAAGGTGCATGGGCAAAAGCTCTGAGCACTCCTACAAAGGCTGTCTTTATTGAAACTCCAAGTAATCCACTCTTAGATATTGTAGATATCAAAATGGTCAGCGATCTTGCACATAAAGTTGGCGCGACAGTAATCGTTGATAACGTCATGGCTTCTCCTATTTATCAAAAGCCACTTCAACTCGGTGCCGATGTTGTTATGTATTCAGCCACGAAGCACATTGATGGACAAGGCAGAGTTCTAGCGGGTGCGGTCCTTGGTTCCTTCGGATACATGCAGGAATACTTCTTGCCATTTAGTCGCCACACTGGCCCAACTATCAGTGCATTTAATGCCTGGGTATTGCTTAAGTCTCTTGAAACTATGCAGATGCGGGTTGAAAAGATGAATGCAAGCGCACAAGCGATCGCTGAATTCCTTGAAAGCCGCAAGGAAGTTAAATCTGTTCGTTATCCAGGACTTAAATCCCACCCTGAATACGCCCTTGCACAAAAACAGATGAGCGGTGCTGGTGGAACAACAATCGGATTTGAATTAAACGGCAATAAAAAAGATGCTTTTGCATTCCTTGATCGTTTAGTACTCATTGATATCTCAAACAATCTCGGAGATAGCAAGACTCTTATTACTCACCCAGCATCGACAACACACAAGCGTTTAGGTGCAGATGTGCAAGCAGAGATGGGTATTACTCCATCAGTATTGCGTTTATCTATCGGCCTAGAAGCAAGCACCGATTTGATTAAAGATTTAACTCAAGCTTTTAACAGCTGAGCCACAACTAGCAATACAGATAACAAACTCAAATAGGTAATTGACCACTGAAAAATCTTGCCCGCAACTTTGGTGTAATCAGGTGTTCTCTCACGTAGTTGAATTAACTGCCCTGCAAATACAAGTCCTAAGCCAATAGTGAGAATCAGCGCCCACAACTGAAGATCTGCAAAACGAATCAGCGCAATGGAAGAAACAATCATCGCGACTGTATGTAGCCACATTTCGCGATGCACGCGACCACGAGTGGCAACCACAGGCAACATCGGAACATTGGCGGCGGCGTAATCATCTTTGTACTTAATTGCCAGCGCCCAAAAGTGTGGTGGGGTCCAGAAGAAAATAACCATAAAGAATGCAACTGCGGTCCATGAAAGAGAGTTAGTAACAGCAGCCCATCCGATAAAGACCGGCATGCAACCTGCTGCCCCGCCCCAGACAATGTTCTGCGCAGTACGTCGCTTTAATCCCATCGTGTACACAACAACATAGAAAACAATTGCGATAAGAGTTAAAAGAGTTGCAAGTGGTGTTGTAAATACCCAGAAAATAACTAGCGAAATAATCGCAACAATCGTTGCAAATACCGTTGCCTGCACTTTGTTCAAAACACCTGTCACCAAAGGACGCTTCGCAGTTCGCGCCATCAACTTATCTAAATCACTTTCAATGATCATGTTGTAGGCATTCGCCGCTCCTGCCGCCAAAGTGCCACCAATAATCGATGCGGCAGTTACAACTAAGCCAGGCAGTTTTCCTTCAGCTAAAACGAGTGCTGGCACTGTTGTTACGAGTAATAACTCAACAACTCGTAGTTTCATTAAATCTAAATAGCCGCGTCCTTGTTCGGCAGCGGTAAATGTGCTCACTGTCATAGGTTACTAAGGTTTAAAACTTCCGCTTCACAGAACCTTCGAAGGAATGAGTAATACAGTTCACTTAACGAAAGGTGCACACGATGGAACCCATGAAGAAGCCTGAATGGTTCGAACTCGCTGAAAAAGATGGCGGCAAGCCTCGCACGCCAGTTAAGACAAGTGCCCGTGGGGTTCTTCTTGCGTTACCACTTCTGCTCATCGGTGTTGGCGTCGTTGTCGCACAAACAAGCCAAGATGCCCCAGCTACTACTGAAGTAATAAGCGTTGCGCAATCTAAGCCTTCTATCGCCACACCACCGCTGCCACCAAAGTATGCAGATGACGATGAAGAGAATGATGATTTTGAAGATGATCACGATGATGAAGACGAAGAAGACGACGACTAACTGAACTGCTCTTTGTCTTTAAAATATATAGAACAGAATTACCGCGCCAACAACTACGCCGATAAGGATGTTTCTTTTACGAGCACTTTGTCCTGGTCGCCACCCTTGCTTCTTTGGTAGCGGAAGCTTTCTACCAACTGCATCCATTCGAACAGCAAATCTAGAACTCAAAGTGGGTTTTTGTCTCTTTGGTTGAATACTTTTTTCTGAAATAGCCTCGGTTGACTCCATAATTTTTTGAAAGTTTTCCATCGAGAGATCCTCAGATTCAGAATCCTTTAATTTAGTAAATTCTCGTCCGCCACAGTATGGACAGAACAGGCTGTCATGAGGCACCAACTTATGACAATCAATATTCTTGCAGTACATCAATGCCCGCAATTGCAATTGCTGCCACACCCGCACACAGCTTTGTTTGGCGCAACATCCATTGCAGGCGTACGCTTAAAGAATCCCATTGGCTTTAACGTAAAACCCAATCTTTCAACTGGCATTACTGGCCAATCTTCAATACGTGGAATGTGATTGAGTCCAAAGACGTACCACATGACAACATCTGTGTTTTCAATTGATCTATTCGCTTGCGTCCATCGTGGCAGACCATCTCCACCTGGATGTTGGAATGGATAATCACCAGCTGGGTATCTCTCTTCTTCAGTGTTCTTAGTTACCCAAAGGTGTTGATACATAAATCCTGCGCGCTTACCTAATACAGATTCCGGAAGCGTTAATGGATATGAGTTTCCGCCAGTAATGAGTTTGTAACCAACTGGTTTGCCCATATGGTTTTTCTTGTTTGGATTAACAATCTTCCAATAACGAGACTTCATTAAGTCATAAAGACGTTGTGCGCTCTTTTCATCTTTAAATACTGTCTCACTCGTTTCAAATGCTCCACCATGTGGATTCTTAGGTCCCATTGGGTGCGCGAATGAATCGACTTCAACGACGCTGTTATTTGGTCCATCTACATCTAGATCGAGGCGCGCACAGAAAACGTGTTGGTGATACGGCGCAAATAAACCAGGTTCGATCTCTGTGGCAGAAGGATGAACCGCATGCGGTTCATCACCGAGAGTTAAAACAATTCCGGTGAGCTTTGCTTCGAATTCGATATTGCCATCTTGATAGAAATACCAGTAATACCCGTATTCATAATTATTGATTGTGACAATTGATGAGATAACAAATCGGCGACTACGGCGTACTTCTGGGTGTCCATCGATATCAACGTGCTTCCAGAGAATTCCGAAGTCTTCTTCGTGCATGCAAATAGCGTTTTTGATGTCGCGGACTTTTCCATCACCATCGGTGACTGCAACATCTAGATAAACAATCTCGCCTAAACAATCGCATCCGAGTGTCAGTGAATTAGTGAAGTTTCCGAGTCCATATTCGCCAGTATCAAAAGCATTCTTT
>Ga0208788_1000704_pt1 | contig 16433 bp, 19 predicted proteins | sample Wag4_2014_7_11_3_FD_187363 | JGI IMG/M metagenome (GOLD analysis project Ga0208788, IMG submission 187363) | Fresh water mixed with fracking chemicals microbial communities from Ohio, USA - Utica-2 Time Series FC 2014_7_11 (SPAdes) (version 2) ...
GGAAGGTGCGGACGAAGTCCAGCGCGATCTCATCGATCTGCGTGTTCGCGGCGACATACTTGATACCTGCCCAGATGCGGTTCATACCCTTTTCCTTTCTAGTCGCAGCGGCTGCTGCATTGATGACGGCGAGACCGTCTGCGGCGATAGCGCCCCAGTCAGCCTTGCCGATCTGATCCAACTGCGCCTGCACAGCGTCAGGTGTCTTGGTGTCAGATTCTACTTTTCGCGCCTCCTGGTGGCGCTGAGGTGCCTCTGCGAGGATTTTAGGAGCAGGTGCTGGCGTAGATGCGACAGGCACAACAGGCGCAGCGGCAACTGGCGCGGCTGCTGGCGCAGGCGCTGCGACCTTGCCTGGATGCGTGACAATGAGGAGCGCCTTGTAGTCAGCCTTCAACTTGCCAGCCTTCACCTTGCTGTTGGCGATCTGGCGCAACTGCGCCTCTGTGACCGGCACGCCGAACTTCTCGGCAGCGACCTTCTCGTCGCGCGTCGGACACGCCCACTGCCAGCCGTCAACATCGTCATAGCCAGCGGAAGTCATATGGCCGTAGCCCAACTTGATCTTCTCTGGCTTCTCCTTCGACCACCACTTATGCCAGCGGTCGTGCCACGCCGAGATCTTCACGCCTGCTGGGTAGTCCACTGCCTGCTGTACCCAGACCATCAACGCCGCGCCACCCTTGGCGGCTGCGACTGCGTCCTCCCACGACTTCGCATATCGAGCCTTGCCGCCTAGGTGCGCGATGACCTTGACCGCCTCTGGCAGGGAGCCGCCGTTATCCGACACGCCCTGCTTGTCTACGCGCTTGAGTGCAGCCTTCTCCGCTGCGACACCGTCAGCGGCGCTGTAGTCGACCGTGTAGCCAGAAGCCCACGAGACTGCGGCCGCGCAGGATGACCAGGTGCAGTCATCTAGGATCTGCTTCGCGCCCTTCTGCTGCGCCTCAGCGTCCGAATAGAGCTGCGACTTGACCTTGTACTTCACGCGCCAACCTCCTGCTTGATCAGTACCGCGAGTGCGCGACCGGCCGCGTCGTAGTCAAGAGCGGCACTGACTGGATGACCAGCCGTCACGCCAACTGCGTACTCTTTGCCGTCGTTCTCAATGCGCCAGAGTGTGCCACCGAATGCGGTGTGATTGTCGTTCGGTACTACTGCAACCCACTCCATCGGAGCGGTGTCAACGCGCGTCCAGCCCTGTAGATGTACCTGCTCGATGTGATCGGTGTGCGTCATTACTCCTCCATCCACCGTAGTGGTCCAGTCAGCAGCCAGATCAGCGTCAGTCCGCCGAAGAGTGCCGCCATAGTTGATTGCGTCTCGCCTTCTGGTAGTACCACGACAGCGAAGAGCAAGCCGAGAATCGTCCACGCTCCGCCTACGAGATCAACGATGATGCGCTTGATCACTTGGTCACCTTTCTCGCCGCAGCCGCAGCGCTTGATGCCGCAGCTACGGCCGCACTTGCCACCTGGCTGATGACGATTGCGACTGCCACCGGCGCGGCTTTCTTCTTCTCTTCTGGCGAGAGATCCTTGCCGAGATTGGCGAACTTACCAACGACGGCGCTGACTGCTTCGCCAACTGCGGCGACAGTTTGTTCTGCAATGTTATCTGGTGACGGTGTTGGTTCAGGTGTCGGAGCCACACTCGGCTCTACTGATGGCTCCAGAGATGGAGAAGGTAGAGGAGAGGGATCAGGAGATACGGACTCTGTCGCACTAGGAACTGGCGAAGGCTTGGGCGTGGGCGACGGCTGGGGTGTGGGAGTCGGTGATGGGATCGGCGTTGGTGATGGCTCATACGAGACCTCCACGCTAGGAGACGGCGACGGCTCAACAGACGGCGACGGCTCAATGCTTGGCTCAGGAGATGGTGACGGTTCTGCAGATGGCTCTGGTGAGGGTTCCACACTTGGCTCAACCGACGGCTCAACCGATGCCTCAACGCTCGGCGTAGGTGATGGTGCGACATAGAGCGGATCGGTAATCGTCAGCACGCCAGCGCCACAGCACGAGTCGGTGGCGAACATTCCCCAGCCGTAAACATCGCCTGCTTGCAGCTCGATCTGGATGCTGCCTTGCAGGAACTGCGTGCCGTCAAATGGAGCGAGCCAAGTCTGCACGCCATTGAGAACAAAGAAGGGTCTGTCAAAGTGTGCGCTGTCGGTGGTCTGGTACAGCCACAGCGCCGAGTAGACGGTCGCTTCCTCTGCGATGGCCGTGTAGGTTGCGGTGTTGCCGCCACCACCATCGTTCGGACCAGTCAGCGTCCAGCCGCCTTCAACATCGGCAACCGAGCCTCCGCCGGTGGTGTTGAATGTCCAGACGCTCACGGCAAAGATCGGCGCGACCATAGAGCAGGTCAGCACCAAGCCCAAGAGTGGGAATGCGAGCCGCCTCACTTAGAGAGCAGCGATGCCAGTAGTGGGATTAGCACGCTGAAGAGCAGCGCACCGATCACTACGAGTCCTCCCTTGATTCGGTCAACATCAGAGCGCACCTCATCAAGCTTCTGCGAATGAGAGTCCAGGCGCTCGATCAGTTGGTCAATCTGGCGCGGTGTCATCGTGACTCCAGCGCGGCAGTCAACGACAGCAGCGCGTCAGTTCGAGTTGCGCCGGTACCAGTGGCGAGTGGCTCTCCGTCAATCTTGTCGGATGCGTGGGCAGTCCACACGCCGTCAATCTGGTCAAGCAGGGTGACCTGCCAGCCGTGAACTGCTGACGCGGCCATTGCTTGATCTAGTGCTGCAAGTTCAGCGTCCATCACGCACCAATCCTCCCAACGCTCAACGCTGGGAATACGCCTGCCACATTGGCGGTGTTGAGTGCGCCGCCAGAAGTTTGCAAGAGGCTGATGGTGACTTGGTCACCAAAAACTAGATAGAGGTTGGTAGTGACAGAGAGGTTTGTCGTGCTGGCTGACGCAGCAGAAACATTGACGCTGCTTCTAGTAGTTCCGTTTACCGCGATTCCGACTTCTCGTCGACCAGTGGCGTTCGCTGCAAAAGCCGCATTTGCCGTGACGCAATAGAACCCATCTTGACCAATGTCAATGCTGTCGTTGGCATTATTGAACCAGCCATTTGGATCGTAGGTTTGAATGCTTGGTGTGGAACTTGCAGTGCTAAGTACTGCCTTGGTTGAGGTGTTGTTCGTAAGCGATTGTGTTGCTGTGTGCGAGACACGCGCGACCCATTGTGAACTATCTCCAGAGACATAAAGTCCTCCAATGAGCATAAGTTTGTTGTCGTTGTTGTAAAGAGACACGAGTCCGTCGTTTCCGCCAGCCTTGATGCCAGGCAAAACAATCCCCATCGGCTCTCGGTTCATACGAACATTGTGAATGTTGTGTCGTCGGAATGTTCCGGCAGCCCCACCTACAGTTCCTGTCGTTGCACAGGTGATTGTAATCTTGGCGTAGGCTGCATTTACTGGCGCTATAGTGAGCGCGGTATAGCCATAAGTAATATCACCTCCGCTTGTTCCTGCACCAGTGAAAGTCTTTGCCGCAGACTCTGGAGGCGTTGTTGTTAGGTCGGTATCGCTGGAGTCGTAATACTCATATTTGATCACGAGATTGATGTTGGTATCGGCAGTTCCTACACCTGTATAACTGTAAGCAGCTGAATGAGCAATCGAGTCAAATGCTGGAACGGTAGGAGTACCCACCCCAGGAACAATCGTTACATTGCGACTAATCGTTGCCGATTTCCCTGTAAGAGTCCCTGCGGCCACTGACCACTGAAGAGCAAAACCTGATGGTGCTGTTGAATCTTCAACGATGGCGCAGGTGATCGCCCCTGCACTATTGACATCCGTGAAGGTCCAATACGGCAGTGGGTTCTCATCTGTGATCGTGTCGCCAGCAGCATCCGGCGGAATGGCGAAGTCACCGTTTGCCACGCCAGCCTGAATCTCACGCAGCGCAGCTGGACCAAAGAGCAGCGCAGTCTCGCCGTCGCTCGATGTGCTGACGAGCGGTGCGCCCTTGTCGGCGTTTACGCCACCCTCATATGCGCCGAAGCCTTCTAGGTTCGTGCCGTACTTACCCACTCTTACTCTCCTTGGATGAGGCCGCGCAGCCCCTTCAGATACTGACGGCGGAAGTCCGCTTCAATGTCGTATTGCACCTGGTAGGTGCCGCCACCCTGAGCGAAGCGCATCGTCACGGTTGGGATGTAGAGAATAGCGGACGAGAGGTCGAGTGCTGGCGCGGTGATCTTCACATACTGCCCAGGCAGCCACGCCTTCACGAGGGTGTAGGTTGCTGCTGCCGTCAATGCGTAGCCCTGGCTGTAGCCATACGACCAGTCAGGCGAAGATGTCTGGCTGATGTTGCCGCCAGCCACGGTGAACGAAACGGTGCGGACTGGCTTGCCGCGCGTCACCATCGTGGCGCGTGCAAGTGATCCGATAGCCACGCCACGGTCTGCCTTCTTGACGATCTTCGGCGCGCTGAAGACTTCGTGCGGCAGAGGACCATTGCGGCTCGCAAGCCCAGCGCCGTTGCGGCTGTAGGTGCCTGTGTAGGTGCGGAAGTATGGGTCGTTGGTTGGTGCGCTCGGCCACGATGTGCTGCTGTCGTAGCGCGCATAGGCGGAGTCAGCCTGCACAAAGATGCCCTTGACGATGTCGCCGTGGTCAAGGTTCACCGACAGTTCACGAGCCAGAATCCGCGTGACGGTTGAGCCGCTGCCAGTCTGGACGCTTGACGGATCGGTCACGATCTCGGCTGGCGCGGTGGCGTAGGTCGGAGCCGTGGTCTTTGGTCCGTAGTTCAATCGACCATCGCCATCGATCCAGTAGCGGTACTGCACATCAGCAATACCACCTGCAGCCTCAGCGACTTGATCGAGTGCGCTCTGCAGTGTGGTTGCCTTGAAGGTCTGCTTTCCTACGGTCTGAGCCGAGCCTGTGAAGATCGCGCGCGTAGATCCGCTGATCACGGCGGTGTTCAGGATCTGGCGCGTGGTCGCATCGTTGACCTGTGTATACACGCGAGCCAGCAAGCCGTTGATGATGTCGCGATCGGTTGAGGTAGACGAGCCGAGCGTAAACGAGTCCACGAAGGAGGTCGCGCGAATACCTGTCGTGCCGTTGCGGATGATGGTCTTTTGCAGCCAGCCATCTGCATCATCAACGCTGACAGTAGCTCGCGAGCCGAGACCGTTCTCTAGCATCTGAGCATCAATGTTGGTAATAAATCCAAGAAAGATTGGCGTGGTTGCGCTGTAGCGCGTATCAAAGAATTGAACGCGCGCATTGTCATACACGCCACCAGAGCGCCACCACGGACCGGCAACTGGTGTCTTGGGCTCAATGACATCAAAGTTCATCTGGCCACCATTGCCATCGCCAGAAAGCGTGAGCGTTAGCGTGCCAAGGTCGACATACGGAGTAGTCGTAGCTGACGGTGCTGGCAGTGTAAGAATGTCATTGCCACTGTTTACGCCTGCGATCTTCAGGCTGAATGGGTTTGCCATTTAGCGACCTCGTGAGAATGTGCCTGTTCGCTTGATTGAATCGCTGATTACGGTGTCAACTTTGCCTGTGCCAATAAAGATGTTGTTGACTGTGCTGCCACTCATTGGCCCAGATGGCTTTGCTGGCGCAGGTACGAACGGCATTCCATTTGCTACCCACGGCGTTCCGGTATTTGTCACCAGCGGCTTACCAGTGTTCGGTACAAGCGGCGCCCCATTTGGCCCAGCAAGAGGCCGACCGCCTCTCTCTTCTAATGCTCTCTCGGAAAGTGTCTTGCCACTCGTTCCAGCAGCAATAGCAGCAACAGCCGCCGCAGTGAGTGCAACGATGGTAACTGGAAGCGCAGCGGCGCCAAGGAGCGCCAGCAAACTTCCACCACCAGCAGCAGCGCCTCCTACACCAGCAGCACCGGCTGCAGTCGCGGCAGCAGTTGAAGCGCCAAATGCCGCGACGGCCTTGCTCACGATTGCGCTGGTCAGCGCACTGGCGAGTGCCGCTGGAACCTGGGCTGCAATGTTTGCGACGATGATTGCCGTGAATGGATCTACGCCATTCTTCAGCAGGTTCGCCGTGATTACTCCTTTAAGTCCGCCAAAGGCAGCGCCGATTCCGCTGATCAGCAGCGTGATAGATCCACCTGGACCAAGCAAGTCCTCTGCGCTCTTGCCAATGCCAGTGATCTTATCTATGAACTGTTCGATGCCAATGATGGCCCTCGGTACATTTTGCTCAAACTCAGCAAATAGGCTCGGCAGTTTGTCTAGGATTTTCGTGACGATGATGTCTGCCCAGCGCTGTAGCTTTGGCGTGTTCGCCTCGATCAGGTGTGCGAAGCGATCAAGATATGGGGCAAGCCCCTTAAACAATTTCGTGACGGCTGGAAGAAACGCCTCGCCAAACTGCTCCTTGAGTTCTGCTGCGCCAATGGCTAGAACCTGGAACGATCCCTCTACCGTATCGCCATACGCCTTAGCACTGCCCTTGGTCTTACCAAGGATTGCATTGAGCGCAGCCTGCCCTTTGACTGCCTTCGCCTCAATACCAAGGGTCTTGAGAAGTTTGGCGCCGTTGCCCTGGTACGCCTTGCCAACTGCAAGAGTCGCGTCTGCCAGCGACATCCCAGTGGCGCGAGCCAGATCCATTGCGACATTCTGGATCTTGAGCGCGTCTTGATATCTCTTGGTAAACCGTGTGCTGGCCTCTACCGATGCGCGAACCTCATCATCAGTGAAGGCGAGTTTTTGCCCAGCGGCGATCTGTCGTTCTACTGCATTGAGCACAGACTCCGTTGCAAGTCCACGCGCCTTGAGCGCAGCATTCAGCTTGGCGGTAGCAGCCTGATCTGCCGCTGCATCCTTGATCGCCGATGCGGTGAATGCACCAACGCCGGCAGCGACTCCAGCGATACCGAGTGCGACCTTCTTGAAGTCTGCGCCAATCTGGCTCGCGGTGCTTCCTAGTTTCCCAAGGGCAGAGTTGATCGTCTTGATCTGCTTAGACGCAGCATCACGAGCGCTAATCGTTGCATTGACCTGAACATTAGCCATTGCTTACTCCTACCCTGTTCGCAGGTTTGACATATTCGGTCGGATTCCGAATACCGCTGCATCTGCCCTGAGGCGCTCGTTGCGCGCTGATCGAGCAATCGCCTTGATCTTGTCGTTCGCTTGCACTCGCCTCTTGCCTTCAGCCTGAAGCGGTGTAAGTGGGCCGATGAAGTCTGGCTTATTCCAATGCCGGAGCGCCTGTTCCTGCTGGAACTTTGTCGCTGTGCCATTGGCGTACTCGATTTCAAGACCGAGCACCTTGGCGCGCATCGCTTCATCGTTGAGCAAGAGCACGATGGTTTTGGACATCGCATCCTTGGCAAGTTGGATATTAGCCTCTACTGCCTCAATGACGAAGTTGCTGCCACGAGTTCCTGGGTGCTCAATGAACTTACGGTCAGAGAATAGGTTTGCAGCAGTCACCTTAGGAATGGTGTGCGGCTTAACGCCCTTAACGACAAACCAGGCATACCAGGCGTGCTTCCTTCCTCCGACCGGTCCGACGATTGCGCCAGGGCGATTGATACGAGAGCGACGGCCACGCACGCTCTTGGCAAGACCACCGAGATCTGTCGGAGCCTTCTCGCGCACCGGCTTAGCGAGAGCGCGAGCAGCGTTGACTGTGGCGAACTGCTCTAGCTTGCGAACGCCCTTCCATCCGAGCGAGTTGAGAAATGCCTTCTGAAGCGCCTCTGCCTCGGCGCGAACATTGCCTTGCAGCTGAATCTCTACGGAAGCCTTAGCCACTTACTTGCTCCTTGGTTGGATCTCGCAATACAGAGACCAATAGGTCATTAGATCTTCCGCTGTTGCGCTCTTCAGGATCTCCCAAGGCGGCACGCCGTAGGCTGTGCCAAGTGTATGCGCAATGATCTCTGGGCTGGTCACCACGAGCGACTGTCCGATAGACAGCCGCTTGGCTTCCAGCCTTACGCGTTTGGGAGTGCTGAGATCGCGGTGGCCCACTTCTCCATTGCAGCCGTGATAGCCGCTACTGGAGCGTCAAGTACATCGTCGGCAGGGTTGCCTTCAATATCCTTGAAGTTGTGGCTCACAACCAACTTAGCGAAGGCTGCGAACTGGACGGCGGTCTCACCTTGGAGTTCGATGAGGATACGAGCGCTTACATTGCGTCGCAGTTCAATCGTCCAACCGGCATACGAGCCGTCCAGTTCAATCTTTACCGTGTCCATATTGACCCTCCTCCTAGCGCCCTACGGCGCTACTATTTACGGCGCTACGCTGAGTGGCGAGTCCACGATGATCTCAAGCGACTTGCCTGAGGTCGTGTCGTACGCCAGTCGGCAGGTGACCTCATTGACCACCACGCCATCCTGATCCGCTGAGAGCGGAACAACATTCTCGACTTCCCACGATCCGAGAATCCACACGCCATAGTTATCGGCCGTCGTGCCGTACAAGCGCAGGAACTTCTGGGTGGCAATGTCGGTGATTGGGAATGAGGTCGTAGCTGCGCTGTTGCTCGCCACCGTGAAGGTCAGCGTCGCATCAAGCACGCCAGTCAGAGCGGCCGTGGCTGCCGTCAGGCTGCCATCGAGCGCCGTGATCATTCCGACACCGGTCGTTACCGACAGGTTGAAGTTATAGACCGACGCGTAGTCAGTCGCACCTGTACCAGACTTGTCAGGGAAGTTCGTATCCGTGCTCATCTTCATCAGGCGACCTGGGAGCATTGGCTGCTCTGGAAGCGCCGTTGGGAAGGAGAGTGCCGATGAGGTGACTGTGGTTGCTGCAAAGGTTGCGCCCATCTGCAACAGACCATTGGCATCCGTTGAGAAGGTGATCTCTGTCGGAGCTGCGTCACGGACGAGATACTTCTGCACGCCGTCGGTCACAAGGAACGAGTAGAACACCAGCGTGTCGACATCGCCCTGTGTTGGCGACCAAGTCCACGAGTACGGCGAAGCCGTGCCTGAGGTGCTCGCGCCAATTGCATCAAGCACCAAGGGAAGGGTGCGGAGCGATGCAGGACCTTCAGCAATGCTCAGCACTGGAGCCTTGCCGGTGATGGTTGGAAGTCCGCCCTGGATTGCAGTGCGCTTGCCAACGGATACCGTCTCGCCAAGGTCAACGGTCACGCCCAAGTCCAGCGCGCCAAGCGTCTCAGTGAAGAGGATCTCGCCAGTTGCCGTGCCGATTGATGCGGCCGTACCGAATGCAGCCTGCGACGCAGTAGCGATCCGCGTCAGAGCCTTTGCGCCGTAAGTTGCCATCTCTCGATCTCCTTGCTCTACGCGGTGAACGCCACGGTGTCATAGACCGTGACTTCCGCAGTTGCCTGCACCGTCAGGTAGTCCTGATCGGCGTATGTGTCTGTGCCGAGTGTAGTGCCAGTCACAGCGACCTGAACGGCGTTTCCACTAATCGTCACCGCTCCATCGAATGCAGTGCGGAGCCACGAGCGCCAAGTGTAGAGGTCGCGGTACTTGTCATCCATCCGTGGGATAGGGAGCAGGTAGACCACGACATTGACCGTCAGCACCGTGCTGCGATTCCCATTGCCGACCGTGATCTGATCTCCACCTGGGAAGAGCACCGCGCACGGCACAACCGGCAGAGACTCAGGTGGCGTTGCGTATGCCTTGCGGAGCGTGTAGCCAGTTGGCGGCGTGACTGCCGTCAGCCGAGCTGCAATGGCATCAAGGATGGTCAGGTCGGTCATCGTGCCAAGCCGCCGCGCTTGCGGTACGGCTCAAGGATCAGCGCAGCCTCTGGGTGCAGAGCGCGGCTCATCCGCAGGATGCCGCCAAGGTCAGCCGATCCGATCACGCCGAATGGCGCGGTGCGGCTGTTCCAGACAGCGCCAGCCTGAATGATCTCCGCCTGCTTGACCGCAGCCGGTACCGATGGGAAGCCGAACACGCCGACCACCTTCACGCCGAGATAGACATCCTTAGGGAAGTTGCGCGGCCAGGTGACGCTCGTATCGATCTCGGTGTAAGGGAAGCCGTCAAGCGCCGCATTGACTGGAGCGAGCACATAGTCAGTGCCAGCCGTCCAAGTGGTCTCGTAGGTTCCGTTCGCGTCATCGTCTGTCTGTAGCGTCGTGACGCTGACGAGATCATCGGTCAGCACATACTCCCAGTCCTCAGCCGTGTAGTAGCGCGTCTCGGACGCCGTGCCGAAGCCAGTCTTGCGGTCGCAGTAGAGATCGATCAGCGTGTCGGTTGCGTCCAGCACCGACTGGAGCGCGGTGTCATCGGTGCTGTCGGTAATGCCGACCGCAGCCTTGAACTCAGCGAGCGTTGCGTAGGACATTAGCGGCCTCCTGTGTGCATCACATAGAGCGTTTCTGTTCCTGATGCTACCACTGCGTACAACTTGTCAGCCTCTGGTAGCCAGATCTCGTGCATCTCATCCTTCGGCAAAGCGAAGCCGTTGGAGGTGGTCACATCGCTGTTGCCGATGTAGACCACATTGCCGCCGGTAGGGGAGTGAAGGTAGACATAGGACGCACCGACAAGCCCAGTCGCAATGAGGACTGGCTCGGTTCCGACGGTCTTCTGTGAGGCGATGATGGTTGCCATTATTCCCCTTCAGGAGCCACGCTCGGCTCCGTTTGTGTGACGGTGGCTGTCCTCATATTCTTTGATACTTTCGCGCGCTCTACGAGCCGCGTTGGTGCCTCTGCGTCGACATCTGCAACACGCTCCGCCAGTCCGAATCCGATCAGGCTCTCCGCCTCTGCCTGTGGCAGGTCAACGATCGAGCCGGTTGGATATTCACCGCGCCGCTTGCAAAGTCGAACGAGCATTAGTTCTCCAATCTTGCGGATCAGGGGAGCCGCCGAAGCGGCTCCCCTTCACCACTAACTAAACCGAGCTACTGACGAATCAGTTGCAGGCGTAGTACTTGACGGCATCAGCCTGTGCAAGGCCGGTCGCGCCGCGAACCTCAACCTTGTACGAGATGAGGCCCAGGTTCCACGCGTACTCGCGGCTTACATCCACGCGGATGCCTCCAACGAGTGCAGTCTTCACCTGCCCTAGGTCACCCCAGAGAATTGGCTTGGCGTTGTCAGCAATGTCAGCAATGCCGCTCGCCGTGTAGACAGGCTTGCCAAGAAGGCGATCAACGCCACCCTGACCACCTGGCTGGAAGAGCGGAAGGCTGGACGATGTGATTCCAAGGATCGTTCCAAGGGTCGCATCGGACATCAACCAACCTGCCTTAGGGGCAGTTCGGTACTGCTGCTTGACCGAGTACTGAAGAGCAACAAGCTCAGCGTAGGTTGGTACGAAGGTCGCACCAGTTACGCCTGAACCAGCGGCGTTCACGACGGCCGTACCAGCGGCAGCGCCGTGGGCGATTGCAACTTCCTGACCAGCAGCGTCCGCAATGAACGCAGCGATGTCGAAGGCTGCATCCTCAACAAGCTCTTCCGAGACCTGTACAAGGATCTTGTAGCCGGATGGGGTGAGCTGAAGCGTGCCCATCGTTGGGTCGCTCTCAACAATCGTTCCACCTTCGCCTGGTGCCGTTGCGGTTCCGAGAGCCGTGGCTCGTGGGAACTTGATCGCGTTGCCGGTGGCAACACGGATCACATCAACAACATCTGGGTTGATGAAGGGGTTGATCTGGCCTGCAACGACATTCACACGTGGGAATACCGACACAGGATCACCCAGGTTGCTGCTCTTGGTCACATCGCGGTACTCGAACGAGTCCGTACCACCAGCAAGACCGATGGCGCGCAGGCGCTCCGAGTCCGTCTTGGCAGCAGGAGCCTTAGGAGCAACAACAGCGGCGAACTCGGCGCGAGCCTCGTCAGCAGCCTTGCGTGCTTCCGCAGCGTTCTTCTCGGACTTCATCGCCTCGGCAAGCGTGCCGGCCTCAGCGACGAGCTTCTCGAAGCGCGCCTTGTCTTCGCCCTCAAGGGCGATGCCCTTATCGGCGGCCTCTACGGCAATGCCGCGAGCCTCCGTAAGGAGGTGTGCTCGCTTGTCAGCGAGATTTGCGAAGTCGGACATAGTGTCCACTTCCTTTCTCCGCGCATAGGCGGAACTACTTGTTTGTGCTCTCCTCGGTGGGTTGCTCTAACGCGGACTCGCCTACTCAGGGCGGTGGGGCGTAGGCACGAGACCTAGAGTGCGTCACCTTCTGCCGCTTCCAAGGCAAGCATTGCCGCAGCGACGGATGGGTCAATGACCGTCTCCTGCTTTGGCGCGAGCTTGGAGCGAACAGCATCAATCACAACCACTTCCTCGGCGGACAGTTCGCGTCCAGCCTTGATTGCTTCAAGTGTGGCGACCAGCGCCTCAGCCTCTACGCCGATCTTTGGCGCAGTGACTTGGCGGATCGCCGTGAGACCAAGGGTCGCAGGGTAGGCAGGGGTCTGACCACCAGCGGCAAGGATGCTCACCTCAAACAGGTTGGCTTCCTTGATCGTGCGCTGATTGCCATCCCACGCGTCCTGAACCTTTTGGAAGCCGAACGACATTCCGGCAGCGGCGCTCTCGTGCGTCAGCATCGAGATGACCTTGGCTGCGTCTGGATCGGCTGGGTCAAGTTTCGCCTCAACGCGCAGCCCAGTCTCGTCCTCGGTCAACTGAAGGCGGCCGCTCGCGGTCGTTGCAAGTGCGCGCGTCTCGTCGTGACCGAATAGGAAGGAGATGATCTTCTGCCCTGCGGATGCGCGAGCCAGTGAACGCTTGAATGCGTTTGGCGCAATGCGCTCCTCGAATGGCAGACCAGCGCTCGCGCTATCCCAGATAGCAGCGTAGCCGCTAAAGGTTCGCTGTCCATCAGCGTCAGCCTCGGCAAGACGATACTCGCCAATCGGCAGTGAGCGAACTTCTTTCTCTTTCATATCAATGATCTCCCTATCTTCAGATGCGATGAGTCGATCTGCCCACGAGAGTACGCGATCAGTTGACTCTGGGTCAGTCGTTTCCACACCCCAGAGGAAGCCGGCAACAGCACCTGCACCTGGGAAGTCTTCGTTGGTGCGGTCGCTGTTTTGTGGTACGCCTTCCCAGTCGCCGCGATGACGGCGAATCCACGCAGCCATTCGTACGAGCTTGTCGCTATCAACGCGACCGGCGGCCAGTTCGCGTGCCTCGGAGATGGTCTGCGCCTGCAAGCCGTCGCCTGCGAGACCGTCCTCAACAAACGACAAGCCACGAGCGGCTGCGTTGCGGACATAGTCTGGAACCTCGTACACAGCGCGACTCTCGTCGGCGAGATACTCGTCAGGCGAGTACGCCTCAATCATCAAGCCGCGAGCCATCTCGCGGACGGCTGCGTCATTGTCAATCGCGTACTCCAACTCCTCGCCGTACTGCTCCTTGAGGAGGCCATACTTGTAGGTCTTGTAGGGCAAGGCGGTCGCGATTGTTGGACCGTCAAAGTCGTTGAGGTGTACCTCTTCAACGCCAGCCACCTTGTATTCCTGAAGCCACGCGCGCGTCTCTTCTAGGCGCTCAATGCTACGCGCCGAGACCACGATCAACTGCTTGTCGCCAGTCATCACCTGCTGGTTGAGCAGATCGATTAGCGGCTGATTCGGCTGCTCGTTGTCAAGGATCAGCGTGCCGTCAAGGTCAACGATGATGTAGCTCAAGCCTGTGGCTCCTGCCCAACTACGCCGATGTTGAGCGGCTTCCAGTGCTGGTCGCCGCCTTCGATGTCGGCAAGATCCTCAAGTCGGCGCACCTCGTTGAGGCTGCGGATACCGTTCTGCAACTGGATTGCGTAGGCGTCCATTCGCTCCTTGGTGGTCGGTCGGAGGAGGCCGTCCATCGTGAACTTGATGAAGGTCTGCTCTGCACCTGGCACGAGCCGCTGCAAGCCAGCCTCTAGGCGTGCGACGAGTGGTCCAAGACCAAGGCGCAGCCACTCAATGCTGACGATCTCAACGCTGTTGTATGAGGTGTTGCCGCCTGGATATTGGAGCAGGTGCAGCGGCACGCCCATCAGACGAGCGATGGACTCAACGCCCCAGTGGAGCGTCTCAACCAACTGCATATCGCTGATCTTCATTGACATCTGCTGGAAGTCTGCGCCACCGGTCAGCACCGCGATCTTGTGCATCTTCTCAATGCCTTCGTGACGGCGGCTGAATGAGTTGCGGAGTGAGTCCGCCTGATCCTGCGTCAGTTCGCCTGGGATCTTGATGACGGCTGAAGGCGCTGCGCCCTGCTCGTAGAACTTGGCGCTGTAGAGCTGCGTCGCGCTGGCAAGTCCGAGCGTCGTGCGGTGCTGCTCAACTGGCGATGGTGCGCGGAAGTTTGAGCCAGTCGCAAACAGCGGAATGTGCAGGATTGCGTCAGAGGTCAACTCAACGCCCACGCCATCCTCGCCTGCGACCACATAGACAGGAGCGCCGTCTACGACCTTGATCGTCACGCGGTGCGGATCGAGCACGCGCATCTCAACGATGTCGCCGTTGCGATTTTTGATGAAGAGGACAAAGCAGTTGCCGTCAATCAGCAGCGACGAGACCATTCGATGCTTCAGATCGAAGCCAGTGAAGTTCGGATTGTTTGGCTGTGGCGTGGTCAGCCACGATGGTGATGGTCGGTACGGTCGGCGTGTGCCGTCAATGCGGATGTAGGTATCCCACGGAAGCGACGCGACAGTGTCGGCGTAGAGCTTGACTGCTGCGTAATAGGCTCCGATGGAGAGTGCCGTCTGGCTGTTGATTGCGACACCGGCAGACGATACGGTGGGCTGATTGTCGGTGATCCAAGTGCCACCTACGGCACGCTGCTCACCAAGGATGCGGCGAAGGATGCTCACTTACGGTCTCCTAGCGTATAGCCGATAGCGGCAAGAGCCGCGCCCAATGCGATGAGTCCTAATGGGAGAGAGAGTAGCGCGAGACCTGCGATGACAAGTGCGCCACCCACAACTTCGAGAAGGTTGCTAATCATAGGTTGATCCACTCCACTTTCGCTACAGACTTAGGTTCTACCTGTAGGAACTTTACACCTTGGAATGCCACCACGGCAGATACGGCCGCGTCAATGCGGTCTGGCGAAGCCTTGTACGCCTTGGTCAAGACCTGCCCATAGCGCGTCAGGCGCGTGTGAACATTGCTGATATGGCGAGCCAAGAGCGGATTGCCGTCGTGGCGCAGCCCTTCGCCGGTCGCCACGGCGGTGAAGAATCGGTCAACTGCTGGACCCATACGCTCAATGGTGGCCGTAGGGAAGACCGCCACACGCTTGCCGTACCGGCGCGTCCACTCCTCGATCTCGGAAGCCCAGCCAGGTGGGTCGGCGAAGATCGTCGCGTCGTAGGTCTGCATCACCTGATCGATGACCGCGTCCACCTCGCCGCGCGGCACAGTCCAGTCTGGGTCTCGGTTGGTCTCTGCCTTCTCCCAAGCCTTGATCAAGAAGATGTGACCGTCCATCGTGCAGGCGGTAATGACTGTTGCGTCACGCGCATACGATCCGTCAAAGCCGATGCTCAGGCGCTCGCCTGGGATCAGTGTGCGCTCGCGGTCTGCCAGTTTCATCCACGCCTCTGCGCCGATCCAGCGGTCTGGCGGCTGCACAAAGCGGTTCAGGTGGTAGCGCTGCCACTCGTGCATTGGCACTTCGTTGGCTCGTGCGAGCAGTCGGTCAATGTCTACGAATGCCGGTGCGCTAGGGTTCGCCTGCTCTAGCGCAGCCCTGCGGCCAGTGTCGGTCTCTAGGTCGTGGCTATCAGCAGCAGCCCACCACTCGACTAGGAAGGAAGGGTCGCTCACCTCGCCAGACGAGATGCGCTTGGCGTAGGTCAGCATCCTGCCGAGCAGGGTGTTCTCGTCGGAGCCTGCGGTCGAGATGTTCAACTCCAGCGCCTCGGCGCGCTTGGCGAGCGAGTTGGAGAGCACGAGATGCACGCGCTCCTTGTTACCTGTCCACTCGTGCAGCTCGTCAGCGATAAAGCAGGTTGGTCGCCCACCGTCGTTGGTGCCTGCCGCAGCAGCCACGCGGTACATCCGGCCAGGGCGATCCTTGATCAGGATCTCGGTGTCATAGACCTCAAACAGTTTGGCGAGTGGACCTTGCGTCAGCATGATGCGAGCAGTACCGAACAAAAGATCCGCCTGCTCAAAGGAAGCAGCAGCGATCGGAATATTTGGTGACTTCGGAGCCTTCGGTCCTGCCAGTTCTGCCAAGGCAATAGCGGCGAGCAACTCGGTCTTGCCGTTGCCTTTCGGCGTACCTAGCAGGGCGCGCTTGACGGTGCGCTTCTGTGTGGCTGCGTCGTACTCGTAGAGCCGCCAGATATAGGCGCGCTGCCACGGCTCTAGTCGGAACGGCTCGCCGAACTTGTCGCCCTCACCGTGGACTAGGTTGGTCTCAATCCACCGGCAGACCAAGCCACCCCACGACGGTGGCGGTGGGTTACTGATCGGCGACGAGTAGAGCGGCCTCTTC
>Ga0208788_1000706_pt1 | contig 16403 bp, 24 predicted proteins | sample Wag4_2014_7_11_3_FD_187363 | JGI IMG/M metagenome (GOLD analysis project Ga0208788, IMG submission 187363) | Fresh water mixed with fracking chemicals microbial communities from Ohio, USA - Utica-2 Time Series FC 2014_7_11 (SPAdes) (version 2) ...
GTGTATTAGCATAAATTTTTTCAGGTATCACATGTGATATTGCATATTTACGACCTTCTTTTTCAATAAAGTTCATTGTATTTAATTTATATTGCACAACATCTTGTGCAATTAAATCAGTGTAAATTTCCTTATCATCTAAATTAGGGACACTATCAAATTTAAAATTAGGATGACCTAAATATTTAGAATAGATATTCTTGTTGTCTTTTAATACTTTATATGATAAAGTTCTATATGACTTTTTAGATCCTAACATTAAATTAAAAGCATACTCTTTTTCAGTATAATCTAGGTCTGGAGTAAAGTTAGATGGTACATATATAGGAGATTTAAAAAACCACGGATTACAAAAAGTCTTACCTGGATTTGGCTGAATTTTTAATGTCAGGTCATGGGAAAACAAAATATAATAAACATTGTGTGAATTAAGCAGTTCAACCATTTTATTAAAATCGATACTGTGATGTCGATCGAAAATTTCTTCGCTAATAAAGAAACATATATCCTGCGACTCAACAAACTTTTTTAAATTTTCTAATTGTGCTTCTTCTTCAGATGTCCACCACCAATTTATAATTCCTACATTTTTGTATTTGTTAGAAGCAAACTGTATTGCATCACAAATACAACTATCAATTGATGAAAGAGCCTGATTGTAGCGGTTAATAATCATGTTTAAGCTTCGATCATTTTGCTTTCAGTAATTCCTTTACCTAGAATTTCAGCAAAGTCATTCGCGCTATCACTTAGTCGTTGCATATTCCATTTAGAACAGAATTTCATGAAATGAATACCAACTTGTCCAACATGCGGTTTGTTAACCGCATCACGTACAACTGCGCGACAAGCGTCCTTAATGTCATCGGGCTGTGCAGTAAGATCAATGAGCACACGATTACGATCAAAATCATCACGTACACGGTGTTCAACTTCTTCGTGGTCGACCCAACGCTGAAGCATGAAGTTGTTGAAATTATATCCGCCACGTTCTCGATCTTCAAACGCTTCTGTAATACCAGTCTTGTTCTTGCTACCTTTTAGTCGCGCACCAGGAAAAGCACTAAACACATTGTCAGTGGGATCGCCACGTACACACTTCTCAAAAAGGATAAAAGCAGGATCTTCAACTACTTTAGGCTTACCTGTTTTCTTATCTACAACCTGTTTGCCAGTCTTAGCATCAAAGAACCCGTCTAAGCTAACAATCTGTTCTGTAGTACCGTTGTACTGTTTCACGTTGTTAGCCAGTAGCTGGTAGAAGTCGCTGTCTGTGCTAACGATAATATGATTATCGTCTGGATGAGTTTGAATCCAGGTAGCGATAAGATCATCAGCCTCTGCATTAGGGCATCGGATAACACTACAATTAGTCTTGTCGTTAAAGAAATTAATCATATTATCATATGCTTCAAAGAATAGTTCGTCGTCTTCAATTTCACGTGGTGTTCGCTTGTCTGCAAGAACTTTGCGGTTAGCCTTATACGGCGGATAAAAGTCTTTGCGCCAGCTACGACCTTCTAAACAGAACACAACATGATCACCATTAAAGTCGCGCCATGCCTTGCGTACACTGTTAAACATGATATGCATAGCCATGCCTACACGCATGTCGATATCCTTACCACCGCCCACGTGCTTTGCACGAAAAAACATATTTAGACTGTCTACTAGAATATAATTAGCCATTTAATCCACCATTCAATATATCGTCAAAAGGACTTGCTGTTAGTTTAGAAACTCGTGCCTTCTCGAAGTCTCTCTCTAAGTCTATTTTAAGATACTTTCGGTAGTTTGTCAAGATATAATCTACCTCATTTGTACCCATTTCAGCAATATGCTGATTAATAATAGGCTGTACTGCGGCCATTAGTGTGCCTAATTTATTCCTTGCTGTCTCTTCTAATTTCGACATCTTCACGCTCCGTTTGCTCTAAGCCGTAGTCTTGATCAGCTTTCTCTTGGATAAGAACTGTTCGGCAAACATCATTGAACCATTTGTTAACAACTTCTTCGTCGCTCTGACCTACATATGCATTTTCATGTAGCATAGCAATGAACTCGTCATTCCAATCTAACTCAAAGAATCCGGCCGCAACATTAGTCGGATTTACACCCATCTTAACAACATTAACCCAAGGCTCTTTCCGGATAGTTGCAACAGCCTTATCGTGTGCTGCTTGACTAATTTCTTCATGTTTAAGTTTAATAGCAAGAACAGCTATTTCCTTATCCTCAGGAGTATCAGCATTAATTTCAGCTAGCTTTTCTTCTAGCTCTTTGCCGTCAAACATGTATTCAGCTTCAGCGATCTCTCGGGTTTTACCCTTAAGTCCCCAACTAGCCGGAAGCATCCAAAATGGTATTTTTTTATTCATGTATATTATCCTCTATTATAGCACCTTGTCGAGTATTTGAAACCTTATCAAATACAAATAGTTGAAGTGTAAATCTTGTACCGCCTTGTACAGGTAATACTTTGTGGCTTGCACCTCGACTAAAATTTTCGCAATAACTATTAACTATTCCTCTATTGATATAGGGTTCGATCAAATAACTATTATTATTTTCGTCCCACCAACAAAATTCTCCTCCTTGGCATTCCGAAAGAAATACAGTAAGACTAAACAAACAGTAATCATTATGTTTAGGTATAAACCCGGTTGTAGGTATTTTTTGAATAGCAATGTCACTGCTTTTAAGCCATTTTTTTTGATAACAAGGAAGGATAGGATTATTATATAACTCTTCAATTACTGATAATCTATCTTTTCCTGTTATATCGCAAGTAAAACACTCGGGCGCAGTCTTATTGTTAGTAGAATTATCGGGCCATGCATCGTAACTACTTTTATCGGTAGGCAATAATTTAGCATAAGGTTCTAAGATTTTTAAAACCTTACCCGAAAATATATTATCTACAACAAGAAATTTTTTACTTTCCAATTGCATTACCATAAATGTGTACGTGTACTCGACTTGTGTAATTATATCCACGTTGAATTGCTTCGTCAGCAATCATTGCTTCGGTAATCTTTAAGCCTTCGAGTGTACCACCAACGCCCATAATCCACACAGGGAAGTTGCATCCAGCTTCGCGGAATAGCTTAGTGTTTTCTTCTACTTCCTGCCAGCTTTCCTTACTGCCATTGACCACAAACTTTAACTGACCGTGCCGTGCAACTTGTGCATACTTACCAATCACTTCAGGTTGTATAGCCCTGTTATGCTTTTCTCCAGCAGTACTCCATAGTTTAGGGCTAATGCTCCAATACCAATCGCCACCATGCTTCCAAAAGTATTCAGTAATAAACTGCTCTAGTTCTGGTGTAATTGGTTGAGTGCCATTGGTCTCGATTGTAATATTTTTAGGCATATTGTCTCTGCGACCAAACTCGTTAAGGATAGCAACAATGCCTTCCTGCGACTTCTTGAGCATAGGCTCACCACCAGTAAACACCATGTGCGCCCACTGTTCGCTATTTGGGTGCTGAAATGTTCCACCTGGCAATAATGCTGTTAGATTATTAACTGTTTCTTCTACAGTACGTTCTGTAATAAGATGACTATAACGCTTACTCCAAGTGTAACTGCTATCGCAACCCTTATCAAAAACAGGCAAGTCTTCTACACGAGTAATATTACTAATGTCAATAGTTTCATATGGAAGTTCATATGTACTAGGATCAGTTGGATTGCATTGGCCGAACCCATTACACTGAAGATTGCAAAGAAAGAAACGTAACCAAAGACTAGGTATTCCTATGTATTTGCCTTCACCTTGTGCGCTGTAAAACAGCTCGCTATATTTAATCGGCTTTTGCATTTTTCATCATTCTCATAAGTGCGTTATGATCTAACTGTGTTAACACATGGTCAATGTTTGTTTGGTCAACGTCACCATAACTTTGTTTAAACGCATTTAATACTACACCATGCATACTATCTTCGTCAACCTTAATATTTTCTTTAAGGTCAAGTACAGCTTCAATGATAACTAGGTTAAGAGCATATGTAAATAGCTCTTGCAAAGATTTAATATCAAAAAATAGTCTACCATATATTAAAATGCTAAAATACATCTTATCATTGATTTCTGATGTTTCGATTCCGTAAATGTCAGAACCTTTTGGATCAGCGATACAACTTAGTTTAAGCATGTACGGCTTTTTTTCAAAAAGATCAACATATGTATCTAAACATTCAAATACTTCTTCTTCTGAAATAAGATATCTGTTTGTGATCCATTCTAACGTCTTGTGTTCAGCAACACAATCACAAATGTCGGATACAGGAACACTATTTCTTGCAATAACATGGATATTGCGAGGCCCTTTAGTTTTAATCATCGATGATGCCCCAATATCTTTGGCCCTGTGCTCTGGAATTCTAATCCTCCCATTGCACCAATGTAATTATTGTACTTGCTATTATATTGAAGATTAACTTTAACTGTATTCAAAGAAACTGTTAGATACTTACCTTCAACAAATGTGATTACATCTGCTTGAACTGTTTTGTTATTATCAATACATTCAACAATAGCTATGCGGTCATATGATTTATACATTGTCATCGTGGTGCAAATTCCTGTTGTAGTTTAATGTTATCAAAAAACTCTTTCTTAGTTCCTGGATCATTCTTAAACGCACCTTTTAGAACAGTTGTTTGTGTTAGACTGCTATGCGCCATAATACCACGATTCTCACAGCATCCATGCACTGCTTGAATGTAAACACCTAAGTCCTTGGCTCCTGTAGCTTTTTCGATTTCCCGAGCAATGTCATTAGCAAGTTCCTCCTGGAGAGTTCCTCGTCTAGCACACCACTGCGCGATTCGTGTGTACTTGCTGAGTCCAATGAGCTTTTCGGCAGCAATAATGCCAATATAAGCAACGCCAGCAACGGGTTGGTGATGATGGCTACACATACTGCGAAGCTCACTACGAACAACAAGCATACCTTCGTAACGGTCCTGCGAGTCATTTGGAAATGCTGTTGCGTCTGGTGCTGGGTCATATCTTCCTGCCATAATTTCATTAAAGTACATTTTAGCTAATCGACGAGCTGTACCTTTACTGTTTGGGTCGTTTTCACGATCAATAAGCAATCGATCAAGAACTAGTTCAAATGCTTCTGTAGCTTCGTCGATAAGCTGATTTTTTTGTTCTTCTGTAACGTAATCACTAATATTATCGCCTGCCCAGAAACGCTTATTATCACGTTTCATTTTAGCACGAAGATAATTGCCTAGGTACTTTTCTTCTTCATACCCCTTGTCGCTCATATCGCTACCTGCCTTAGCTATGTTTTTGTATTCTTCTACTATAAACGGTGTACGCGAATCACCGGTCATAGTAGCGTCTAATTTAAATTTTTGTGTCAAGTTAAAATCTCCGAGTTATAGACGTGGATGTCTATTTGTTTTATTATACAGACAAATTGTTTATTTGTCAATGTTATTTAGGCAAAGTATCGTATTACAGTGCATTTTTTTGTCAGTTCCTACGCCACCAATCTTCCCAAGGAAAGACAAACCATTGTGTATCGTCTGATCTACCAATCTGCCTAGCTGAGTAGTCGCAAGCAAATCCGCACTCTAAGTTTTCGATAGCAACAGCAAATCTAATATTAGTTCTATTATACCCAGATGCTGCTTCAATTCCTTTAAGTGTTTCTCCACTATCGCAAATATCATCAACAATAAGAATTTGCTTGCCGTCATATGTTGTATACAGATCTTTTAGTCTTGCAATATCTCTTGCTGAACCATCTCTAGTTTGCCATTGAATTGATTCAAAAGGAATTTCATAATAGTTGCTTAGTTTAATACCAAAGTCAGCGCCGCCGCGCATTGGTGCAAACACTACATCAGGCTTAAACTTATCAACAACCATATTACGAATAACTTCTGCATAATAGTTATTCATATCTTCGTGTGATAGATATTCGTATTTAGGCATCGCTGATACGTCCTAATCTGTGTAAAAGATTTGCAGCTATGCTAAGATCAGGATGTGGTTCACGATCACTGTAGCCTTCGATGCGCTGAATTTCTGTAACGTATAATTGTATTGCTCGCTTGATTACAGGAATATCAGTTTGAGCAAATGTACCACCTTTAACTTCTTTTACCATTTTACTTTACCTTCTGTACTTTCTTTTCCCATTCATAGGCATGTTTAACAATATCTTCTAATTTGTATACCGGCTCCCAACCAAACGAACTCTTTGCCTTTGCGATGTCTGCAAATGTTTGCTTAGGGTCACCAGGTCTTCGATCAGTAATATTATATTCGATGCTAGTCTGATTAACACGATTAAACGTATTAATAACTTCTAATACACTAGATGTTGTTCCGGCGCCAATATTAAATGCTCCCGAGGAACCACCATCTTCTAGATAATGCATAGCAGATAAATGTGCAGTTGCAATATCAAATACGTGTGTATAATCTCGCTCTGCTGTGCCGTCCTTAGTAACATAATCATTACCGTACACATTGACTGTGTCACCAGTAATTGCTGCTCTTGCTAAAATCGGGATAAGATGACTAGCAGGCTCTTGAGTATAACCATGCTTTAGATCAGGGTCGGCTCCCGCGGCATTAAAATAACGTAGTGCAGCGAAATTAAGCCCGTATGCACGATAATAGTCAATTAAGATATCTTCTACCATCTTTTTTGTTCTTCCGTATGGCGACACAGGATCACGCTCAGTTGTCTCCGGAGTAGGGAAGGTATCGATCATACCATATACGCTACTACTGCTACTAAACACAAAGTTTTTTACACCTGCGCCAACCGCATGATTGAGCAATGCAATGGTATTAGCAACATTGTTCCAGTAGTATTTGCCAGGTTCAACCATGCTACGACCAACTTCATGTTCGGCAGCAAAGTGCATAATAGTGTCCGGCCTTGTTAATTGAATAACGCCTTTAAGTTGGTGATTATCAATATCAAACGGGTATTGAGTTACACCATCAATATCCTTCTTCTTTTTGTCAATGTTAATAACGTTATGTCCGGCAGCAACAAGTAAGCGACATACCATGCCACCCACAAATCCACTACCGCCTGTAACAAGTACTGTTTTTTGTATATCTTTAGCCATTTTTGTTTCTCCCGATGACATCGTAAAGTGCTTTACCACTAAAGAAATCATCTGCTAGTTTTTTACGTTGTTCTTGGATAACTGGTTTCAAGTTATCATAATTTGTCATTAAATAATCAACATGTTGTACAACTTGTTCTCTGTGCCGTAGATACGACTCATAGCTTAGTGTCCAGTCACTGGGATATTTAAATTCATCAAGCGCCATTTCACTATAACTTAGTCTATCTGGTACCATAGGTATTGCATCTACTGCGATTCCTTCATACCAACTTATACCAAGTGTCTCTTGTAAGTTAGCACTAAACACCATCTTGGCTTCGCCTAGCAGTGTATGATATTCGTGCTTGGTTAGTTTCTTATTCTGACATACCACAAAGTCATACTGTGGTAGGTGTTTAGCTAAGTCTTCAAAAATATCTAGTTGCTTCTCGGGCGCAATTCTATGCGGGAAAAGAATAAGATTCTTTTTAGTTAAGTTCTTGTATCCGTTTAACTTGTCAACAAGATATTCCATAGGCCAGCCTACACGATGAACTTTATGTAGTAGTTGTCTATCAATATCTCTGTCATCATTCCAAAATGTATTAAGGAACAGGTCTAAGTGAAACTGTGTAGCAAAGAAGTTATCGTCAAAGCATTCGTACATGCTCATCTCTGCATAACGTACCCAAGGTGCATTACCAATTAGACGCCCTAAGAAGTCAGCAGGATCATAACTACCGGCATGCCACATGCCACCGATACGTACCTTAACACCTAACAGTTCGCTCATATACTTGAGCTGTAGTACTGTGGGGTTCCACGCATCGGTGTACAAAAAGTAATCGCCATCTTGTACTTTACCGTCTGCGAACAGTTGTGCAATAGTTTTTAGCTGTTCACTTTTCCAATAGTTAGTGCCACTAAAGTTGAGGAAAGCCCCAGGAGTAGTATCCTGAGGCGCATCACTCGGTCCTTCAATTACTTCAACATTGAGCCCGGCAGCCCGCATCTGCTCAGGCAGAAATTGCTTCCACTGTGCAGTATAACGTGTTTCAACTGGCTCAAGTTCTACTAAAAAAATTTTCATTGCTTTTTCTTTTTATTAGATCCATCAACTAGACCACCGTAATCTACTACATGAGTAATAGGTTCATCTAGACTCTGTGCGTAGTTATTTAGACGATCAGCAGTAGCACGATCAACTATTTCAGGTTGAAGGACCACTGCTTTGTCATCGGCACTTTTAGGCGTGTCGTTCATGTTACTTCCTGTCACCAAACAGATTTAACAATGATAAAAAGATGTTAATGAAATCCAAGTACAGCGTTAGCGCACCTGAAATTTCAGCACCGGCATCAAAGTTGCCGTACATGATCTGCTCACGAATCTTTTGTGTATCGTAAGCAGTTAGTCCTAAGAAGATAATGATTGCTAGTGCGCTAATAACCATCGAGAACAATGTACTACCAATAAAGATATTAATAATACTAGCAATAACGATAGCAATTAAACCAACAAACATAAATCTACCTATGCTGTTAAGATCCTTTTTAGTAAAATAGCCATAGAAGCTCATAGTACCAAAAAGTACTGCCGCGCCCATAAATGCACTAAAGATACTACCCATTGTATATACAGCAAAAATGATAGCAAAACTAAGTCCCATTAGTGCCGCAAAGCTATGCAGTACTAGTTGCTTGCCTGTACGACTAATACCTGCGTTAAGCAAAATTGGCACAGCAAAGATAAATGCAAGCGGTGCAAAAATTACAATCCACTTGGTAAATCCTGTGAAGAAAAATTGTAGTAGCTCTGGTGATGTGCCTACAAAATAACTTACTACCATGCTGGTTAGCACAGCAAAGAACATGTTATTATATACACGAGCCATTGCAAGATTAATATCACTTGCTGTCTTAACGGTTGTATCAAACGACATTATAGGTCTCCTTAGGCTGCGCTGGCAGCATTCTTCTTGTCTTGAATTTCAGCACGACGAACCTTTGACAACTTGCCAATTTCGCCTAGTGCCTTACGAGCGCGAGCGGCTGCTGCCTTTACGCCCTTAACTTCAAATGCATCTGATTCTTTAACATACTCTTCAAAAAGAGCCTTTAATTTTAAGTGTGTCTCGGTCATGTTTTTCTCCTATTATCTAAAATATGTTGGACCATCAACCTGCCAATCTTGTTGTTTGACAGGAAAATCGATTTCGCAGCCGTTTTCATTGTCTTCGGCTACAGAAATCTTTAGCCAGCGACTAGTATATCTACTCTTAATCACTTTAGCTAAATCTTCTGCGATCATCTCGCAACTCTTATGATTCAATTCAAGTACGCCTTCGCTGTACTGTCGTTCTAGCCAACGCTTGAACTGAATAAATTCAATATCTCTGTCATCATGGAATACTTCTATCCAGACTTTGAAATGGAAGATGTGCCTGTGTGGCACACCTAGAAAACTTACATCATCCCAGCTGCCTGTGGCTAACTTAGGATCTGTATCGGCGCCCGGGTACATATGTACACCTTCTTTTTGAAACGTAACCCAAATAGTTTTCATTTTTTATCCTTGCTTTCAGCAGAACGCTTTAGAATTTCTTCGTGAATCTCGTGTTCGTAGTATTTGCCTGTTTCTTTTCTCAAACGGTTTCTTTCAGAAATATATTTGTTTGATTCCCAAACGAACCAAGTTAGAATTGAAAAGAAAACAAATGCGGCTAAGACAACTATAATGTCAGTAATTATTTCCATTACTTTCTAAACTCCTGCTCTATCTGTTCTAACTCTTCAGGAAACTTAGCACCACACTTGCGAATGAATTTAATAAACTTCATAAAAACTTCTTGTAGTTCTTGTTCGGTTTCCAAACTATCAATCTTTAGTGTGGTATGTACTACTACCCCATCGTCATCACATTCTAATTTTATATTCATATTAGTTTATAATATACTACACTTTTTGTGTATGTCAAGAGATAACTTCATCGCTAGTGTATTTAGACCAGTCAGTAAAGTTTTCCCTGTTTTGTAGGTTGTGCAAGCTATGGCACCAAACACCGGGATTAGACTTCTTAAATCCGGTATCGTCAATTTTGATCGTAGTGTTATAATTGAATAACCTAATATAGGGCACCTTAACACTAATCATAGGAATGAAGTTATTAAACTCACACCAACCACTATCGTGGAACCATTCATGTTTAGCATAACTGCTATCAAAATCTAGCGTTACCCAAATTCCATCTTGCAGTAGCCCGGTAATTAAAACGTCCCAATGTTCCCAATCACTATCCTTGGGTGCAAAACTTTGATTAGCACCCAAATAGATATGTGGGCATTTGTTGTTTAGTGCGCGAGCTAGAATTTCTTCTTTGGGCTGTAATCCTACAACAAACAGTGTTCTCTGCCCGTGTGCAGGACTATGCTCTACCTCAACACCAACAAAAAACTTAGTGTCGTTGTCGTGTCCGTCTCTATTCTCCATTGAAGTCTCCCATCATTGCAGGATTAAGCATTTCATCTTCCCTACTAACAGTTTCGTCATGTACCGCAGTTGATGCTTCTTCAAAGAAACTGGTGTCTAGATGTGTTTCAGTAGCATAGCTACCAAAGCTAATTTCATCTAAGAATTTACTGTACTTGTCGATGAGTTCATAAGGATTAAGACATGCAGGATCAAGTACTTCCTGAACAAAGCTATCAAAGTATACAACACTATAAGGAACATACGGACTAAACTCGTTTGTACCCTTATTTGTTTTGTCATTGATCCAATCGCTGTAATGTACATTAGCACGATACTTTTCCATATCAGCTAAACGATTAGCTTCTTGTACCGCAGTAATATGATTGAACACACTATGGGCCATATAGTAAAGATAGCTTTGTGTGTCCCAACTTGTACTATCTTTAGTCTTTGCTTTACCATTACGATCCAAGTCGCCTTCTTCCATGCAACACATATCGCCTGCTACAAGACGTTCCATAATTGGACCATTGAATGGCATTGGTAATGTACTGCCCTTTAGCTGTTGATTATCAAATGCACGGTTCATAAAATAACCAAAACGCTTTGGAGAAAAGTAGTTGTAGCTGTAGCATTGACCGTATGCTGTATTAACAAACGGACTAGCAGCATCAAAGCTGATTGTTATGTTTGGACTGTCATACTTACGTAGCATACGCTGAATACTGGTTAAATAGCAAGCCCAATTCAATTTACCTGTACCAAGGAAGTGGATCCATCCTTTGCCCTCAAGTAGGCCATCTTCACGTAGCTTTAAGATACGTTTAAGAGCGATTGGCATGTTACGCATGTTAATACCAGCGAAAGCATAGCCTTCTAGTGTGCGATCTGCATCGCCGTAATTGGCAGCAACAAACTTAGGGTCACTAAAATGCTTAACACTTTCATACCAATCATTGGCACTCTTTTGATCAGTACCTGATAACACATTTAGAAACTTAGTTTTACCTGGTACGCGATTGCGTACAAAGTAATCTAGGTTAAGCATACTGATATCAATAGTGTCCTGGATCTTAGTCAATCCAGTCTTCTTGTTGTATGGAGGTACGGCAGCAAAACCTGGAATATCTAGTGTCATAGCCCAGTCAGCTGTATGCTCAAGCCAGCGTAAGATCTTTTCACAAAGCTCAATACGGCTAGGATCTGCAGGATCTTTTGCATTAGACCAATCTAGTTTTAGCACACCACTAGCAACCTGGAACCCTCCTGAGTCACCGAGGATAGTTGTTACAGACCTATTACGCTTTTGAACCATTGGTTCTTCATTGTCGCTCTTAGTAGTATCTAAGTGTGCGTGGCCTGCGGAATAAAGTCCGTAAGGATAATGATAGTAGCTGTGTTCTGGGTTAAGAAAATCTAACCCTGCATTACCTAATTCAAACCCCGGAGGAGTACGCCATTCGGTTGGATTAGCTAATGTTTTTTGTAGTTGCTTTGTATAAAAGCTACTGATAGCAGGCAAATATACCGCATAGTCACTTTGACGTTTTCCTAAGTCTTTCATTAATTAACCTTTAGCTGGAAGTAGGTAAGTGTATTCGCCCATGCCACTATCTACCTTAATTTGTAGCAAACCTTTGTTATTAATACTTAGAACCATACCAGCACTATCACCGAGGCGTAAAATCTTTAGTACAATATCAAGTGGCCAACGGAACTCATGCTTTGTTTCACCGTCAACACCCTCGGCAATGAGAATCTTTGTGCGATCACTTACGCCGTCACCGATGTGGAAATATAACTTACCGCCATCTGTCTTCGGCATAAAGGTTGATTCATATGCACCAAGAACGCTGTTAAAGTAACCAAGGTCCTTAAGATTCTTTGCAGTAGGCACAATGTTAATATCAAACTCTGCGCCTTTAAACGTAATGTCTTTCAACTGCTGATTGACAACGTCAGCGAGCATAAAGCGATAGTTAGCATCTGTGCCGTCATCGGCGACAAACTTAACTTCAACAGGAATGTCTACTTCGTTGCGCTTCTGTGAAACTACAGCAACAGTTGCATCTTCGCTGTCAAATCCCGGATACTTTAGATATCCGTCAAGTACGCTCATGCGGCTTAGACCAACAGTAGCATCAACAAAGTCTGCTACAGGGTTATGTGTCTTGCCCTTAAAAATAACTGTCTTATCTGCGTCAACAGTTTCAATTTTTGTTTCCTCAAGTGTTCCTGTAACCTTTACCATTTCATAAATGCCAAGGCTATGTGTGTGCTTGATAATGTCTTTTAATGTGTCTTTGATATAATTATTTGCCATAGAGTGCTCCTATATTTTAGATATTGTACTATTGTTATTTAGAAAAGTCAAGTGTTTTATTGTCATTTTCTTAGATTAAAACTCAAAAAATTCATTGAGTGCTTCGCTTTCTTTAGTTTGAGACAAGTCCCAACCCATTTGTCCTAGAACGTTTTCTACCTTCTTATCTAATACTGCTTCTTCCATTGCTTCATTGTCAAAAGGTAAATCTTTGAACCATTGAGGTAAGTTTAGTTCATCGGTAGGGTACGCTATGCTACTATAGCCCATAGCGTTGTTCTTTAATCGACACACAATAACTTTCATACCATCCATAATGGTCATGCTATAGTTGTCGCCAAATGCAGTCTTGATATCGTTCCAGTTAATACTTGCCCTAACATGACCTGGAATCATATTATTACTTGATTCATCTTTTATAGCTTCTAGCTTAAACAATTTCATATTTTCTGTCTTGCGTGTACTCTTTAGTTTTTCAGTGTAATTAGTTAAGTTGTTGACACGCTTAGGCATGCCTTTCTTCCATGGATCTAAACTTTGGAAATTCTTCTTAAACTCTTTTACCTTAGTGATAACTTCTTTTTCGGTCGCACCACTAAGTGCGTCATCGAGCACTTCTTCTAAGAAGTCCTGTACAAACTCAGGTGTGTCACTGCGCTTGATCTCCATGCCCATGATCTTGAGCTTACCACCTTCTGGTTGGTAACCTTCAATGTCGAGACACTTGATAGCGTAACGCTTCTTAGTAATGAATAGGCCTGAACGGCCAACTACTTCACGGCCTGCCTTTAGGACCTTACCGTTTTCATACGGAACATTAAATTCTGTTTTTAGGAATCCTGGGAAGCCATCGCTAACAGTATCACTGATATGATCATATAGTTTAACAGCACTGTCTAGATCAAGTTCACTGCCATGCGGTAGTGCAGGTACTGCGGTAAAGTACACAGAGTCAGTGTCGCCGTAAATGATACAATCACCTACGTGGTCAAACTTACCAGTGAGCAATTCGTTGGTCTTGCCCGCCATAAAACGTGTAATGCGACGACCAGTTAGTGTTGTACTTTGGCCGATACGTTTATCGAAGAAGCGACAACCTGGATTAAGAATAGCGCCATACAAACTGTTCAAGTTAATCTTCTTAACTAGCTGTCGTTTGTCCCAGAACGCTTTTTCTTCGTCTGTGGTTGCTTCTTTCTTTTTTGCTTGCAGATCTTTACGCTCAGCATACCAACGTTCTAGTAGACCGGGTACAATACCTTGAAAGTCAGTTCTAAAGATAGTACCATTTGCACTGATGTTCCAAGGTTGACCGCTGTTAAAGATTAGGTTATAAACATCTGCCCCAGTAACTTCAACTGTAGCACCATCTTCCATGTCAAGTTTCATAACATGGTTGACATCTTTACTAGCAACGAATTCGAACTCGTTAGTACCAAACTTACCCAACCATGCATCAGCGAAACTGGCTTTTTCTAGTTTAATCTTGTTATTGATTTCTTCTTCTGTATAGTCCGGACGTAGCTGTCCAACAATAGTTTCAGCAGCCATGTTTAGCGCACGGAATACACTGGGATATAGGCTGTTAATGTCCATACTTCCTACCCAATCATGATAGCCTTTCTTTGGGAAAGCAACATAAGCGCCTGCTGCCTGTGTATCGCCCCTCTCGCTCCTATTGCGATCAGGTACTACGAATCCTCGACGATGTGCCTCATTAATAATTGCTTGTTCGGTTGTAGCAACAGCACCCATTGTTGTGGGCAACAACACAGTATTATCATGTGCAATGGTGTTAGCAAGATCAATGAACTGTAGCTTCTTGTCCAGCTTGTTAAGCAACACTGTATCTTGGATGTTGTATTCTAAGAACTTTTCAAAATCGTGATTGTAAAGTCTATCCAAACTACCTTCGTATGCAACCTTACGCTCGCCAATCTCCATCTCACCGATGTAGTCTAGTCGATAACTGTGGCGCTCTTCGTAGTTATATTTACGATATAACTGCATGTAGTCTAGATGTACACGCCCAACTAAGTCGTATGTTTGACGCTGACTACCATATGCTTCATACTCTCGTACTGTGGGCATTTGATCCCACAAGCAAAGTCTGCGTAGTTCATTCTTACCTAACACTTTAATGATGCGGTTGATAGTATAAGGAATATCATAACCTTCACTGTTCCATCCGCTTAGGATGTCAGCATCTTCGATAAGAACAAGGAATGTTTCGAGCATTTCCTTTTCTGTACGGAATAGAATAACCTCAGGAAGTCTACTAGCAATCGCTTGTGCTTGCTCCCAACTTAGTGTCTTAGGTGGTACAGCCAAACACACCATAGCTTCTTGCCACTGTAGATAAACACCAATGGCAGTGATAGGCATGAATGCTTCTTCCGGGTTGGCATAGCCGCGCTCAGGATCAAAGTCAACCTCAATATCCCAAAATGCTGTTTGCAGTTTTGGTGTATCGGCACCGCTATAGTGTTTAGCAATAGTTTTGTTTAGGGGTTTGATATCACTTTCAAACTTCTTAACTTGGCTATTAATAGCAACGTTTTTTCTGAAGTCTTTGATATTCTTACAGCGTATCTCGCTTACAGGATCGCCATATATGCTTCGATGGGTACCACGAGGATCTGCGATATAAAAGTTATATTCAGGTTTGTGGTCAATCAGTATTCTTTTACCGTTGACTCGTTCGACTACTCGAATAAAGTCTTTGGCCTTATCATAGAAGGCATCTACGTAACTCATGTATGTGTATTTCTCCAAGCATCATTTTAAGGCTGACGCACCACCAAGTATATTTAAATGTTTAAAGTGTCTTACCGACAGCTTCTAGAATAGTTTCGAGCTCGTCAAACTTATCACGCTCTTCACCAAACTTTGCCTTATGTGCAATTTTGATAGCTTTGTTTAGTGTAGCAGCCTTGATATCCATTTCTTCAGCAATGGCTTTAACTGTATCACTCAACCCTTCTTTAAGAGTTTCAATCTCATAGGTAACTTGCATGCCTTCGTCAATTAGGCGCTTAAGACGTGCTCGTTCTTCTTCATTAAAAGATCTGTTATATGCCATATGTTCCTCAAGTGTTTTGTGTGTTAATATTTATTTTAACATCGTTCATTATAACAGGATTCTGGTTTTTGTCAACTTCTATATAGTAAGAAGTTTTGAATCCTAGCATTTGGTCAAAGCTAATTTGTTCTAAAATATAACGATCCTTGATTTGGTTACCTTGTTCATCATATGCAACAAACTGATTGCCTATTTGATGTACTTCTATTCTAAGTTTGGGCATAATCTAACATTTCCTGGTAGTTGTTAAATTTAGTATAACCAAAAGCAGTAAAATCACTATGTGCAATATCATTGATGATACTAATCACCGAATCGTCATAAAACTTTAGAATAGACCTTATGGATTCTTGTTCATTGATACTTGTACTAGTCCCGAGACCGTTGCGCTTTAACCTAGGAAAAGAATCTAAATTTATATTGTATATAC
>Ga0208788_1000708_pt1 | contig 16338 bp, 11 predicted proteins | sample Wag4_2014_7_11_3_FD_187363 | JGI IMG/M metagenome (GOLD analysis project Ga0208788, IMG submission 187363) | Fresh water mixed with fracking chemicals microbial communities from Ohio, USA - Utica-2 Time Series FC 2014_7_11 (SPAdes) (version 2) ...
GGTGAGTCCCACGGGCGTGGTGACCACCCTGGCGGGGTCGACACTGGGGTATGCGGATGGCACGGGTGCCGCCGCGCAGTTTAGTGACCCGACTGGCGTGGCTGTCGATGGCGCCGGGAATGTCTACGTGGCTGACAATGGTAACCATCGCATCCGCAAGGTGAGTCCCACGGGCGTGGTGACCACCCTGGCGGGGTCGACACTGGGGTATGCGGATGGCACGGGTGCCGCCGCGCAGTTCGCTAACCCTTTTGGCGTGGCTATGGATGCCGCCGGGAATGTCTACGTGGCTGACCGAGACAACAATCGCATCCGCAAGGTGAGTCCCACTGGTGTGGTGACCACCCTGGCGGGGTCGACACAGGGGTATGCGGATGGCACGGGTGCCGCGGCGCAGTTTAGTAGCCCTACTGGCGTGGCTGTGGATGCTGCCGGGAATGTCTACGTGGCTGACAGAAAAAACGATCGCATCCGCAAGGTGAGTCCCACGGGCGTGGTGACCACCCTGGCGGGGTCGACACAGGGGTATGCGGATGACACGGGTGCCTCCGCGAAGTTCGCTAATCCTACTGGCGTCGCGGTAGATTCCATTGGAAATATCTACGTGGCTGACAGAGAAAACCATCGCATCCGCAAGATTCAGCAACCCTGACCGACACGCAAGGACGCCCATCCGCACAGCCAACGCGCCACGCGCCGAGTGGGTATGGAGGCAGGGTCAACTTATTCATCGATGCGCCTTGCCAAACAATCTTCACGATTGGCGGCCAAACATTCTTTACCGTGACACCAAGCGCGATCCTTGCCCACCTTCAGGCCACCACCCACCGTGGTAGGTAGCCAATAATCACCCCCTTTTTTCCGTATATAACAATGACGGCTCCTTTAGCCGCTGCCGCTCGGACCCCCGGGCGGCACGGCGTTCCGAAGTGCTTGATTTCGTTGAGACCTTTTTGTACGCAGGCGGTACGGATCTCGAAAAGCCGTTACGCTGGGCGGCAGGGTGCCTGAAGCAACCGGATGGTCGGGCGGGCGAGGCGGACGTCATTTTGATTTCAGATGGCGTGTCGTACTTCTCGCAGGCGTTTCTGGATGAGTGGGCGGCTGCTCAGGCGCAGTTGGGGTTTCATACGTACGGGGTGCTGATTGGGTCGCTGGCGCAGTTGCCGGTGATGCAGCAGGCGATCGCACAGGTGGCTTACGTGCCGGACTTGCTGAACGACGCGGTGGCGACGGATTTGCTGTTCCGGCAGTAGAAGTTGCGTCAGGGTGTGACCGTGGCCCTGGCGTGGCGGTTGGCACGGTCTGTTTAGAAAGAGGTGGTTACATGTCACTGGCAAAGATGGCTGCACTGGCGATGAATGTCGCAATTGATGTGGTCAGGGAAGTGCTCGTGGATAAAATGACCGGCAGACGCGGAAAGTGATGCCGGTGTCCGGGTGTACCGGACGTATTGGGTAAAAGAGTTAGATTTACAGATAACAAAAGAAAGCCGTGGCGGCCATTCGGGGCTGCTGCGGCGGGTGTCTGGATCCTTCTTTTTTTTAGGTTTTTTGGGTCGGCGCGTGTGTCGAGAAGACCACCCGTCAGATTGACTGATTGTTTGTGCAATGTTTTCAACATTCGGCCGTCTGTGGCATCGTTGCGTGGTTGTTTGCGTCATGATGGTGCCGGAGTCAGGCAGCCCGATCGATCAGTCTGACGGTTCTGACGTTGCTTTTGTGAAGACTCCGGCTCGGGAATATGGGATTTTGTCTGTTGAAAAAGGAGCAAGTACCGTGCAGGTCGAGCCATGTTTCATCGCCATCAAAGAGACCGAGCAAGAGGATGTCGCAGATTGGATATCGTCCGAGGTTTGGCCCTTTCACAGCAACCAACGCCCGACACGTCAGCAAGTGGCCGAGGCTTGGGAGCAGGGGTGTTATATCGGCCCGGACGTACTTGGTTTTTGGGTCGAGGTGGATGGCGAACGGGTCGGTCTCTTACGGATTCAGGACCTCAGCGAAGGTAACAGCAATCCAACCTTCGATCTGCGGCTGCTTGACGCGGCACGCAACAGGGGGGTCGGTACGGCCTGCCTGCGCTGGCTGACAAACCACGTCTTCGAGACTTTCCCTCAATACGCGCGAATGGAGGGCCAGACACGCGAAGACAATATTGCCATGCGCCGTGTATTCAGGCGCTGCGGTTACGTCAAGGAAGCGCACCACAGGGCTGCCTGGCCCAGTGGTGAAGGGCGTCTGATGGCCTCAGTCGTTTATGGCATTCTGCGCGAAGACTGGATGTCAGGCCATACCACACCGGTAAACTGGGAGGACGAACCCGAATGAAGAACCGTGATTCGAGTAGGAAGATGCATCCCTAGTCAACGTTTATCAGTAAAAAATCGTGATGCAGACCCCTTGCACAGTATGCCGGCGGGCTAAATGAAATGGCTGAACCAGCCTCAAGGCGCCATGTATCTGACGCCAATCAGAATCGCACCTTTGCTCTCTTGGCAGCAAACGTGTAACCATTATTCTTCTGCGAGCCCTGATAAATGCGCATCCATCGTTTCACCTCTCCGCAAGCCAGACACTTCGCGGCCTCATTTTTGCCGTCAAGCTCACACTTCAGTGTATTTTCAGGTGAGACAGCGTATTAACGGTATGACCAATTTTACGCGCAGGTGCGTTTTTCGACTTGCGCGCTGCGGCTTCTTCGACAGTGAGTCCGAGGTGGGCGATGACATTGCCTGCCGTCTCGCTGAGTGTCACCTTTGTCTCTGTGCTATGGCGTCGTCAGGCGTGATTCACCATCGCTCATCCTAAGGGTGCAGCCATCAAAGCGTCATCCTCTTCGCACGTATCAATACCGTGTGCTGGCTTTTTCTTGGGGACGTTCAGCACCGAAGCGGATTACCTTCTAAGGCTTCTGCGCAGGCGGGCTCAGGCCTGAACTGGGCGATTGTTAGCGGGGATGTAATGCCGCGTTTTTTCGGGGGTTGAAAACTGTGCGTGCAGATTTGATTGTCGAGGTTTAGCAGGCGCGCTCGGCGTTGACCGACGCAAACCCCGCAGGCAAGAACGACCCGCAACACCACCGCGCCACCTTGACGCAGGCGCAGAGGTGGCACGGTGGCTGACGAGCGCTCTTAACCCACGCACATTCGCAGGCCAGCACAGCCTGCTGTGCAAAAACTCCGACGCCACTAGCAACGGGTGCCGGCCAAAAGAGTAAACGGTCAGTGGCGCAAACAATGAAGCGACCGGAACCACCGAAAAGCAGCGGCGGAAGCCGGTGTCTCACTTGAGTCAGCCGAGTCGCCGGTGCCCGCGAAGGGGTCCAGTGAAGCGTTGGCTCTGTGCTTCAGGCAGTTGATGACCCACTTTGCTGGCTGTCAATGTGCGCAGGGCTGTTTTGGGCGGGCCTGGCGGGTATACTGAACCTGGCAAAGTGGGATGATCATCGTGACGTTCCATCCGTGGGGCTACCGTTGGTGGTGGTACGCGCTGCGCGCCTCGCTGAGGCGATAGGAGAATTCATGGACCGAGGCGTACTTGCCCCCATCGTCCAGACCATCGTCACGACCGCGCTGGTCGTGATGGCGCTCGCGGGGGTGTCGCGCTCCGCAGCCCGGCGCCGCCACCTTGCGACCGGCACGCCGGCGCGACGTATCCTCGCTTACCCGCGCTGGGTGGTGGGGCTCGGGCTGGGATGCGCGGTGTTATTTTCCACCTTCGCATGGTTCGCCTGGCACGCGCATCCCTCGCGCGGCGGGCCGATGGTCGCCCTCGTCTTTATCGGGTTTGGCCTGCTCGGCGTCGTGCTGGTCATCTCCGTGCTCGCAGACACCTTCGTCGTCGACCAGACCGGGCTAGAGCGGCTGCGTTTCGGTCGCGCGCGACGCATCGCCTGGGGCAATCTCGTGCGGGTCTCGGAGCCCTGGGGCGGGCCCGGCATCCGCCTCGAGGCGCGTGACGGCACGACGCTCGAGGTGGCCGAGATGGTTGACGGCTTCGGAGTGCTGTGCGACGCGCTCCTCACCAAGGCCCCAGCCGACATGCGGGTGGAGGCAGAGGCCTCCGCCTGCGTCTTGAAGGGCGCGACCTTGACGCCCGAGCCGTTGCAACGGGCCTATGCGCGCTGGTTCGAAACGGAGGAGGCCGAACCCCCGCCGGCTCTGTCACCGGCCGACCTCGCAGTCGCCTTGGGGCGCGCCTTCGCAGCCCGCCTGCTGTGGTCCCGAGGGAGCTTCGTTCCCTTGGAGGCCCGCTGGACGGTCGCCGGAACGCCCCGCATCTCCCATGGCGAGCCCCGCGGCGAGGACCCCGGTTACGCTGCGTTGCGCCTGGAAGGGCGCGAGGTCATCATCACCACCGACGAGGGGACGTTCCGGGAGAGCCTGGACGACTAAGTACGTGCTCCCGCGCGGGCCCAAGGTTCGGCGTCGTGGCCTCGAAATCAGGCCGCCAAGATGGTATGCAGTCAGGTCGCTGGGGCGGTCACGGCGAGCAGCGTCAGGCCCGCCATTAGGCGGCAGGGCAGCTGAGGTTCACGACGTGGTTCCTTGACTTTGAGCGGACTGGGATGTACCTGTTCGAGGCGCGAACATTGCCGTGTTGACGTGGGCGGTGAGGGCTAAGGACGGGAACCGGCCCGTCGGCGCAAACAGCCAGTTCACGTCGATCCACGATGCGCGTCGCTCGATACTGGTCAACAATGCTTAACCGATAATTAACAGAAAACTGGGTGCATTGTTACCGTACTGGAACCTTCGCTGTCTGATGATAGGGTGGATGAGTTTGGGAGGAACGAAAACGATGACCATCATCGCATTGCGTCTAAGGCAGGGTATTGAGCGTGCAGTTCGGCGCATCGGGCCCGCGCAAGAACAATTAGCGAAAACGGCAGTATGACCTGGTGATCGGTGTGCGGCCAATTCGCTGGAGGTGTGGTTGAACGCTGCGGGAGCGAAGCCTGGTACGCACGGCTGGTATCAAGATTTATATACCCGAGGGGATACCGCTGTGCCAGGGGTTCTGGCAGACATGCGCAGGGTCGTCACAGCAGGTTTCAGGGACACCGAGGTCAAACCATATGCATATTATACGCCCGACGCATCGTGGCTTCGTAATGCTCTGAAATTGATCGGTCACAATCACCCCATCTGGCCTTTTAATTGAGCAAACGGGGCCCACCGTCGGCCGTGGTCTTACGCCTGGACGTTCCGGGACTCGGTGCGCGTCGTCAACAAATCTTTACGGTTCCCTGCCGCCGGGGCTGACCACCACCGGCCGTTCCCAGTCGCGATAGTCGATGACGACGCTTGCACGCAGTTGTGGCGTACAACGCGCCAGGTATATTCGTTGACCGTCCACGTAGCGCCAGTTTTCGGGTGCCGCTGGGTCCGGTGAACATCCGTCACGTGTGGCCATGCGGGCAACTGAGACCTCGAAGGGTACGGCCAAAAAGATCGAGAAGTCCCAAACTGGGCGCAAAGTTTCCCGGTGCAGAAAAATGCCGTCGAGCAGGAGCACATCACCTTGGCGGGCGGTCTCCTCGGGCGCAAGCACGGGCGCGTCCGAGCGATGGTCGAACGCAGCCCGGCGATAGCGTCCCGAGCCACCGGGCCCAAGTGGGCCCAGCAGCTTGGTGTGCAGGGCCGCGTAATCGTATGAGTCCTCGAAGAACCCTTCGGGTGAGTGGCGCCCGCGACGGTAGCGGGCTTCGCGCGGCTGGTGAAAGCTATCTACGCTGGCGCGAATCGTCCGCCGGCCGAGGGCAACAAGCCGGGCAGCCAGGTCGTCAGCGAAGGTGGTTTTACCGGCACCGTCAACGCCGTCTATCGCGACGCGCAGGACGCCGGCAGTGGGGATGGCGTCAATCAGTTCGGCCAACTGGACGAGCAAGGCGTGGCGCACGGGCGCTAGAGCTGGATGAAAGGCTGGTGGCATGGCGTTATAATAGACTGGGGTGCTGCTTGTGGCAACGCGAGTCGCAGTGGCGCCCGGGCTATGGCCAGTGCTACACCCCGTCGATGCCGCCCCGCGAGGCGCGGTGCGTAGACTTGGCCGGCGTGGAAAGCTACCGCGTGAAGGAGGCCGCGGAAAAGAAAGGTGAGGAGCGTGCTCTGGTGTTAATGGTGTTGTAAATCCGCACCTTTTTGGCAGTGCAGGGCTGTTACACCCCAAATTGGTAGCACCGAAGGCGTGCGATCAGCTTGGCGTCACCGTTGGGGGTCAAGAAGTATAATTTTTTACCCATGCAAGATGGCAGCCATGGGGATAGAGCCCCCAGGCTGCCTTGTCGCCGCATTCACGACGACGCATTTAGCGTCCCTGATTTTCGGTGACATGTCCAGTCTTGTTCGGCAAGCTTTTGCAACAAGACAGTCACCGTCAGTTCAATTGTGCCCGTTGTCGTGTTGTGGTCCGTGTTTGCCGCACCTGTGACCGTGGCAACCGGTATTGCTTTGGCGAATGCAGACGCCTGGCCAGAAAAGAGACCTGGCAGCGTGCCGGCGTCAGATACCAACGAACGCTTTCTGGCGCCCGTGCCCATGCACTGCGCCAGGATGCATACCGCAAGCGACTTTTGGAGAAAGTGACGCATCAGGGTTCAATTCAGGCTATCTCGTCTGGCACAGTGGATTCGGTGGTGACGAAGGTGGGCCCCCTTCAGTCATCACCGTTGACCCAACCTGACTTTGACCGGCCGATTTGTGATTCGTGCGGACGCGTGTGTTCACCATTTGCCCGGTTGAGGTTCCTGCAAGGTGGTGTACCGCGTTGGTCACCCTTTGCCGCGTCATTCAGAACGGAGACGTCATGATTCCCAAAGAAACCGAGGCCACAATCGTTCGGCTGTTCCACGTGGAGCAGTGGAAGGTGGGCACGATTGCAAAGCAACTCACGATCCACCACGAGACAGTCCGACGCGTGCTGAAGCAAAACGGCATCGTGCCGCCGGAACGTCAGCATAAGGCAAGCAAGTTAGACCCTTACATGCCCTTTGTGATGGAAACCTTGGGCAAGTACCCCAAACTCACTGCCAGCCGGCTCTACACAATGGTGCGGGAACGGGGCTACAGTGGTGGCTATGACCACTTCCGGTTCATGGTGCGTCGTGTTCGCCCACGTCCAGTGCCTGAGGCTTATCTGCGGGTGCGCACCTTGCCCGGTGAACAGGCACAGGTCGACTGGGCCCACTGTGGCAAGCTCAAGATTGGCAACGCCGAACGGCGTCTGCTGGCCTTTGTTATGGTCCTGTCATATTCCCGTCGCATATTTGTGCGTTTTTACCTGGGAGACGCCACGGATAATTTTTTACGCGGCCACGTCGCAGCGTTTGAAAGCTTTGGTTGTGTGCCAAGGGTATGCTTGTATGACAACCTGAAAAGCGCTGTCCTGGAGCGTCGCTGTGACGCCATCCATTTCAATCCGACCTTGCTGGCTTTGGCCAATCACTACCGTTTCGAGCCGAAGCCCGTGGCGGTGGCGCGCGGTAATGAAAAAGGGCGTGTCGAGCGTGCCATCCGGTATCTGCGTTCGGCTTTTCTTGCAGGGCGCGAGATTGTCGACCTCGATACATTGAACGCACAGGTGCAGGCTTGGTGTGAAAGCGAAGCCCGTACCAGAAACTGCCCTGGGGTCGAGCAAATGACGGTTGCCCAGGCATTTTCTGAAGAGCTTGCGAAGCTTCTGCCTTTGCCTGCCGATGCGTTTGCCGCGGATGAACGCTTGGCGGTCAAAGTGGGCAAAACGCCATATGTCCGTTTCGACCTCAACGATTACTCAGTGCCATTCATCCACGTTCGCAAAACCCTGCAAGTGCTGGCGAGCCTTGAAACCGTGCGTATCCTGGACGGGGCCACGGTGGTTGCCACTCACACCCGTAGCTTTGACAAAGGTGCGCAGGTGGAGGACCCTGACCACGTGGCTGGCTTGGTCGCTGCCAAGCAACAAGCGCGTCAGAGTCGTGGCTTGGATCGCCTTCACCATGCCGTGCCAGCCAGTCAAGCCATGTTTATGGCGCTGGCAGCGCGTGGCGGCAACATTGGTGCCATGACCAGTGCACTGCTGAATCTGCTGGATGCCTATGGCGCGGAGGCGCTGAACAAAGCAGTCATCGAGGCCACGGAGGCAGGGGTGTTACACAAGGCAGGTATCCAGCAAGTGTTGGATCGTCACGCCCATGAGCGCCACATGCCACCACCGGTTGCGGTGAGGCTGCCCAATGATCCACGCGTGCGTGACATTGTGGTGCGGCCCCATGCGCTGGAACTGTATGACTCGGTAGGGCGCGGTGGTGTAGAGGAGAACGTGTCATGAATCAGTTCAAGGAACGCGCCAAGGCGCTGGGTCTACACGGTTTGCTGGCTCATTGGGATGAATGGGGTGCGGCGTCCTGGTTGGAGCGGCTGTTGGAAGCTGAAGAAGCCGAACGGGGGCGGCGCAGTTTTGAGCGTCGCGTGGCGGAAGCACGCCTTGGCCACTTCAAATCGCTGGCTGATTTTGACTGGCAATGGCCGAGCAGGATCGATCGGGCTTTGATTGAGGAACTGTTCAACTTGTCGTTTCTGGAGGATGCGAGCAATGTTGTGCTGGTTGGCCCCAATGGTGTTGGTAAGACCATGTTGGCGCAGAATCTGGCATACCAGGCGTTGCTTGGTGGGCATACAGCGTTGTTTACAAGCGCAAGCGCGATGCTCAATGAGTTGGCGGCCCAAGACGGCAGTTATGCGCTCAATCGGCTGTTGAAGCGGTATACACAGGTGCGAGTGTTGGTGATCGACGAGGTGGGTTACTTGTCGTATGACAGCCGCCATGCGGACTTGTTGTTTGAGGTTGTCACCCGTCGTTACCAGCAGCGGTCAACCATTTTGACGACGAATCGGCCGTTTTCGGAATGGAACGAGGTGTTTCCGAATGCGGCGTGTGTGGTGACCTTGGTGGATCGCCTCATGCATCGGGCTGAGATTGTTCACGTGGAAGGACAATCCTTCCGGCTTAAAGAGGCGCAGGAACGCAGCGCTGAGCGTGAATCCAGGCGCAAGGTGCAGCGCAAAAAAAGGGGTGATGCAGCATGAATCCCGATGTCAGTTTCCACGTGGATCCCCAGCAATTAAAAGCCATGCGAGCCAAACTGGAGGAACTTGAATTAAGCCTTGGCGCCCTTAATGGCCTTGCAAGCCGTTGTTATGACGACACGTTGTTGTTGGCACGGCAATTGGGGGTACTTGGTGACACGGCGTGGCGTGCTGGTTTCAGGTCATCCGTGATGCTTCCACCTGATGATGATGAGATACCGTTTTAACGTATAAGGGCAATTTCCGCATCCCGTGACAGGGGTGCGGTTTTTTTCATGGATGCAGTCAAACAAGTCGCGTCGCGTCCCAAAGACGATGTTTGGTACTCACTGAATGTGGGTGGCGCCAGAGGAGGGCTCCCGACTGCCCGCAGCTTGCGAGGACAGACGGGATACCGGCGGTGACCGGGCCCACCCCGGTAACTGCCATTTTGACTATGACGCGACACCTGCCGGTCAACGCTGAGCGTGGCACCTCAATCTCGGCGACGAAATCTGCACACCCAATTTGCAACCACCAAAAAAACGCGGATTTACACCCCCGCTAACATTCGGCGTCTGGCTGGCAAAGCGCACCCAAAATAGCATCGCTGGCGGCTTGTTTTCACGCGGTGCCGACCACGCACAAAAAACGCAGAAATATGCGCTCGAAGACGCAAGATTCAAGCTTAATCATACGATAACCTCACCACAATATTTAAGTTAAATAAGGAGCATGACATGACAATGGTGAATGGTTCCGTGTCGCGGGTGGCTTTGCAGAATGCGACGGCGCGTACGCAGCAGGCCCCGGTGGCGTCACATGGTTTGATGCCGGCAACGGATGTTTTGTGTCGTGATGGGCGGTATCTGAGTGAATATCGTGAAAAGGCGAATGTTCGGATTGATGCGGCGAAGGATGAGGCCAGTAAAGCGCGGCGCGTGGTTAATGTGTTGGGGGTATCCGGGGGCGGTTTGGGTGTGACTGGTGGATTGTGGCTGTGGGGGCAGGGATTGGCTGCGGTGCCGTTGACGGCGTTTCTGGTCGGTGTGGGCTTGACGGGTGCTGCGATTGCGCTTCGCTTGGCGTCCGATGCCAAGGTTGCGAGTGTCACGCGACGGGCGGAGGCGCAATTTCAGCGTGACCGGCAGGCTTGCGAGTCTTGAGGCGGATCCAGGGGGCGACGCGCGCGCGGTGCCCCCTTCAGCTTGCCTCAGTGTCTATTACAAGATTCGTTAGCCCGACTGACGCACACCGCGCAGTGATGCATTGGTTCTTGCTCAAAACTTAAGTGACAAACTTCAAACATGCCCTGATTGAACGGCAGCCAGCGTTCGATTGCCAAGCAAGTCCTCTTTTCGATATTGGCGCACACGTTTCTGTTGCGATGCACCTTTGTGCGTCAGGGCTTGAGCCCATTGAGCGTGAACGCGTTGGGGGTCGCCTGGCGAATGCCCAAGGGGAGCAATTCGAAAGCGGCCTGTGACTGGGGGTTGTCCGGAAGTGTGATGGTCAGTTTCCCATTTTGAATACTGTCCGGTATACGCCAGAATTTTTGCCCGTTACCGTCAATGGTGATAATCACTTCGTCGCGTCGTGAGGGAATCGGTGAGGCGGTGATCTCGAGGCGATGGGTTCCGGTACGGTTAATATTGGTGCGTTGGATGGCTTCAATGACTGTGGTGGCTGCGATGAGGGACAGTGCCGGGGTTCTGGAAAGGGAGATGTTGAGGATCTGATCACTTTCGCAGCGTAAGCCGCCAGGTGTTCGCCCTGATGTGGTGATGAGCAGGTTGCCCCAATCAGTCCGAGCGGGGTTGAGCGCAGGCAAGGTCCCTTCAAAGAATCCCTCTGCATTGCTGGTAACCGTCAGGTTGCTGCCGGCACCATTATTGGATTGTGAGTCGACCAGGCGAATGGTCGCGTTGGTTAGGGCAGCACCTCGTGGGTCGGTGGCTACGCCACCCACGAGGAGACTGGTTGCGGCTTGGGATGGGTATCCGGTCGCGGGAATCAGTGCTAGATTGATGCGAGACAGTCCACTAGCCGGGTTGATGGAGCAGGCGAGTCGTACGGGCAAGAACCCGTCGCTGCTGACCCGAAGGTGATAAGTGCCGCTTGGCACATCTTTGAAGCCATAGCATCCTGCTTCATCAGTTGTGCCTGTGAGTTTCAGTTCTTCAAGTTCGACGGCCACACCGGATCGTCCGCGCCATTGTTGGTTCGCTTCAAGCGCGGCGACCTTGCCAACCAAGGTGCCAGGCGTAAGGGGTGTGCCGCGATTGGCGAGCGTAAAGGCGTAGGACGCCAGGGCGATCGCCTGGGGGATTGCTGCATTCGGAGTCAGACAACTGCAGACGAGGCCGGTCAGACAGACGCTCACCGTGCGAGCGATCACCCGCATCATTCTTTGAGCAGCACAAAATTGGACACATTGACCAAGTGTCCCGTTCCCAAGGTCACCGTCGTCGGCGCCGGATCACTGGCGTAGCCGGACTTGCGCACGGAGACATAGTATTTGCCCTGTGCCAGCCCACCAATCTGATAGGCCCCATTCGTGCCTGTCACAAGTTCCGCGCGCTGGGTCCCTGTCATTGGCCGGATGGTCACAGTTGTCCCAGCCAAGGGCTGGATGGCGTTATCCGGTATGACCAGCACGGTAACGCCTGTAATGGTTGCTGGCCCTGGAGCAAGATTATTGACAATCACCTGCGCCGTTACCGGTGTGTCGGTAGCACTGGCGAATGGCGTGGTGCTCGCTGCCACGCCACTGGGTGTCGGTACTCGAGATGGTTTCAAGGACGCCAACACGGCTACCGACGCTTGAGTGGGCTCAGACGGAAACGCGCTCAGCGGCAGGGGTGACACATACCCTGACGGCAACGGTGTTGGTGATTCGGGTCGCGGCGGCCTCGACAGAGGCACTACAGCCGCTGACGCCCGAACCACTGGTTTGGCGCCAGCGGCTGCGAGTACCTTGCCGGCTTGGTTGCCATTTTTAGGCAGGGGCGTACGCACCGGCTGCGCCACGCACGCTGTGATGGATAGGATCAGGCAAACGACAGCACCGGGACGTGTGATAAACATCTTGGAGGCCTCTTGGCACATCGAAAGAAACGGGGACACCTTGGCGCGGTGTCCCCGTTCAATCGATAACTACAGGTTGTTGACGGTGGCAGGATCCGCCACGTTCTTGTTCATCGCTTGGTTCTTGGTCGCATCCGTGAAAGGATTGAGCAAATTGAAGAAGGTGGTAGTCGCCCCGAAGGTGGCACCTACCCCGCCACCTAAGGTCAACGCGGCCCCACTTTCTTTACGCAGGCGGTAATCAATGGTGATCGGTGTGGTAAATGTGTCTGCACCACCAAACGCTGCCGGCGGATCAATCGAAAAGCGCGCGGTAACCGAACCATCCGCGTTCTGGGTTGAATCAGCCCCCGTGACAAAACTCCACACCGTGTTGGCGGATTGCCTGACAGAGGCTCCTGTGCCTGTGTATTCAGCGATGATGCTGTCGGTACCGGCAACCGCCGTTGCAACCGGCGCAGCCGCTTTGAATGCCGTCAAGGTGGTGCCTGAGCCCACGATCACCCGGTCAAGGAAATTGTCAGTTGTCTCGTTAACCCCTGCCATGATCTGCAAGGTCCTGGTGGTTCCGGCAACCGTGCGTTCCAGCCTGAAGCGGTTGTCAGCCGTCCGGGTGGCGTTCACGAGACCAAAAAGGCCTGTGTAATTGTTGATGAAACCCAACAAAGTTTCAAGATCCATGCTGGCACTGGGAATGCCGATGGTAATCGGCGCCCCGCCATCAACCTTTAGCACGAGCTTGTCAGTGGTGGTGAGCCCCAACGACGTGCCGACCGGCGGCAACGGTGTTTCCGTCCCCGTGATGGTGGCTTTGGCGGCTGCAGCAACCATGTCGGTTTTGGTGGTATCCGTCAGGGTGAAACGCCCTAACGCCGTGGAACCGGTCGGAGTCAACACCAGGGTTACCCGAGCAAGGCCATCGTTGGCGCCCCCCAAATCAGTGATGGTCTTCGATGTGATGGTAAACGCTGTTGTATCCACGTTGGCCACCGTCAAGTTTCCAGAATCGGCGGGTGCCACGGTTTTAGTCAAGTCGGCGGATACCATCCGCGCAGACAGCCCGGTGATTGCAACATTGTCACCATTGTTCAGGGTTACCGGCGCGACAACGTTGACCTGTACAGACGCTTGACCGTTTGATCCACCTTGACGCGTCGGCAGACTCATTCCGCGAATCGACCACTTGCCGTCCGCTGCTGCAGGCTGACTAATGTTGGCAGCGGTCAAGGTGACCGGCGCTTGGGCTACCCCACCCACCGTGGGTGTAACCGTGACGGAACCGATCGTGCTGCCAACCGGTGCTGTACCCGCTAATTCCATGTCTTGCGAGACAGAGGTGCTGCTGTTGGCGATCGTAATGCGATACTGCGCCGTTTCGCCACCCAAAAACGTTGCTGAATTCATTCCGGCTGTCGTAGTATTATCCACCAAAGCACTGTTAACCGCGTAAGACACATCCGTATCCAAGTCCGCCTGTGTATACACGGTCACAAAGGAACCCGAGGCGGCAGTGGCTTGAAGGGCTTGGCCAAACGGTACAATCCTTGCGGTAAAGGTGTTCGCTGGCAAGGTGAATGGAATCCGGAAAGTTACGGTCCCTCTTTGCAAGGTGGTGGGGGTTGCATCGGTGATTATCACCGTGTTTGGCAAGACGCCATAGGTTTTGCCCCCGCTGCTAAGCTCAATGTAAAACTCATCGACCCGACTGGACATGTTCGTTGCTTCAAGTGTTGCGACCGTATCCATCGGACCATACGACCCGTTTGGGAAAGATGGCGTGCCGGGCCTTGTGAACGCATCGCACTGCGCATTCACGACGAGACTGGTCGAAGTCAATGCCAACGCTTTGACTTCGGTTGATTCCAGTTTCACCCCGCCGGGTGATGTACCGCGCGCCGTGACCTGTACCTGCGAAGGAGACAGTGCGCTCACAGCGATGCTTGGCAGCGATGCCGTGTAGAAGCCGTTGGCATCGGCGGTGACCAAGGGCAAATTGAAGCCGTTTGTTCCCGCATTGCTCAACACTTTGACCGTGGCACCACCGAGTGCCGAGCCGCGTGGATCCGTCACAACACCTGTAATGATTGCCGTCTGGGTACCGTTGTTACCCTGTAAAACCCTTTTCGGCGCTGCCATCGCGATATTGACCCGCGAAACGCCCGCAACCGGTGACAACGTTACCTGCAAGCTGCTCTCATTGAAGCCTTCCTTTGTCGCCGTCAACAAGACGTTGCCACTCGGCAAGCCGCCCATCGTGTAGCGTCCTTCCGCATCCGTCACTGCCGTGCCGGATACTCCTTCCGCACGCACGGTCGCTCCCACGACCGGCACAAAGGCTTTACCGTCAAAGGAAGCGATTACCCCGCTGACGGTGCCCACAGGCAGAACCGGTACTGATTGGGGTTGGCGTACAGCCTGCTTCACCGACGCTCCCTGACTTTGATCAAGCATGGCCGCCGGCGCGCAAGCGGATGCGGCAAGTGCCGCAGCAACGGCAACAAACAAGACCTTGGATGGTTGACGACTGGAATGCCGCATAAGGGATATTCCTCCTTTTTTTGCCTCTAAGCACGCAGGGGACTCTGAAAACATTGGGTGATTCGGCCTAAAGGCTGCCAGTTAACGAAGTTCACCCTCGATGCCACAAATGTCGCCGCGGTGGCTCTATTAAAGGCTATACCCAGTAACCTTGGCTGTGATCACATTACAACCCTTGCGAACCCGGCAGATTTGATGATCGGTTTATCAATCCGACGACACGGTTCACAACATATCAAGCATCTGTAGCGGCTCTCGATGTGCCATTGTCAATCGGGACCTTGACGGATAATGCGTAAACCCCGTTGGCTCGCGCTTTGCTGAACCCTTTCACCGTTCAGAACCTCACGCCTGGCCCGATGGTTTCTGGCGTAAAACAACTGCGCCCAATGGCGGTATCGATCAATGTGGACATCCGTTGGACTCCGCCAATGTTTCAATCATGCGCGCCGTTGATGACACAAGTGATGACGGCATTATTTTTTTTTGATGACTACCAGGGAAATGTCATCCAACACACGGTTCGCCCACAACAGACTCTCCTCCAACAAGCGCGATCGAATCGTGGCACTGTCTTGCATGCCGTGCTGCTTGAGCGCCAGACACAATCGATCCATATCCCACTGTTCACCCTCTTGATTTTGCACCTCGATCAAGCCATCCGTGTAAAACACCAGCACGTCGCCTGAGCGCAGGGCAAAGGTCTGTTCAACCGTGAAAGGGGTTGAGTCAGGCAATAAAGCAACCCACGGGCCATCGGTTACAATCCGTTCGACCTGATTGGATGCCTGACGATAAATCAGGATGTCAAGGTGCGCACCGCAATGCACGAATTGCCCATCCCCTGTATGCTGCAGCACGGACATCGTCATGTGATCGCTCGTCTTCAAGCGATCGCGAATGTTGTGAAACAACACATGATTCAAGCCGTCATAAAGGGCCTTGGGCGTCATTCGTGGCTGGGCGGCCAACGCACCGAAACAGCTCTGTGCCATCATCATAATGAGCCCCGGCGTGAGTCCGTGTCCGGTGACGTCACCAACGCCTACCCAAAATTCGTCCGATGCCCCGGCAGGAATGATCTCGACAAAGTCGCCACCCACTTCCTCAGCCGGAACCATGCTGAGCGCCACATCAAAGGTATCGAGGTGTGGCGGCACGGGTAGAAGACTGGTTTGAATCCGGGACGCAATTTCCATCTCGCGGCTCAGTCGTGCTTTCTCCGCGCGAGATTGCGCCTGCTGCCGCATAATCGGCGTCGCGATGTGCCCCGACGCGATTCGGCTCGCCAGCACGACCAGAATGACCTCGATACCCACCAGTGCGAGGGCAAAGAGCCACAGACGCTGTCGCACGGCCGTTGAGAGTGCCGTCGCTGTGGGAGCCATCGCCAGACTGGCACGCGAAGCCGCTGCCAGAGCCGAACGTTCAACAACGGCACGCGTTTCAATAACTGCCGCTTCACATTTTTGGCGCATGGCCGTTTCAGCCTGAGAAGCATAGACATTTCCGATAGGACGCAATGAGGAGACGGCCCCTGCTGCAATGGACTCGGAGCGCGTCTTCATTTTGCGCACGGCTTCATTTGCAATGGTGAGGGCCTGGCCATTCATGGCCGCGACGGCCTGGCGGGTGTTGTTTGCCGCTTGTTCGCGCATGGTTGC
>Ga0208788_1000709_pt1 | contig 16323 bp, 15 predicted proteins | sample Wag4_2014_7_11_3_FD_187363 | JGI IMG/M metagenome (GOLD analysis project Ga0208788, IMG submission 187363) | Fresh water mixed with fracking chemicals microbial communities from Ohio, USA - Utica-2 Time Series FC 2014_7_11 (SPAdes) (version 2) ...
ACTCATGGGCAACGATATGGTGAAAGTAGCTGCTGAGTTGCGCACGCCCTTGATCCTCAGCGCGTCCCCGCCAAAGCCGAATGAAGGCCTCTTGAACAGCATCTTCTGCAAGGGCTCGGTCCTGCAGGAGCCGAAACGCCAAGGAGAACGCACGCGGCCTGAGATGCGACACCAGCTGCTCGGCGTGCTTGCGCGCATCTCGGCCTGCGCTGGCGCGGGCACGAGCCAAGAGACTCCACCCTTCAGCGCGAGAGAGACTAGCGGGCACTGCAGTCACGACGGTACTCCACCAGACGCCCCTGCTCATCCTTTACGGGAATATCCGTGCAGCCCACAGGAGGAATAGAGGGAGAAGACTCCACCACGATGGGTGCGATCACGGTTTTTACCGGCTGCACCGAGTAGAGGGGAGAGTGGTAGCTGAGCAACAAGGGAGGGGGAGCGGCCACCCAAGTGACCGCAGGCGACCAGTGCTTGTGACGATGCCAGTGCCGCTCGCGGACTCTCACCGTGCCATGCACCACCACCGGATGGGCCACAGGCCCCGCATAGACCATAGAGGAGTGAACCGTTGGGGTGTTGAGCGACCGCACCAGAGAGACACCCGCTAAGGCGGTGAGCGCACCTTGCTCACGCTCACCCCAGGCGAGTGCGGGCTTCGCAAGGAAGAGAAGGCCTGCGGACACAAGACCAAGCCGCAAGAGAGACGTTAGAGGCATACCCATGGCGCCACCCTATTGCCCGGGTGGGGATGGTGGCGTGGGCGGTGCAGGTGATGCAGGTGGTGCAGGTGGTCCAGGTGGCTTGGGCGGGCGTGGCATCTCTTTGAAGAGACGCTCGCGCTCCTCAGGACTGAGCTTAGCCCAGATGCGACGCCGCTCTTCTTGAAGCACACGGCGCTCTTCGGGGGACATCCCCTCGATGATGCGGCGCCGCTCTTCGCGCCACTTCTGACGATCTTCGGGCGACATCTGCTTCCAGTCCCCGCGGGCCTTTTCAGTGAGCTGCTTGCGCAGCTCGGGAGGCAACTGCTCGATGCGGGCGCGCATTTCGGCCTTTACCGCTTGACGCTGTTCAGGGGTGAGGTCTTTGAGCTGAGCACGCAAGGCTTTCATGCGCTCACGCCGCTGCTCAGGCGTGAGGGACAACATGTCTTGGGGGTTGGGCAAGACCAGGCCAGGGGGCAGCGCAACAGGAGCAGCGGGCGGGGGCGGAGGGACCTGCGCCCAGGCCTGTGCAGTGATGGCCAAAAGGGCCGCGGCAAGAGAGGTTCTGAACAACATGGTGGGGACTCCAATTGAGTGGTGTAACTCTTAAACCCCCGAGGCACATCAATCCTTACGCTAGACCTTGTAATAACCCCGATACCAGTCCACAAATCGCTGAATGCCCGTACGCAGGGGGGTGTATGGGGCGAACCCCGTGAGCGCCTTGAGCTTTTCGGTCTCTGCATAAGTGGCGGGGACATCGCCCGGCTGCATAGGCATGAGCTGCCTCTTGGCAGTCATGCCCAGGGCGTCCTCGATTGCTGCGATGAACTCGGTAAGCGGCTCAGGGTGATGATTGCCAATGTTCAATACGCGGTGCGGTGCGGTCTGCTCAAATGCAAAATCGCTGCCCGCAGGCTCGGCGATTGGTGGCTGGTCGAGCACACGCACAACGCCCTCCACAATGTCGTCCACATAGGTGAAATCGCGCTGCATCTGGCCATGGTTGTAGACCTCAATGGTCTCGCCCGCCAGAATGGCCTTCACGAACTTGAAGGCGGCCATGTCGGGTCGGCCCCAAGGGCCATACACCGTAAAGAACCGAAGCCCCGTGGCGGGAATGCCAAAGAGGTGGCTGTAGGTGTGCCCCATCAGTTCATTGGCCTTTTTGGTGGCCGCATAGAGCGATACAGGCCGGTCAACGTCTTGATCTTCTGAGAAGGGCAGTTGTGTGTTGCCGCCATACACGCTCGATGAGCTGGCATAGACCAGGTGTGCCCTTGGCGCGCCTGGTCGAATCTGGCTGCGCACACCTTCCAGGATATTGAGAAAGCCGGTGATATTGCTGTCGATGTAAGTGTGCGGATGGCTGAGCGAATACCGCACACCCGCCTGCGCGGCCAGGTGCACAACGCCATCGAAATGATGCTGTGTAAAGAGCCGCTCCATCGCGCCGCGGTCTTCGAGCGAGGCTTTCACGCAGGTAAAGGCCTGCGCATTGGGGTGGGCGGCAACGCGGTCCAGCCGGGCCTGCTTGAGGCTTGGGTCATAGTAGTCGTTGAGGTTGTCGAGCCCAATGACACGGTCGCCCCGACTGAGCAGGCGCTCGCTCACATAGCTGCCAATAAACCCGGCCGCACCGGTGACGAGGATGGTTCTAGCTTCGGTAGACACGATCGTGATGTCCAATATCAACGAGGAAGATGGCTTTTTCTTGAATGTAGAGTTCAAGCGTAATGCGGTGAGAGAGATCAATAGAGACGGAATGAAGCCCACTGAGTGGGCCAGATAAAGCATGGAGCCTCAACGATGGGTGGTGCGGGTTCATGCTCAGGACTTGAAGCGTTCTTAAATATCGATGATGGAGATTGGGGTGACGCCCCAACCATTTTTTCAACCGCTTTTCGTACGACGGTGTGAAGTGAAGGCTATAAATCAAGCCATGTCGCGACGCACGCGCTCAAGGTGTACCTCCGGTGTCTCAGCTCGGGACTGCCCAGAAGCAGCCTCCTCGCGAACCTCCATCCAGGCACGCTCGAGTTCACACTCGCGCAGATGATGGTAGTGGTCGAGGCTCATCACAACATAACGCTCCTGGCCTCGCACGGCGACAATCGCCTCCAAGTTCTCTGACAAGGCGGACTCGATGGCTGAAACGCCTTTGGTCTTCAAATCATTCGCGCTAATGACGTGCATCACGCACTCCCATCCGAATATTTCGCACGAAACAACGTACGATGAATCGTACTATATAGAATACGGCTAAGGCTAAGGGGTGATCCACTCCCTCGGCTTAATCACCTCATAGAGCTTGGCCTCGGGCGAACCCGGCTCAGGCGCCCAGTCGTACCGCCATTTCACGATGGGTGGGAGGCTCATCAGAATGCTCTCGGCACGCCCGCCGCTCTGCAGACCAAAGTGGGTGCCGCGGTCGTAGACGAGGTTGAACTCCACGTAGCGCCCACGCCGATAGGCCTGAAAGTCTCGTTCACGCTCTCCGTAGGGCGTCTCGCGACGGCGCTGAGCAATGGGTAGATAGGCGCTCACCACGCTGTCGCCCACCGCACGCGTCATCGCGAAGCTCTGCTCAAAACCCAGCTCTGCAAAGTCATCAAAGAAAATGCCGCCAACGCCACGCGCCTCGCCTCGGTGCTTCAAGTAGAAGTACTCGTCGCACCACTTCTTAAACCGGGGGTAGTACGCCGCACCGAAGGGGGCTAATGCCTGTTGGCAGGTCTGGTGAAAGTGAACCGCATCTTCCTCAAAGGGGTAGTAGGGGGTGAGGTCCATGCCACCGCCAAACCACCAGATGTCCTGCTCACCCTCGCGCACGGCCTTGGCCACCAAGACCCGCACATTTGCGTGAACAGTGGGCACATAGGGGTTACGCGGATGAAAGACCAAGGACACACCAATCGCTTCAAAACCCCGCCCCGCGAGTTCGGGGCGATTGGCCGTAGCCGAAGGGGGCAGCCTGTCGCCTCGCACATGCGAAAAGCCCACGCCCGCGCGCTCCATGAGGTTGCCCTCCTCCAAGAGACGTGAGCGCCCGTCTCCACGAAGGGGGGAGTCGCTCGGCTTGGTCCAGGCATCTTCAAAAAATGCCTGCCCGTCCTCTGCAGCCACCGCGGTGGTGATGCGGTCCTGCAGTCCAAGAAAATAATTGCGGAGTTCTTGAATGTCGACGGCCATATGCTTAACCCTGAACCTTTTGGCCAACTCGGCCGATCGCTTCGTAAAAAAGACCATAGGAGGTAGGTACAGAGGGCTCATACAGATTGCGGCCATCGAATACCCGCCGTGACTTGAGCTTGACCGCCATGCCCTCGAAGTCGGGACTGCGGAACTCCTTCCACTCCGTCACGATCACCAGCGCATCAGCACCCTCCAAGGCATCCACTGCGCGCTTTGCATAGTCAATGCTGTTACCCAGCACGCGCTGCGCTTCCTCCATAGCAACGGGGTCGTAGGCGCAGACCGTGGCGCCGCGATCAAGCAATGCCTGAATGAGCACCCGGCTGGGGGCCTCGCGCATATCGTCGGTATTGGGCTTGAAGGCCAAGCCCCAGAGCGCGAATCGCTTGCCCACGAGGTTACGACCAAAGGCACGCTCAATCTTTTTCACCAGCACAGATTTCTGAGCGTCGTTGGCATCTTCAACCGCATTGAGCACTTTCAAGTCATGACCATGCTCACTCGCGGTCTTGATCAACGCCTTCACATCTTTGGGGAAACAAGAACCACCGTAACCGCAGCCGGAATAGAGGAAGCTGTAGCCAATTCGCGAATCGGATCCAATACCCAAACGGACCTGCTCAATATCGGCGCCTAGGGTCTCAGCCAGGTTTGCAAGCTCGTTCATAAAGGAGATGCGCGTGGCCAGCATGGCATTGGCCGCATATTTGGTGAGCTCTGCAGAGCGTACGTCCATGACCATCAACTTGTCGTGATTCCGCTGAAATGGCGCATAGATCTGGCGCATGACTTCAACCGCACGGGGATGGTCTGCGCCAATGACAATACGATCGGGCCGCTGGAAATCCTCAACAGCAGCCCCTTCCTTCAGAAACTCGGGGTTTGAAACCACGTAATAGGGAATGTTCGCCTGGCGCTCGGCGAGCGCCCTGGCAATTTCTGCGCGCACCTTGTCGGCCGTGCCCACAGGAACGGTGCTTTTATCGACCACAATCTTTTCAGACTGCATGTGAAGGCCAATCGCACGCGCCGCAGCCAGCACGTACTTCAGGTCGGCCGACCCATCTTCATCGGGTGGCGTGCCCACTGCAATAAACTGCACCAGACCAAAAGCGACGCTCTCTTCGACTGACGTGGTGAATCGCAGGCGACCAGCCGCCACGTTCTTGCGCACCACGTCGAGGAGACCCGGCTCATGAATGGGAATACCGCCCTCGTGAAGAATTCTGATCTTGTTGGCATCGAGATCGAGACAGAGCACATCGTTGCCCGCATCGGCCAGACAGGCCCCCGTGACCAGGCCCACATAGCCCGTGCCCACAATTGAAATCCTCATTCCGCCTCCCAGCGTCGTCTTCTTTTCTTCGCAAATTCTACCTTCTCGGCTCTTTTTGTATGTCACCGCAGTAAAGGTCTAGCAGCAAGAGTAATAAGCGATTAATACGCCATATTTTGTATTAGCACGTGAAATCCATTAGTATTGCTCATCTATTTTTTAATAAACCTCTCATTAAGGAATTACAGCATGGCAACCTATTCGGAAATGATGGCTCAAATTGAGGACCTCAGAAAGCAAGCAGAGCGACAGCGCAAGGAAGAATATTCCTCCGTTCTCAAAACCATCAAAAAGCAGATCGCTGAATATGGAATAACCGCCGAGGAACTCGGGTTTGGCGACTCAAAAGCCGGTGCCAAAAAGCGTGGCCGCAAACCCGGCCGACCCGCAGCAGCTAAACCTGGTCGTAAGCCAACCGTCAAACGAGCCACTGCCGGTAAAAAAGTAGCCCCCAAGTACAGAGACGAAGCCGGCAATACCTGGACCGGTCGCGGAAAAATGCCCACCTGGCTTGCCAAGTCAGTCGCCGGGGGACGAACACTCGAGTCCTTCTTGATTCAAGCCAGCGCCTAAGCGGGGCTCTGCTACACTGCCTGTCATGATTCTCGTGACGGGCGGTGCAGGCTTTATTGGTAGTAACTTTGTTCACCAGTGGCTTGAAGCCGCTGGCGAACCGCTGCTCAATCTCGATGCCCTCACCTACGCGGGCAATCTCGAGAGCCTCAAATCTGTCGAATCTAACCCCGCGTATCGTTTTGTTCATAGCGATATTCTCGACGCCGAACGCCTTTCCAGGATTTTTGAAGAGAACTCGATTCGTGCCGTTGTGCACTTCGCGGCGGAGTCGCATGTAGACCGCTCGATTCACGGGCCAGACGCGTTTATTAAGACAAACATCCAGGGCACCTATACGCTCCTGCAGGCGGCACTCCACCACTGGAAATCACTGCGAGAGCCACAGAAATCAGCATTCCGATTTCTGCATGTATCGACCGACGAGGTCTACGGCTCACTCCATGCCAAGGACCCTGCGTTTGAAGAGACCACCCCCTACGCTCCCAATAGCCCCTACTCAGCAAGCAAGGCCGCGAGCGACCACCTGGTTCGTGCCTGGCACCACACCTACGGTTTGCCCGTACTGACGACCAATTGCTCCAATAACTACGGGCCGTACCAGTTTCCTGAAAAGCTCATTCCGCTGGTGATTGCCAATGCGCTAGCCGGTAAGCCATTACCCATTTATGGCGATGGCATGAATATTCGCGACTGGCTGTATGTGGGTGACCACTGTGCTGGAATACGCCGTGTGCTCGAGGCTGGGCAACCAGGGGAGACCTATAACATTGGCGGATGGAACGAGCAGCCCAATATTGAAATTGTTCGCACCATTTGCCGTCTTTTGGATTCAAAAAGCCCAGACTCTGCTCGTGCGGCCGGTGGCCAGCACGAAAACCTGATGACCTTTGTAAAGGATCGGCCTGGACATGATCGGCGATATGCCATTAATGCCAATAAAATCTACACAGAATTAGGCTGGAAACCCGCCGAAACATTTGAGACGGGCATCGAGAAAACCGTCGACTGGTATCTCAACAACCAAGACTGGGTGGCTCGCGTTCAGTCGGGTGATTATCAGAACTGGATTCACAAACAATACGGAACAGAGGCCTCCGCATGAATCGACGCGGCATCATTCTGGCGGGCGGCTCCGGCACACGGCTGCACCCTGCGACCCTGGCGGTGAGCAAGCAGCTCCTGCCCGTCTACGACAAGCCAATGGTCTATTACCCATTAAGCATCCTGATGCTGGCGGGCATGCGCGACATTCTGATTATTTCCACCCCGCAGGACACCCCACGTTTTCAGCAGCTTCTGGGTGATGGACAGCAATGGGGGCTCAGGCTTGAATACGCGGTTCAGCCCTCGCCCGACGGACTGGCTCAGGCCTTCCTGATCGGTGAGACGTTTCTGCAGGGCGGGCCCAGTGCCCTGGTCCTGGGCGACAACCTCTTCTACGGTCACGACCTCGCGCCCCAATTACGACAGGCCCATCAAGCGCAGGCAGGTGCAACTGTATTTGCCTACCCAGTGACAGACCCTGAGCGTTACGGAGTGGTGGAGTTCAATGCCCAGGGGCAGGCCGTGTCCCTCGAGGAAAAGCCCCAGCAGCCAAAGAGCCGCTATGCCGTCACGGGGCTCTACTTCTATGATGAACAAGTGGTGCCGCGCGCGAAGGCACTCAAGCCCTCGGCTCGGGGTGAGTTGGAGATCACCGACCTCAACCGCATCTACCTTGAAGCAGGCGAGCTCCATGTAAAGGTGATGGGCCGCGGCCATGCCTGGCTTGACACCGGCACCCACGATTCGCTGCTCGAAGCCAGCCAGTTCATTCAGACCATCGAGAAGCGACAGGGCCTTAAGGTCTCCTGCCCGGAAGAAATTGCCTGGCGCCGCGGATGGATTGACGATACCCAGCTCAAAGCCTTGGCAGCCCCCTTAGCCAAGACAGGCTATGGGCAGTACTTGCTGCGCCTACTCGATGTGCCCGTTTTTACATCGCCCAACTGACCCCACCAACCACACACACCCATGAAGATTGGCAGACTCGCCCCGTTTGCAGACGTGCTGCTCATCGAACCACGGGTCTTTGGTGATGCCCGAGGGTTCTTCTTTGAGAGCTTTAGCTCCCGGGTGCTCGCCGAACATGGCCTTGAGACGCGCTTCGTGCAAGACAATCATTCCCGATCGAACAAGGGGGTCTTGCGAGGCCTTCACTTTCAGCGTGGTGTCATGGCCCAAGGCAAGCTAGTGCGGGTCTCACGCGGGGCGGTGTATGACGTGGTGGTGGACTTAAGGCAGTCATCTCCCACATTCGGGCAGGCGGCTGGTCATCTCTTAAGCGAGATCAACCACAACCAACTCTATGTGCCACCGGGCTATGGCCATGGGTTCCTGGTCTTAGAGGACGGTACCGATTTCCTATACAAGACTACGCAGTACTATGCGCCAGAGACCGAAGGCGCAGTGCATTGGAATGATCCAGCCCTGGGCATCCAATGGCCGCTCTCGAGTCTGGGCATTTCCGAGCCCCTCGTTTCTGCCAAGGATGCGCAGGCCCCCACCCTCGCCCAGGCTCAATCGGCGGGCCTTCTGTTCGATTGAAGCCTCTCGTCATTGGCGCCTCAGGGCAGGTTGGACGCTGCCTCGCTGCCCGCGCAGTCACGCTGGGCCGGCCCCTTGCGCAGGCTGACCGGACCGCACTAGACCTGAGCCAATGTGCGCAGGACACCACAGGCTTTCAGTCGAGGCTCGAGCAACTCATCCTCACGCACCAGCCCAGTCATCTCATCCTTGCGGCGGCCTACACCGCGGTAGACAAGGCAGAGGCAGAACCCGAACTTGCCTATGCAGTAAACGGCCTTGCGCCTGCGATCATTGGGACTGTAGCGGCAGCACACGGGTTGCCCGTCGTGCACTACTCCACTGACTATGTCTTCAGCGGTACAAAGCCGGGCTCAGAGTCCTATGCACCAGACGACGCAGTCGACCCTCAGAGCGTCTACGGTAAGACCAAGGCGCAAGGCGAGCAGGGTCTGCTGCAATCAGGCGCAGAGTGCCTGATCTTCAGAACAAGCTGGGTCTTTTCTGCACACGGCGGAAACTTTCTGAAGACCATGCTCAGGCTTGCCCAGGAGCGCGACCAACTGCGGGTTGTGTCCGACCAAGTGGGTGCGCCAACCAGTGCAGAGTGGCTGGCAGAGGCCAGCCTAAACATCTGCGAAAACTGGCCCATGAACGGGCTTTATACCGATGCCGCAAAGCCTGCCCGTGGCATCTACCATCTCACGGCTGAGGGATCCGTGAGCTGGCACGGGTTCGCCCTCGCACTACTCGAGGAGGCCAGGACCTACGCCCCACATCGGCCTTGGACCATCACCGCTTCCGAGCAAGTGGAGGCCATCACCACCGAACAGTTCAATGCACCTGCGCCAAGGCCTCGCAACTCACAGCTCGACTGCAGCACCACCGAGCGCACCTTCCAAATAAAAAGGCCCGCCTGGCAAGACCAGATGCGGGCCGTTCTCAAGACGCTGCTGAGAGACGAAGCCTAGCCCCGTCTTTCGTGCGACTTACTTCACGCGGTTGCGGTACTCGTGGGTTCGCGTATCGATCTCGATCTTGTCGCCGATCTCGACAAACGCCGGCACAGAGATTTCAAAATCGGTGGGCGCAATGCGCGCAGGCTTCATGACTTTGCCCGAGGTGTCGCCTTTGACAGCCGGCTCGGTATAGGCAACTTCGCGCACCACGGAGGTGGGCATTTCGACTGAAATGGCGCGACCGTCATAGAACACCACTTCAACGGGCATACCGTCTTCGAGGTAGTTGAGTACATCGCCCATGGAGTCGGCCTCGACCTCGAACTGGTTGTACTCGACATCCATGAAGACATACATGGGGTCTGCGAAGTACGAGTAGGTGGCTTCTTTGCGATCGAGCACAAGGTCTTCGAACTTCTCGTCAGCCTTGAAGACCTGCTCGGAGCCGGAGCCCGTGAGCAAGCTCTTGTATTTCATTTTGACCACGGCCGCGTTGCGGCCAGACTTGTTGTATTCGGCCTTCAGCACAACCTGAGGCTGACCGTCGAGCATGAAGACATTGCCGACGCGGAGTTCTTGAGCGATTTTCATAATGCGGGTCTTGGAGTGAGTGGATAAACGTTAACCCCTGATTCTAGCCGACTCTGTCCGTTCCCCCATGAGCGCAAGCAACCGCTCCTCCAATGCGGGCTGCTCAGCCAATCCCCTGCAGGCATCCTGAAGATGGTCACGCATGGGTGTCCAATCAGCCAGCATGCCCCTCCAACAGGCGGCTACGCTGGGGGTTTCGGCCATGCCATTAAAGGAAAAATGCAGGGCCTCCAGGTGCACCATGGCATGCGAGGGTCGAAAGATCTGGTCGAGCCAGCCCTCGAGCTTGTCTCGGTGAGACATGCCTTCTTGTCGATACGGCTGCCAGACAAACGGTACGCGCCACGGGCTTGCTGCTGCCCAGTGCGCCCGAACAAATGAGTCCTCACCGCGCACAAAATTCAGATCACAGGCCTGCAGCGCCAGATCAAATTCGTCGTGGGTGAGCGAGAGCCCTTGCGGCCGATAGAGCAAGGCCCTCTGGAATCCGGGCGGTAGCCCATGCAGGTCAAAGGCTCTCTGCAGTGAGGCCCAGGGCGCGTCGGCGTAGCCAAAACCCATCACCAGAAAGGTCTCATCATCTGCGCCCAGCCGGGCGCGCAGTCGCCTGCGCTCAGGCGCCGTCGCCTCGATCCAAGTACCTCGAATCAGACCAGGTCCTCTGGCCGAAAAGCTGGGCGCAAGCCAGACGCGCTCCGCCGCAGGACCTCGAGGGTTCTGGGCCATGCTGCCTGGCGGGTGCAGCAGACGCCGCACCTCAGCGTCAGGTGCCCGAAGCCCTTGGCAGTCGGCCGCCCAGGACTCAGTGGCAAGGTAGTCCAGCGACACTCGACGACATCGAGCCCCCAGTGAATAAGCCCGCTCGAGCTCCATTCGAAACTCCAACGGCGCCTCGTGCTGAAAGGCCTCCACCACCAGATCCGGAACCGCATTGAGGTCGAGATTGGGGGGGCGCCGGGCCAGGTGAACCCCCGGCGGCAGGATGGGCTGCATCTGGTCGATTAGGGCCTGCTGGTCGATAACCAGCCGCGTCTCACAGCCCCGTGCGGCCAGGCCCTTGGCCAGCCGCAGGCAGACGCCTGCATCGCCGTAGTGGTCCACCACACGGCAGAAAAGGATGGCCTGGTTATCCCGATTCATGGTCTGAGTGTGGCATAGCGTTTGCAACAAATCGACCTGTCGAAGTCTCGACAGAGATCGCTATGTCCACCATACATTCAGGCTCCGTTGGAACCGTTGCACAGCTGGCCCTCTACCGAAACGAGCGGCAGATGGCGAGTGCTATGGAGCGACTGTCTACAGGCCTTTCTGTCAACAGTGTGCGCGACGATGTGGTTGGGGCTTCTCAGCTCAGTCTGCTCGCACGGGAGCGCCGAGCACTAGGGCAGGCCATCGAAAATACCCACTCGGCCATCTCAATGGCGCAGGCCGTTGACCAGTCTCTTGCGAGCATCAGTGAGCAGATCGGTCGTCTACAAACCCTCGCACTTCAGGCAAAGCAGCCCCTTCTGTCGGACGCTATGCGTGAAAGCCTAAATCTCGAGTTTCAGAGCATGCGGGCCGAGGTGGCCAGGACCGTCGAATCAGCAAGCTGGGCTGGCAAGCCACTGCTCACCGGTGAGGCGGGAGAAGCCGTAGGCAATCTTCCAGTTCGAAATTTCACCAGTGCCCCACTCTTCGCCTCCACGATTCTGGACAGCAATCACACCATCGTGGTCTCAGGTGCCGATCTCCTTCAGAGCAACGTGTCAGAGCGCTTCATTGGGCCTGGACGATTTCTCACTGCGGGAACGCTCAGCCTAAGCCTTGCAGCAAACGGCAGTGTCTCTGCAACCTACACCCCTGCACGCGGAGAGGCTTTACCGGTCAGTGTGAGCGTGAACACAAGCCAGGGGCGCATTGTGATTGAGGCTGAGGACGGAAGCAATGCGCAGTTCCTAGAAGGAAGTCTCAGCTACCGGTTCCAGGATAACAACCAAGACCCCATCAACGTAACTGGGGAGGCCGTCTCCCTGAGTGTCACCATCGAGCCCTCCCTCAAGACACCCACACAGTCCGATCTTGTGCTCAACGGGCAGCCCATCGGGGGGCCTCAGGCTGCTGACGACCTCCTCTCTCCGCTTGAGAATGCGGGCGCGAGCGCTCTCTCAAGAGCAGCGGTGATTAACCGCGCATCCAAGGACACGGGGGTTCGAGCCAGTGTCAACGAGAATGTCCTTACCGGAAGGGCGATGGACACCCGAACCCAGATGAGTGGGGTCATTGAAATCAATGGCCTGAGCACCCGATCGATTGAGACGGTGGCAAACAATCCTGATGAGACCCGCCGTCGCGTACTGTTTGCCATCAATGCCATCTCAGAAGAGACCGGGGTCATCGCCGTCAGTGCCGGCAGCCCAGACCAGGGCGTGACCTTGATTGCGCGGGATGGTAGAAACATTGAGGTGAGTTTTCAGACCGAGGCCGAGTCCTTGCGCTTCGAGCAGGCGACCGGCGTTCGCTCTGGTGTTCAGGCCGCGAGTATTACGCTCGAGACGAGCAGAGAGGGCGAGATCAGTCTCGAAGAGAGCTACGCAGGCAGTCTCGAGAAGCTTGGGCTGGAGCCTGGTGTATTCAGCGGAACCAGCACCCATGTGGTGACAGCTGACCGACCAGAGGTGCTGCCGGCTCAGCCTCAGGTCACCTCGCTCAAGGTTACAGGAACGGTCCGGTATGGAGCGACTACATCGATCGACATCAACGGCATTCGCGTCACCACCTCCAGCGCCGTTCGCCGGCATCCACAGGATGTGCGTGATGACTTGATCCGAGCCATCAATCTCAAGAGCGCCACCCTCGGCGTCACTGCCGCCAAGGGGGGAACAGAGGAAGAGCTCCTCATCACGGGCGTCAAGGGCGGAGTCCCGTTCGACCTCACGGTCCCCACCCAAGGCCAGACCGCTGAACTGGTGAGCAAGACCCTAGACGCGAGCATCGCTGTAGACCCAGACCGGCTCAGTGAGACCAGCCTCGTCATTAATGGAGTGGGTATTCGAGAGTCAAGGCCCTCAGACGACGCGGTCTCCTCCACCGTGGCCAACACCAGCGATCCTGGCGCCAGTGCAATTGCAATCGCGGCAGCCATCAATGAGTCCAGCCCGGTGACCGGTGTCACAGCAAGGCCAGCGCCGGCCGAGATCCAAGGCCTTCTCACCGACACCGACTCACTGGCAACAGGGACCTATTCCCTCTGGCTGAATGGAGTGGAGGTGCCAGTCGAGTTGATTCAGTCCGAGCCAGTGGCCGATCGTCTGGCTCGAATCGCGCAGGCCATCGAGATCGACTACGGGCGCCATGGCGTGGTTGCGCGTCCTCAGAGCGAAGCCCTCACCCTTCGAACCCCAGATGGACGAAACCTCTCGGCCTGGTACGACAACACCATCACCGGCATATCGTCTGCCGCGTTTGGCCTGGACGGCGGGGATGGCGTGGCTCAGGTCACCAAGATCACCCTGCAGAGCATTCCCGTGGAAAACCCACAGGCCACTGCCGGGGGTTCGACCGCCGCCCAGTTCTACCACTATGGGCGATCCACTGAACGACTGGTGATGCCAAACACCGTGCAGAACGGCATTGAGGTGCGTAACGGCCAGATCTATAAGCTGCTGAGCAGCGAATGGGTGAGAGTGGGGTCGGTCAATTCTCAAAACCTCACCGGTGCGCCGATCAATGCAAACCTCGTGACGAGCTTTGGGGCAAGTACCAACTTTGCCGGCTACCAGGGCAGCACCACTGCAGGAGGCTGGACCGTCGTGTCAGACCCCATGATTCCAGGAGACCCCGCCCGAGGAGTCATTCAACTCCCGACCTCAAGCGGCACCACCTACACCTGGTCAGTTCCCATCGACTCTTCACTGCCCGCTGCAGGGCAGGGGGCCCCGATAGACCAGGGCTTCTCAACTCAGCTCTATGTCCCTAGCCCCAATCGGTATGGCTACGGCGACGGGGAATTTCGGCTGATCACCAGCAACGTGCCCTACGGGGACGACTTCACCGCCGAACAAGTGGTGAAGGGGCCCTACATGGTCACCTCAGGCGCAGTCCCCTTCGATCAGGGAGCCGGAAACACCGTCAGCTTTCGATGGAAGGCCGACTCGACGAGTGACACCTATGACGTCTCGGCCTACCTCGTCGATCCCGATACGGGTCACTCCATCCAGGTCCTTAACGCCTCGGGCAGCAGCAGCGGACAAGACCAGGCTTGGACAACAGCCAGCGCAACCATTGACCGCCCTGGTCGTTACCATCTCGTGATCATTGGCGGCTCGCTGGACATTAATGGGCAGGCCGGCGGCCAGACGATTGTCAGCATTGACAACCTCACTCACTCAAGCAGCGTGAGGCTCAGCACGTCTGATGTATCCACCATGAAGAGCTGGATCACCTACACCGACAGTCTTGGAATCGACATCGGCATCAATGGAGTGAACTTCCAGCGCACACCCAGTACGCCCGCGCTAACCGCTGCAGGTCTCGCCGCTGACATTCAGACCGCTATCGACAACGGGACGCTCTCTAATCTCGCCGTGGCAGTCTCTGGGGATAGCCTCACGCTCACCAGTACTCGGCCAGGTGTTCCCTTCGCGATTACTCAGGCCAGCATCGGCGGAGACGATGGTCTCTCCATCTCAACGGAGGAACTCTCCAGCAACCAACCAGACTCTGGCGCCGTGCGCGGTGTGGCAAGGCCATCGGACGCGGACATCGATGCAGTAACCCAGTATGGAGGCCTCATCCTCTCCGGCGCAGAGGGAGAGACCCGATACTCCGTCACAGTGGGGGAAGAGGGCTTTGGTGAGGCGAGTCGCTTTTACCGTCTTGGGTTCCATGTGGGCCAGTTTGGGGGCCCCACCGCCGACGCGAGGCTTTCTGCCGAAGCCTCTCGTTTTCAGTTCCAGGTCGGCACCCTCGAGCAGGACCTGATCGCTCTCGACATTCCCAATCTCGGGGGGTCTCAATCCTCGCTGGCCCAGCTCGTCAATCTCGAACAGTCCGAGATGAGCCTAAGCTCCGAGGGCCAGACGTCTCTCACCCATACGGCACTCATTCGGTCCCAGGAGGAACTCCTGCAGCGACGCGCAGAGATTGGTGGGTTCATGAATCGACTCGAGCTCCAGATTGGCCGTCTGTCTGAGCAGAGCCTTGAAATCTCCCGCCGGCAATCCGAAACAGGCGATCTGAATTACAGCACTGAGGCAACCACACTCGCGACCACGCAGATCCGTCAACAAGCCAGCACTGCGGTTCTGGCGCAGTCGAACGTGAACCTGCGCAAAGCGCTCGACCTGTTGCGCTAGCCGTTTGCACCTCGCATGGGCTGGCATACTGCCAGGCATGCGCAGTCGCCTCATCCTCGCCTCCCAGTCCCCCCGCCGCAGACAGCTGCTCGAGCAGCTCTCACCCGCCTATGGGTTTGAGCTCATCGTGCTCAAGCCCGAGGACACAGTGGCTGCGGAGGCCCTTGAGATTCCACTGCCCGGGGAGGCACCCCTGGCCTATGTACAGAGGGTTACCCTGGCCAAACTCCGGGCCGGCCTGGAGCGCGCTGAGGCCGCCGGATTCAGACACACCCCCGTGCTCGCCAGCGACACCACCGTGGCGCACTCGAATGAAATTCTGGGAAAGCCCGCAGACGCAGACGACGCCCGGCGCATGCTGCGCACGCTCTCGGGCCAGGTGCATGAGGTGCTCACGGCGGTGGCGATCGCCTCGGACGCAGAGGGCAGCCCACTGCTTCAGGTCAGCCGCTCGGAGGTGAAGTTTGCGCCCCTTACCGAGGCCTGGATCGACTGGGTCATTGCCACTGGTGAGCCCATGGACAAGGCTGGGGCCTATGCCATTCAAGGCCACGCCGGCGTGCAGATTGCGTGGGTAAGGGGCAGCCCCTCTGGCATCATGGGCCTCCCACTATTTGAGACCAACATCCTGCTCAAGCGGGCGCTTTCAGGCGCTGCAGAACACCAACCATGAACGCTCACCTCGTCACCCATGCCGAAGAAATCTTTCTTCAGGCTACCCCCTTTGAGTCCCGGGCTGCGCGACTGATTCAGGGTGTTGTGCAAGAGATTGAAGTAGAGCGCGTCGCCCAACGGGGTGCGGTGGGCAACATCGTGATGGGTCGCATCACGCGGGTACTCCCCGGTATGCAGGCCGCCTTCGTCGAGGCAGGCTTTGCACGCACAGGATTTCTACATGTGGCTGATGTCTGGCAAGCCCGTCAGCAAGATGGCCAACGACTCGATTCGCCCAAACCGGTCGAGCGTGTGCTGTACGAAGGCCAACAGCTTCTGGTTCAGGTTCTGAAGGACCCGCTGGGCAGCAAGGGCGCTCGGCTCTCTACACAGCTCTCAATTGC
>Ga0208788_1000711_pt1 | contig 16283 bp, 13 predicted proteins | sample Wag4_2014_7_11_3_FD_187363 | JGI IMG/M metagenome (GOLD analysis project Ga0208788, IMG submission 187363) | Fresh water mixed with fracking chemicals microbial communities from Ohio, USA - Utica-2 Time Series FC 2014_7_11 (SPAdes) (version 2) ...
GCTTTGCCCACAGAGCGCAGTGAAAAATGCTGTTGATGCCAGCAATACAGGATTACGATCAATAACCAGTAAGAGTGCGCTAGCGCTAGCAGCTGCCATTGAAAGTCGCATCCAACGATGTCTTCCTACTTTGGCAACTCCGCGTGGAGCAATCAACGCACCGATAACAAAACCAATGGCCGCAATACTCAAAGTAAAACTTAATCCGGCAAGCCCTGCATCGCTATCTGCTGGATCGTTAAAGGTATTTCGCTCAAGCAAAAGTGCGGTCAGCGTCAGTGCAGTTAATCCACCGCGATGGATAGCGACCGCGACAATGCCACGAGCTGCATCGGTGTGATTACCTAGGAAGGCAAAGCCTTCGCGCATCTCGCGTAATCCTTGTGCGAAGCTGCCTTTCACAATTTCGTGAGGGCGAGGACCAATCTCAGATTTAGCTAATAAAGAGGTAAGTAGCGCTGCAATCAGGTAGCCACAAGATGCAGCAACAATAAGTGCGGCATCAGAGTGATCTGCAGATGCTGTCGCATCAACAATCTTGCGTAGGCCCAGACCAAGTCCGCCCCCGAGTACAACCCAGACTGAACCACCCGTGACAGCTAGAGCGTTGGCAGTAATGAGATTTTTAGGAGTTGTCATTAACGGAATACCTGCTGAAAGCCCCGCCAGGATAAGTCTGTTCACACCAAATGCAATTAAGACAAAAGCTGTAATGACAGTGCCGTTGTAATCGTTATAGATAAGGAATGCAATAACTAAAAGATTTGCTGAACGTGAGAGATTTGAGAAGAGAATTGCGCGCTGTCTAGAGAAGCGATCTAAGAGCGTGCCAACGAATGGGCCAATGACTGAATAAGGAAGTAGAACAACGGCAAATGCAACTGCGGCATTTGTGGCGCTAGCTTGACGTTCAGGCGAGAAGAGCACGAATGAGGCAAGGGCGCTCTGAAAGATCCCATCCGTAAATTGGCCAGACCAGCGAACGCGCAGCAAGCGAAAGAGCTTCTTATCTCTCACCAACTGCCACAACGTCATCTGCTGAGGCATCTGTTGGGACATACGAGAAGCGTAGTTAATGAAAGAGGATTATTCTTCTCTTGCTATGAAAACAAAGCGAGGGTTCATCGACTATTCACTTGATAAGCGGGCGACCCTGCTCGCACTCTTTCGTGGAGTCGTTGATGCTTGTGATGCTGACCCGTACTTAATGCGTGCAGCTAAATATCATGGTGAGAAGGCAGATAGAAAGTGTCCAGTCTGCAAGAAGGATTCTTTAGTTGAATTGCGATACACATTTGGCGATCAACTCGGACAATTTTCAGGGCGCATTAAAAATGGCGGCGAGCTATTAGAGATGGAGAGAGAATTCGGTGAATTCTCGGTGTATGTCGTTGAAGTGTGCCGTGAATGTTCTTGGAACCATCTCTGCTCTACCTACTTACTCGGTGATGGACGTGAGCGTAAAGCCCCGAGGAGACAACGAACACTTGAGGATGAGGACTTTGCCTCGCCATCGTTGCGGTAATTGCCTAGTAATCTGCGAACATGGTTAAACGACTTCTGATCCGCGCTGGTGTATTTATCGCCGGGTTCAGCTTCGTTGCAGGGGCAACGCTCTTCGCCTTTGCTTGGTTTACCGTCTCTATCCCGGACCCGAATGCATATGTAAATAGCCAATCCACAATTATTCAGTATTCCAATGGCGCCGAAATTGGTCGCATCGGAACTCAGAACCGTCAGATTCTGCCGCTTGCCAAGATTCCACTCAAACTCCGCTACGCAGTAATGGCTGCTGAAGATCGCGATTTCTATTCCAACCGAGCATTTAGCGCAACAGGTATTGCTCGCGCCTTACTCAACAATATCCGAAGCGGTGATCTCAATAGCGCTGGTGGTTCAACTATTACACAGCAGTATGCCAAGACTGCATTTTTAACGCCGAGCCGAACAATTCAACGAAAGATTAAAGAACTAGTCATCTCTCTCAAACTTGAGAATGCGATGACAAAAGATCAGATCCTTGAGAACTATCTCAACACCATCTACTTCGGCCGCGGCGCATATGGCGTGCAGACTGCGGCGCAACAATATTTCAATCGGAATGCAAATCAGTTAACGCTCTCTCAATCTGCAGTGGTCGCAAGCATTTTGCGCTCCCCTGGTCTCTATGACCCATTCTTTGGTGATAAGGCGCAGAAAGAGAGAAATAAAGCGCGCCTGGATGCTCGATTCCAATATGTATTAGATGGAATGCTGGAGAAGAAGTGGATTACTGAAGCCGAGGCAAAGGCTGCAAAGATGCCACTGATTGCACCACGCACAACATCGGGCCAACTCAGTGGACCTAAGGGCTACATCATTGATTCAGTTCAGAAAGAGTTGAGCAAAGTTGGTTTTACGCAAGAACAGCTCCTTGTTGGCGGATATGTCATCAAGACAACCCTTGATCAACGTGCACAGACATCGGCGGTAGATGCGGTAAACCGACTAACACCATCGCCTGCTCCTGCAAACCTTCACACCGCACTGGTTGCGATTCGTCCAGGTACCGGCGAAGTTATTGCGATGTACGGTGGCCGTGACTATGTAGTGCGCCAATTAAATGATGCCACGCAATCAATTGCGCTAGCGGGCTCTACTTTCAAGGCCTTCGCACTTATTGCAGGACTGGAAGCAGGAATTCCACTTACATCGATGTGGAACGGTGATTCACCACAAGTATTTGATGATCTTGGCAAACCATATGAAGTCGCCAACTATGGAAATGAAGGGTGGGGGCAAGTTGATTTACTTACTGCCACAAAACATTCCATTAACACTGTCTATGTCCCCCTTGGCATTAAGGCAGGTCTAGATAAAGTCGTTGATGCAGCACGCCGTGCAGGAATCCCTGAAACAGTTGCCATGATTGGAACTCCTTCAGTAACACTTGGTGTTGCCAGCCCACATGTCATCGATGTTGCAAACTCATATGCAACATTCGCAGCGCAAGGTGTGTATTCAAAGCCTTACATGGTTGCTCAAGTAACTGGCCCAAATAAAGGCGTGCTCTATCAAGGAAAGCCACAGACCCAAGAAGTATTTAGCAAAGAGGTCATGGCTGATTTAACGTATGCGCTTAAGAGCGTCGTCACTGGTGGAACAGGTGCTGCAGCTCTTGGCCTTGGTCGCCCTGCAGCAGGTAAGACCGGAACTTCGCAATCCAATGCATCTGCTTGGTTTGCCGGATACACACCGCAACTATCTGCAACTGTGGCTCTCTTTCGCGATAGCGCATCAGAATCACTCAATGGAATTGGTGGCCTGACTTCGGTCACCGGTGGATCTTTCCCTGCGCGCATCTGGACTGCATTTATGAAGGGTGCGCTCCGCAATGAGCCAGTCATGAGCTTCCCAGCGCCATCAAATATCGGCGGACTAGATCCTGTTGTGATGACAAGTGGTGGTCGCCAAGTTAAGAAGGATTAACCTCGCTTATGCGCGTAACAAGCCGCGTAGTTATTGCCTTAGCTCTTCTCGCTTCTTTACTCAGCTTTGCAAAATTTAACTACTGCGCAGAAACTGGCTGGAAAACGCCCGATCAATATGTGCATGCTTGTTATTCAGATATTCCAGCGCTCTATGGTGAAAGAGGGCTAGATAAAGGGGCTTGGGCTTATAGCAACGGCGAAAGCTCTGTTGAGTATCCAGTAGTTCAGGGCGCGATTATGTGGGCAACTGCAAAGCTCTTGCCATCTGGCGCCAATAACTATTTTTATGGAAACGCTCTTCTTCTGGCGCCCCTCTTTATCTTTATTGCATTTATTGTTTATCGAATACGACCAGAATTTGGATATTTACTTCCGTTAGCGCCGGCCGCAATTGCATCTTTATATATCAACTGGGATTTGTGGGCGATTGCGGCAATGATGCTGGCAATCTATTGGTTTGATCGTAAACAAGATTATGCGAGCGCCTTTGCGCTAGGTATTGCTATCTCTACTAAGTTCTTACCAATCTTTCTCCTCATCCCAATTGCGCTGATCTATTTCAGGCGCGAAGATCTCTTGAAGTTTGTAAAGTACTCAGCGATTGTTATTGCAACTTTTGCGGCGATTAATCTTCCGGTTGCGCTTACTACCTTTGATGGTTGGTGGCGTTTCTACTCACTTAACCTCAACCGTGGCTCTGATTGGGGCTCACTTTGGTATGCACTGTCTAATTTAGGTTTGGATCTGACGCACCAGAACTATCTTTCAGTTCTACTCTTACTTATCGCAATTACTTTGTTTTCACTATTCTTCTTACAGACAGTTGATGTGTTAAAGCTTGCTCACGTTGCACTCTTCATCATGGTTGCAGTGATGGCAGTCAGCAAGGTGTACTCACCGCAATATGTTTTATGGTTGGCACCCCTTGCAGTCATCGCTCTGATTGATAAACGCGATGTTGCAATCTTCTGGTTCTGGCAGGGCGCGGAAGTTCTCTATCACCTAGCTATCTGGCAGCACTTGGCCACAGTTACTGGCGCCAAGTTCGGGCTACCGGTTGTGGCGTATTCAGTCATCACCTTGATACGAATTGGGGCCTCAATCGCCCTGGTTCTACGCCTGGCTGCCCGCCACCGTAAATCGGGCGTATTCCCCAGCGAATTTCTCTTATCCACGGGCGAGAGTTACCCTTAACCTCTTCAAGATCGCCCCACCGGGGCTTTTAAGAAGAGTATTAACCCTCCTGTCACGGAAATGCCGTGGCCGTCTTAGTCCAAAGGAGGTCGGGTTAACGCATGCGTCACTATGAACTAATGGTCATTCTCGATCCAGAACTCGAAGAACGTACAGTCACACCATCACTTGAGACATATCTCAAGATCATCAAAGACAGCGGAGGCCGCGTCGACAAGCTCGATGTTTGGGGCAAGCGCCGTATGTCATTTGAAATCAATAAGAAGCCGGAAGGCATTTACGCAGTTGTAGATATGCACTGCGAGCCAGCGGCAATCAAAGAGTTAGATCGTCAGCTAAACCTGAACGAATCTGTTCTTCGCACAAAGGTTATCCGTCCCGAGTAGTCATTCAATTACCGAATCGCTCTGCTTTTCGGTAATGCTTGTCAACAACTTCCGCGTTTCGCGCGGTAGATGTCACTCGGCACAGGTAATTTATAAGCACGGACTCCACGAGTAGATAAGAGGAAAAAATGGCAGCAGGAGATACAACAATCACAATGATCGGCAACCTAGTTGACGATCCAGAGCTACGTTTCACACCTAGTGGTGCAGCGGTAGCGAAATTTCGTGTTGCCTCAACACCTCGTTATCTAGATAAGGCTACAAATGAATGGAAAGATGGCGAGAGCCTCTTCCTTCAATGCCAAATCTGGCGTCAAGCTGCTGAGAATGTTGCAGAATCACTAACAAAGGGAATGCGCGTCATTCTCTCTGGAAGACTTAAGCAACGTTCGTACGAAACAAAAGAAGGCGAAAAGCGCACAGTCTTTGAGGTAGAAGTTGATGAAGTAGGTCCATCACTCCGCAATGCAACAGCTAAGGTCACACGAGCTCAGCGTGCAGGTGGAACTGGAGCAGCACCAGCTGCAGCTGAATCTTTCAACGACGACCCATGGGCAGCAGCGACAGCGTCACCAGCCGGCGGTGGATGGGGAACATCTACAACCGACGAACCACCCTTTTAAATAGAAAAGTTAAAAACCGACAATCCATTCCTTCTTAAGTCGTTGCGAAACTACTGAGAAGGGCCCGAAAAGGAGCACCACAATGGGAGCAAGAAATAACAAGGCTCTACGCGAGCCTAAGAACAAGGGCGCTAAAGCAGCAGCTCTTAATAAGAAGTTCAAGAAGAAGCCATGCAGCTTCTGTCGTGACAAGGTCACATATATCGATTACAAAGATATTGCGACCCTTCGCAAGTACATCTCTGATCGCGGCAAGATTCGCGCTCGCCGAGTAACAGGTGCTTGCACACAACACCAACGTTCAGTAGCAACAGCTGTCAAGAACAGCCGTGAAGTAGCGCTACTGCCTTACACATCTTCAGCGCGCTAAGGGGGCTAAGAATTATGAAACTCATCCTTACTCGTGAAGTAAATAAGGTCGGAAACGCTGGCGATGTCGTCACTGTTAAAGATGGCTACGCTCGCAACTTCTTGTTGCCACGTGGCGTTGCAATCGTCTGGTCACTTGGTGGCGAGAAGCAGATCGAAGGAATCCGTCGTGCACGTGCTGCCCGCGAGGTCCGCGATCTCGATCACGCTAAAGAGATTAAGGCAACGCTTGAAAAGGCAACAGTGACTGTAAAGGTAAAGACCGGTACAGCTGGTCGCCTATTCGGTTCTGTTACAGATAAAGATATTGCCGCAGCTATCAAGGCAGCGACAACTATCGATATCGATCGCCACAATCTCAAGACTGCTGGCCACATTAAGAAGACAGGCACACACTCTGTAAAGGTTTCACTTGCACATAACGTTGTAGCAACTGTAAATCTGACTGTAGTTTCTGCTTAATAAATCTTCATAAAAAGTAAAGCCCGTCGCTTAACTGCGGCGGGCTTTACTTTTTCTACAACCAGCCAGATTTCTTGAATTTCCTATATAAAACAATGGTAATGACAACCAGTGAACCGACTACTGCTGGATAGCCAAATTGCCAACGTAATTCAGGCATCGTGTCAAAGTTCATTCCATATATTCCAGCAATCATGGTGGGAACAGATGCCAGCGCAACATAGGAAGTAATTTTTCGCATATCGCTATTTTGTTGTATCTGCACCTGTGCAATTTCTGCCTGAAGTGCCGAAGTTAAGAGCGCATCAAGACCTGCCGCAGCATCAGATGCCCTGGACAAATGATCGAGCGTATCCCTAAAGAATGGCGTTAATTCGGCCGGGACATTGCGAATACCGATACTTGAAAGTTGTTGAAGCGGCGAGAGCAGCGGATCAATTGCATGTCGAAATTCGATTACTTCGCGCTTAAGCAAGTAAATCTCCTGCGAAGCACTTTCTCGAGTATCACCAAATACTTTATGTTCTACTTGCAGTACGTCAGCTTCGAGTTCGATGGAGATGTCAATATAACAATCAATAACATGATCAAGAATCGCGTGGGCAACAGCATAAGGGCCCTTAGCTAACTGTTCTGGGTTGTTCTCTAGATGATGGCGAGTATTAACTAGTGGCGCACCATTACCGTGTCTTACAACGACAATGAAATATTCACCGATAAAGCAGAAGATTTCACCGGTAGAGATCTGACTTCCCTTTTCCTCGTAGAACGCGGTCTTCAATACCAGCGCCTGAACACCGGGATACTCTTCAAACTTCGGCCGTTGATGGGCGGTAATCGCATCTTCGATAGCAAGTGGGTGAAATTTAAAGTCGCCAACGATTTTGTTAAATTCATTCTCTGTTGGCTCTGCCAGACCTAACCAGACAAAGCCACCATCGCTCTTCGCCTTCTGAATAAGTTCAGTGAGATTGGAAGGTTGTGTGTATCTGATGCCATTTTGGTAGAGGGCATAATCAACAATCATGCGCGAAGTCTTCCTTAGAAAGGTAAATATCAGGTGATATCTCAACTGGTGAGAAGTTGCGATTTACTTTTCTCCCCAGCTTCCTACGCTCAATTGGGAGGCTATCCACCGATAGGTGGGCGTTGTGCACACCTTCTCCACACCCTTTTACACATAGAAGGGCCCCTTATCCACACCTTTACCCCCAGGCCACTTCGCATTTGTCAGTGCTCTAGAGGAAGGTACCGCTCGTGAGCATCGCAGAACTTCCCAATAACTCCCAACGTAACGGGCAGTACAACACTGTGGGCGCCGAGTTCGAGCGCACTCCGCCGCAAGATCTGCAAGCAGAACAATCAGTTCTAGGCGGAATGCTCTTATCTAAAGATGCAATTGCAGATGTTGTAGAAGTTTTACGCGAACGCGATTTCTACAGACCTGCGCACGAACTTATCTACGATGCAATCCTTGATTTATACGGACGTGGCGAACCAGCCGATGCAATCACTGTGGCCGCAGAACTTACAAAGCGCGGAGAAATTGCACGTGCCGGTGGCGCACCGTATTTACACACACTTATCTCATCTGTTCCAACAGCAGCTAACGCTGGTTACTACGCAAAGATTGTGCTTGAACATGCAATCATGCGCAGACTTGTTGAAGCAGGAACAAAGATTGTTCAACTTGGTTACGACCAAAACGGCGAAGTTGATGATGCAGTAGATGCAGCGCAAGCCGAGGTCTATGCCGTAACCGAGCGACGATCTTCTGAAGATTATGTGCAACTCAATACGCTCTTGCCACAAGCGCTCGACGAGATTGAAGCAATCTCAAAAGGTGTTGGCGTTGAAGGTGTTAAATCTGGTTTCCGCGATCTCGATCAACTTACACATGGTTTCCATCCTGGAAATATGATTATCGTTGCTGCGCGTCCAGCCGTTGGTAAATCAACACTCGGTCTTGATATTGCTCGCCACGCTGCGATCCACGATAACCAAACTGCTGTGATCTTCTCTCTTGAAATGTCGAAGTCAGAGATCACAATGCGCATGCTCTCAGCCGAAGCGCGCGTTGGTCTTAACAGCATTCGTTCTGGACAACTCAGCGATGACGAGTGGTCAAAACTTGCGCGTCGCATGGGTGAAATCTCTGATGCGCCCCTATTCATCGACGACTCTGCCAATCTTTCAATGATGGAGATCCGTGCAAAGGCGCGACGCCTCAAGCAGCGCCACAACCTTAAGCTCGTCGTCATCGACTACTTGCAGCTCATGTCTTCGGGTAAAAAGGTGGAGAACCGCCAACAAGAAGTATCTGAATTCTCGCGTCAATTGAAGTTGATGGCGAAGGAGCTCGATGTTCCTGTTATCGCTATCTCCCAGCTCAACCGTGGCCCTGAACAACGTACAGATAAGCGCCCGATGCTCTCTGACCTACGTGAATCTGGTTCTATCGAACAAGACGCTGACGTTGTTATCTTGCTCCACCGCGATGATATGTACGATTCACAGAACCGATCTGGTGAAGCAGATTTCATCGTTGCTAAGCACCGTAACGGACCAACTCGCACCATTACAGTTTCAGCGCAGCTTCACTTTGCGCGCTTCTTCGATATGGCGCCAAATGTTGGTGCAGGTCGTGACTTCACTCAATCAACGGGTGCAACAAATGATATTCAACCATCTGCACCTGGCGATGGCGGCTGGAACGAGTAGTAGTTACGAAGCTACTGTTTTGGCGCGATCAGCTAGATAAATTCCAATAAGAACAATTGCTGCGCCAAAGAGTTGGATCGCATTCCAGCTCTGACTAAACCAAATCCAAGCAAAACCACCAGCGATGACCGGCTCGAGCATTCCAATAACGCTACTTGTCGATGCGGTAAGTAGACGCATTCCACTGAGTACGCAGAGGTATGGAACTACGGTCCCGAGAACGACAACGTAGGTAATCAATAACCAACCCGGCAGTGCAAAGCCTGCTGCGATTCCACCCATATCTAATTGCATCGTGAAAATCTCAAATGGGAATTGCCATGGCGGAAGAACTACCAACCAGAAGAGAGATGCAAAACCCATACCAATGAGGAGCATCGGAATCGGCTGACGACCTTTGCCGATTTTTTCACTCATGAGGAAATATGCGGCGAGAGCGAAGGCGCTACCGAGCGCTCCTGCGATACCAATGAGATCAAATGTGAAGCCGTTCCATGCTTGTGAGACGAAGACCAATCCAGTCATAGCTAGCGCGACAGCGACCCACATATCGCGCGCGACAAAACCGCGACGAACAAATTTGATCCAGAGCACAATCCAGATGCTGGATGTGAATTCGATGATGAGAACTAAGCCAAGTGGTACTCCGCGCTCGATTCCGAGGAAGTAGCCGAAGTTAACAAAGGCGAATCCGACTACACCGTAGAGGGCGAAGTAAGGAATCTGCTTTCTGGGAATTTTAATGAGGTGAGGAGCTTTGATTAGTAGATAAGTAAGAAGTATCAGCGCCACTGAGAGCGAACGAATCTGCGCCAAGCGAAAGGCGGGCATGTGTTCTAAAAGAACTGTAGATGTAATTCCATTTGCGGAGAAGAAGAAGGCTCCCAAGACAAGAAAAAACTCACCGCGATGTTTTGAAAGCATGCGGTGAGTTTATCTTAGGTAAGTTAGAAAGCTGACTCCGGGATCTCCATAATCGTTGCATCTGTCGCTTCTACAATCTTGCGATCTGCGGTGATGTGAGGAAGAACTGTCGCCACAAAGAACTTTGCAGAAGCAATTTTTCCGGTGTAGAAATCTGTATCTTTTCCGGCACCTGCAGCTAACTTCGCTGCCGCGATATCTGCTTGGCGAAGCAATAGCCAGGAAATAATGACATCGCCTACTGCCATGAGGGCACGCGAGGTGCTTAAGCCAACCTTGTAAATCTCATCAGCTTTTTCTTGTGATGCCATCGCGTGTCCAACAAGTACGCCGATGATTCCATTGAGATCACCAAGAGCCTTAAGCAGGGCCTGCTTCTCTTCTGCATGGGCGCCACCAGCTTCAGCGAAGGCTTGAATCTCTTTTCCAAGTAATCCAAGTGAACGTCCGCCATCTTTGACAACCTTGCGGAAGAAGAAGTCGAGTCCTTGGATTGCAGTTGTTCCTTCATACAAAGTATCAATCTTGGCATCGCGAACATACTGTTCAAGTGGCCAATCTCGGGTAAATCCAGCACCACCAAATGTTTGTAGAGATTCAGTACCAAGTAGCGTCCATGATTTTTCAGAGCCGAAACCTTTTACAACCGGAAGTAGTAAGTCATTGAGCTTTTCTAATCTCTCCAGTTCATCGCTATTTCCGGCTTCACGAGCAAGCTCAATGTCATCTTGAATGGAAGCGGTGTAGAGCACTAGTGCGCGCATACCCTCGGCGTAAGCCTTCTGCACCATCAATGAGCGGCGCACATCTGGGTGCTTAATAATTGTGACGCGCGGGCTGGCCTTATCGTTCATGACCTTCATGTCGCCACCTTGGATACGAGTCTTTGCATACGCAAGCGCCTGTAAATAACCAGCAGATAACGTTGCAATTGCTTTGGTGCCAACCATCATGCGGGCAAATTCAATAATCTTAAACATCTGGAAGATGCCTTGGTGAACATCGCCAAGTAAGTAACCAACAGCTGGTTCTTTCTCACCGAGGTTTACTTCGCAAGTAGCTGAGACGTTCAGACCCATCTTGTCTTCTAGACCTGTGACATAGACACCGTTACGTTTTCCAAGCTCACCTGTTTCTAGATCAAACATAAACTTTGGAATTAAGAAAAGTGATAGCCCTTTTGTTCCTGGTCCGCCACCTTCGCGACGAGCAAGTACAAAGTGCATTACATTTTCGTAGAAGTCAGCATCACCTGAAGTGATGTAGCGCTTATTACCTGTGATGTGCCAAGTGCCATCTGCTTGTTGCACAGCCTTTGTGCGCCCTGCGCCAACATCTGACCCAGCATCTGGTTCAGTGAGTTGCATGGTGGCGCCCCAATGGCGATCAACCATATGTTTTGCCATTACTTTTTGTTCTTCTGTTCCCAATACATAGGCAACATGGGCAAATGCATAACCAGATGCGTAGATGTGAATTGCTGGGTTTGAGCCGAGTACCATTTCAGCAATTGCCCAACGCACAGATGCTGGAACTTTCATTCCACCTAAATCAACCGGCGCATCAAGACGCCACCACTCGCCATCGATATACGCCTTATAAGATTTCTTAAAACTTTCCGGAAGAGTTACATTTCCAGTTTCTTTATTGAGCACTGCGCCAACGCGATCGCCTTCAACAAAAGATGATGCTAAATCATTTTCAGTAAGTCGTTTCATCTCTTCTAACATTCCCATCGCAGTATCGCGATCAAGTTCGGAGTAGATAGAAGTTCCAAGAACTTTTTCACGACCGAGTAGGTCAAAGAGGCAGAATTCGATATCGCGCAGGTTGGCTGTGTAGTGGCTCATGGGGCAATAATGCTACCCGCCAGTAACTTAGGCAAGCGCGCCGGAGGTCTTTTTTTCGAAGCGAGAAAGGTAGGCTCGCGCCGTGCTTCTCAGTGATCGCGATATTCGTGCCGAAATAACCGCTGGCCGGGTAGCCGTTGAGCCATTTGAAGAGGCGATGATTCAGCCATCCTCAGTCGATGTGCGCCTCGATAAATTTTTCCGGGTATTTGAAAACCATAAGTATTCAGTGATTGATCCATCTATTGAACAGTCAGAACTTACCCGCGAGGTAATTGCCGACGATGGCGAAGCATTTATCTTGCACCCAGGCGAATTCGTTCTCGCGAGCACCTACGAGATCATCACACTTCCTGATGACATCGCTGGTCGCCTAGAAGGTAAATCTTCACTTGGGCGCTTAGGCCTGCTTACACACTCCACCGCCGGATTTATCGATCCAGGATTTTCTGGACATATCACCCTCGAACTTTCCAACGTTGCAAATTTGCCGGTCAAGTTATTCCCAGGCATGAAAATCGGTCAGCTCTGCCTGATTAGACTTTCGTCCCCTGCAGAACATCCTTACGGTTCAGCCATTTACGCATCACGTTATCAAGGACAGCGCGGACCAACTCCAAGCCGCTCCTTTATGAATTTCCACCAGAGCAAGATCAAATAGCTCCTCGGATATCTCGATTCTGGGGAATACAACTACCCATCAGAAGGTTGAATAAGCATGGAATACATAATCATCGCCGCAGTAATACTCATCGTCATCTTCTTCATTGCTCAGTACAACCGACTCGTTCGACTAAACATCACTGTCGATGAAGCGCTCGCGCAGATTGAAGTCCAACTCAAGCGCCGTACTGATTTAATTCCAAATTTGGTAGAAACCGTTAAAGGTTATGCAACACATGAGCAATCCACATTTGACGCTGTTGTTACAGCGCGGGCAAAGGCAACAAGTGCAACAACTGTTGCCGATATCGCGGCTGCTGATGGCGCACTTACCAACGCGCTCAAAGGCTTGCTCGCAGTGGCTGAGGCGTATCCAGATCTGAAAGCATCTGCAAACTTCTTATCGCTACAAGAAGAACTCTCAACAACAGAGAATAAAGTTTCATTTGCACGTCAGTTCTATAACGACACTGTGCGCTCACTTAATACAGCCGTTAAAACCATTCCTACTAGCTTCTTTGCTGGCTTTGCCAAAGTTGAAGCTCGTGATTTCTATGAAGTTGAGAACCCTGAAGATCGCAACGTTCCCAACGTTAAGTTCTAACTCGTTCTATGGCTGAGCACAACTTCCGGGCGCTGGAATCTGCCAATAAAGGAAAGACATATTTCCTATTGGCATCGATGGGCCTGCTCACGTGGTTGGTTGCATACGCCGCGCTGACATATTTTGGCGCCGGAACAACGTCAACAATCGTTCCGATTGCAGTCGGTATTGCACTCGTTGGTGTCTGGGGTTCGTTCTACGGCTCAGATAAATTAGTTCTCACAATGACTGGGGCTAAAGTCATTACCCGCGAAGATGCCCCGGAACTATTTAATGTCATTGAAGAAGTTGTGATTGCAAGTGGGCTACCAATGCCAAAGGTGGCCATTGTTGAAGATTCGGCGCCTAATGCATTTGCAACAGGACGCAACCCTGACCATGCCTTGATTGCATTTACCACCAGAATTCTGGAGGTAATGGATCGGGATGAACTACAAGGTGTAATCGCGCACGAGATGTCACACGTTGCCAACAGAGATACTTTGGTTTCAGCTGTTGCTGCAACAACTGCAGGTGCAATTGCAATCTTGAGTGATTTTCTTACTCGCATGATGTTCTTCGGTGGCGGTCGCAGAGATGGAAACCAGAATCAAAATCCTGCAGCGCTAGTTCTCTCACTCGTTGTATTAATCCTGGCACCGATTGCAGCCATGCTTTTGAAATCTGCTATCTCACGTAAACGTGAAGCACTTGCCGATGCAACGGCGGTCTCATTTACACGTAACCCGGCGGGTCTGCGCAAAGCGCTACAAGTATTAGCTGCAGATTCAACTGTGGTGCGACAGAAATCAAATGCAGTGGCACATATCTGGATCGAATCTCCACTTGATGCGAAATCGGTTTCGAAGTTATTTAGTACCCATCCACCGATTGAAGAGCGCATTGCAACGTTGCGTGCGATGGAGTCGCTAGGTCCTCAGAACTAACGCTGAATTACAACGCTGTAACTCCACACACATTGGGGATAAACCCTGTGGATATCTGATAGAAAGTACGCGCATTCAGTAGGAACCCTCACCCCTGCGGCGAACGGGCGGTAAATCCCACTCCCAAGGCTTCTCGCCGGTATTTGAGTTGCGATTTAACGATAGGATTTCACCCTGCTGCAGAGGAATTACCGCTCTGTAGCCCATTTAAGGCAGATTCAGGGAGTTCCCACTTTGAGTGAAAAACGTGATGTGAAGCAGGAACCCGGCGGATATGACGCCTCCTCGATCACAGTCCTTGAGGGCCTTGAAGCTGTCCGTAAGCGCCCCGGAATGTATATCGGTTCCACCGGCGAACGCGGCTTGCACCACTTGGTCTATGAAATCGTTGATAACGCTGTCGATGAAGCGCTCGCAGGGTATTGCACCGAAATTAAAGTGAGTTTGATGCCCGATGGATCACTACAGGTAATCGATAACGGTCGTGGAATTCCAGTTGATATTCACCCAGTTGAAAAGAAACCGGCCCTTGAAGTTGTACTTACCGTCCTGCATGCCGGCGGAAAGTTTGGCGATGGCGGATATTCAGTCTCTGGTGGTCTGCACGGAGTCGGTTCATCTGTGGTTAACGCACTATCAACAAAATTATCTGCAGAAGTAAAGCGCGATGGGTTTATTTGGCGACAAGACTACCGACTAGGAGTTCCACAAGCTCCTGTGGCTAAAGGTGAAGCAACAACTGAAACCGGAACAACTATTCAGTTCTGGCCATCAGAAGATATCTTTGAAACTACTGATTTTTCTTTTGAAGTTCTCTCCACTCGTTTTCGCGAAATGGCATTTCTTAATCGCGGTTTGATTTTATCTCTTACAGATTTGCGCCCAGGCCATGTCGATGACAAGGGCGAGCAACTTACTGTGCGCTATCAATATCAAGGTGGAATCACTGACTTTGTGAAGCACCTGAACTCCACACGCGGCGAACTTCACAAATCTGTAATTGCTATCGAATCTGAAGATAAGAAGGCACGCCTATCACTCGAAGTTTCGATGCAGTGGAATAACGGCTTCTCAGAATCTGTCTATACCTTTGCCAACACAATCCATACCCACGAAGGCGGAACTCACGAAGAAGGTTTCCGTACCGCGCTCACCTCGGTCGTCAATAAGTTTGCCGAAGAACAAGGGCTCATTCGCAAGAAGGAAGATCGCCTAACCGGAGACGATGTTCGAGAAGGACTCACTGCAATTGTCTCTATCAAGTTGGGCGAGCCTCAGTTCGAAGGACAGACAAAGACAAAACTCGGCAACACTGAAGCAAAATCATTTACCCAAAAAGTTGTTAATGAACATTTAACGCAATGGTTTGAGCAGAACCCACAAGAAGGCAAAGACATTATTCGTAAATCAATTGATGCAGCTTCTGCTCGCGTTGCCGCACGCAAAGCACGTGATTTAGCGCGTAACCGCAAAGGTTTGCTAGAAGGTCGCGGCATGCCCGGCAAGCTAGCTGATTGTCAGTGGACTGATCCTGCAAAGTGCGAGCTCTATATTGTCGAAGGTGACTCTGCCGGTGGTTCAACTAAGGGCGGTCGTGACTCGCGCAACCAGGCAGTGTTGCCAATTCGTGGAAAAATTCTTAACGTCGAAAAGGCGCGCATTGATCGCGTCTTGCAGAACAACGAAGTACAAGCGTTGATCACAGCTCTTGGTACTGGCGTTCATGATGATTTCGATATTGCAAAGTTGCGCTATCACAAGATTATTTTGATGGCCGATGCTGATGTTGATGGCCAGCACATTCGCACGCTCCTACTTACTCTCTTATTCCGCTTTATGCGCCCGCTGATAGAAAATGGTTTTGTCTATCTTGCGCAACCTCCGCTTTATAAATTGAAGTGGGGCGGCAAAGATCCGGTCGAATACGCATTTAGCGATAAAGAGCGTGATGGCATGATCAAGATTGGACTTGACGCTGGAAAGCGCCTACCTAAAGAAGATGGAATCCAACGTTTTAAAGGCTTGGGAGAAATGCCAGCGAAAGAGTTGTGGGATACCACTATGGATCCAGAGCATCGGGTCTTGATCCAG